>OGQZ01000137.1_pt1 | contig 57412 bp, 71 predicted proteins | sample 1553321 | NCBI WGS metagenome assembly OGQZ01 (sample SAMEA2579958, study PRJEB22360) | human gut metagenome | reverse complement strand
ACGAATGGGAACGAACGGCTGGCACGAAGGTTACACTCGATAACGAGAATATCATTGTCACGAGCCATGAACTGGATGTTGAACGGACCGTTGATGTGCAATTCCTTGGCAATCTGACGACCAACTCGCTTTACACGACGAACTGTCTCAACATACAACTTCTGAGGAGGGAACTGGATGGTAGCATCACCTGAGTGAACACCGGCAAACTCGATGTGCTCGGAAATCGCATAGGCAATCACCTCGCCATTCTTTGCCACTGCATCCATCTCAATCTCCTTGGCATGTTCGATAAACTTACTTACTACCACTGGGTGATCCTCACTTACATTGGCAGCCAACTGCAGGAATCGCTTCAACTCATCCTCGTTAGAGCATACGTTCATCGCAGCACCCGAAAGCACATAGCTAGGACGAACCAATACAGGGAAACCTACACGCTCGATGAAGTTGTCGATATCCTCCATAGAGGTCAGGGCGCTCCACTCTGGCTGGTTGATGCCGTTGTTGGTCAACATCTGAGAGAACTTGGCACGGTCCTCAGCGTTATCGATGTCCTTGGCAGCAGTACCCAGGATTGGCACGTTCTGTGCATCCAGGTGCATAGCCAGGTTGTTTGGAATCTGACCACCGGTAGATACGATGACGCCATGAGGCTGCTCCATCTCGATGATATCCATCACACGCTCAAAGGTCAACTCGTCGAAGTAGAGACGGTCGCACATATCGTAGTCGGTAGATACGGTCTCTGGGTTGTAGTTGATCATCACAGAACGCCAGCCTTCCTTGCGGATGGTGTTCAATGCCTGAACGCCACACCAGTCGAACTCTACAGAAGAACCGATGCGGTAAGCACCTGAACCGAGTACGATGATAGAACGGTGGTCGTTCTCGAAGGTGATGTCGCTCTTCACGCCTGCGTAGGTTACATAGAGGTAGTTGGTCTGAGCAGGATACTCTGCTGCCAGGGTATCAATCTGCTTTACTACAGGCAGGATGCCATAGCTCTTGCGCTTGTTGCGAACCAGGAGGGCTGCCTTGTGCATGTTGCCCAACTCCTGCTCCAAGCCCACGGCACGGGCTACCTGGAAGTCGGTAAAACCGTAAACCTTAGCGGTGCGGAGCAAATCCTGGTCAAGAGTATTGATGTTGCACTTCTTCATCGCCTCGTCGATGTCGATGATGTGCTTCAACTTCTCAAGGAACCACTTGTCAATCTTGGTCAAGTCGTGAATCTGATCTACGGTATAGCCCTTGTGCATAGCCTTTGAAATCACGAACACACGCTTATCTGTTGGCTCGCGCAAAGCTGCATCGATATCGTCGATTTCAAGTTCCTTGTTCTCTACGAAACCGTGCATGCCCTGACCAATCATACGAAGACCCTTCTGGATGGCCTCCTCGAAGTTGCGGCCGATGGCCATTACCTCACCTACTGACTTCATAGATGAACCCAACTCCTTATCTACGCCACGGAACTTAGACAAGTCCCAACGAGGAATCTTACATACCACGTAGTCCAATGCTGGCTCGAAGAAGGCAGATGTAGTCTTGGTTACCGAGTTCTTCAACTCGAACAGACCGTAGCCCATACCGAGCTTGGCTGCAACGAAGGCAAGAGGATAACCAGTAGCCTTAGATGCCAAGGCAGAAGAACGGCTCAAACGGGCATTCACCTCGATTACACGATAATCCTCGCTCTTAGGGTCGAAGGCATACTGCACGTTACACTCACCCACGATTCCGATGTGACGGATAATCTTGATGGCGAGGGCACGGAGCTTATGATACTCAGAATTGCTCAGGGTCTGAGATGGAGCGATGACGATACTCTCACCAGTATGGATTCCCAGTGGGTCGAAGTTCTCCATGTTACAAACTGTGATACAGTTGTCGTAACGGTCGCGAACTACCTCATACTCAATCTCTTTCCAGCCCTTCAAACTCTTCTCTACCAATACCTGTGGAGAGAAAGAGAAAGCCTTCTCTGCGAGTTTGTTCAGCTCCTCCTCGTTGTCTGCGAAACCAGAACCGAGACCACCCAAGGCGTAAGCAGCACGGATGATGACAGGATAGCCGAGCTCGGCAGCAGCCTTGCGGGCCTGCTCGATGTTCTCGCAAGCCTCACTCTTGATGGTCTTCACATTGATTTCATCCAACTTCTCTACGAAGAGCTCACGGTCCTCAGTGTCCATGATAGCCTGAACTGGAGTACCCAATACCTTGACATTATATTTCTCCAGGATGCCCTGGCGATAGAGTTCCACACCACAGTTGAGGGCAGTCTGACCACCGAAGCTGAGGAGGATACCGTCTGGATTCTCCTTCTGGATGACACGCTCTACGAAGTAAGGCTGCACTGGCAGGAAGTAAATCTGGTCGGCAACACCTTCTGATGTCTGTACGGTTGCGATATTCGGGTTGATGAGCACAGTCTCGATACCTTCCTCGCGCAATGCCTTCAGGGCCTGCGAACCTGAGTAGTCGAACTCACCTGCTTCACCGATCTTCAAGGCTCCAGAACCTAAGAGGAGCACCTTCTTTATATTTTCGTCTTTCATTATTTTCCTAATTATTTTAGTGTTTCTACAAACTTATCAAACATGAACTCTGTATCCACAGGGCCTGAGCAAGCCTCTGGGTGGAACTGGCTTGAGAACCAAGGGTTCACCTTGTGGCGGATACCCTCGTTAGAGCCATCATTCATATTTACAAAGAGTTCCTCCCAATCGTTGCCCAATGTCTTGGCATCAACGGCATAACCGTGGTTCTGAGAGGTGATGTAGCAATTGTTGGTTCCTACCATGCGCACTGGCTGGTTGTGTGAACGGTGACCATACTTCAACTTGTAGATAGTAGCACCGGCTGCCTTAGAAAGCAACTGGTTACCCATACAGATACCGCAGATAGGCTTGCGGCTCTGGCTAATCTGCTTGCGAATAATGTTTACTGCATCCTCGCACATATCTGGGTCACCAGGACCATTGGCCAGGAACAATCCATCGAAGTCCATATCGGTGTAATCGTAATTCCATGGCACACGGATCACCTCTACGCCTCTGTTGATGAGGCAACGGATGATGTTTGCCTTCACACCGCAGTCAACGAGAACCACCTTTTTGCCTGCACCCTCGTTATAACGGATAATTTCCTTGCAGCTTACCTGGTCAACGAAGTTTACACCCTCGTAGTTAGCCTCAGGAATGTTGTCAGGCTCATCATCAAAGAGAATCTTACCCATCATCACACCATGCTCACGAAGCACCTTAGTCAACTCACGGGTATCAATGCCTGTGATTCCTGGCACCTTTTCGCGCTTCAACCAGTCGGCAAGACTCTCCACTGCATTCCAGTGGCTGTACTGCTCGCTGTAATCATTCACGATGATGGCAGAAGCATAAATCTTGTCACTCTCCATGAAGGTTGGCAAACCATTCTCCTCAAAAGTAAATGGTGGCACACCATAGTTGCCCACGAGAGGGAATGTAAGTGTCATCAACTGACCGGCGTAAGAAGGGTCGGTCAAACTCTCTGGATATCCCATCATGGCTGTGTTGAACACAACCTCGCCCGCTACAGGAGCGTCATATCCAAAAGATTTGCCATGGAACTTGGTTCCATCGCTCAAAACTAAGGTTACTTTTTTCATATCTGACATTTGATTCTTTTATTTCATACTTATAAGAGCAAATGAATTCTTCACTCTTCGTTCTTCTCTATTCACTTATTTATGATAAACGTTTTCGATGTAGTTTACAAACGACTGGTTGCAGAGCTTCGTGCCGCCTGGGGTTGGATAATGACCGGTGAAATACCAGTCACCCTTGTGGTTTGGAATCGCCTCGCGCAAGCCCTCGATGCTCTGGAATACAAGCTGGATAGGAGTGGTCATGCCCTCTGGGCGAAGCATCTCAACAATCTTCTCGTTGATTTCCTCGGTGCTGAATGGCTTGTAGATGGAGCGTACCGGATTGATCTGCTCCTCCTTTGGCTTTGCCAATTCTGCCTTGCAAGCCTCATAGGTCTGCTCGATAAGGTCTTCCATCTTGCGCTCTTTCAAAAGCTGGATGGCAGCACGGAACACGCAGAACTCTTCCAGTCTTGCCATATCGATGCCGTAGTAATCCGGATATCGGATCTGAGGGGCACTGGAAACCACTACAATCTTCTTAGGATGCAGACGGTCGAGGATGCGGAGAATACTCTCCTTCAGGGTAGTACCACGCACGATACTATCATCGATGATGACAAGATTATCCACATTCGGCTCGATGCTTCCGTAGGTTACATCATACACGTGGCTCGCCAGGTCGTTACGACTGTTGCCCTCGGTAATGAAGGTACGGAGTTTGATATCCTTCCATGCTATCTTTTCTGAGCGGACGAAGTCGCCGAGGATTTCGTATAATTCTTCTGTTGATGGAACATGGCCGAGGTTTGCAATCTGCTCAATCTTGGTCTCATTAAGATACTTCTTGAAACCGCTCAACATGCCATAGTAAGCCACCTCGGCAGTGTTCGGGATATAGCTGAACACGGTGTGGTCTACATCATAATCCACAGCCTTCAGGATAGGCTGGGTCAACTGCTCGCCCAACTGCTTACGTTCCTTATAGATATCCTTGTCGGAACCACGACTGAAGTAGATGCGCTCGAATGAGCAGGCTGAATCGCCCTTCTGCTCCATGATGCGCTCGATGCTGCACTCTCCGTTCTTCTTCACGAGAAGCGCCGTGCCCGGCATCAGTTCCTGCACTTCCTCTGCCTCCAGGTCGAAGGTGGTCTGGAGTACAGGGCGCTCGCTGGCTACTACCACGATTTCATCGTTCTTGTAATAGAACGCAGGACGGATGCCCCAAGGGTCGCGCATAGAGAACATTTCACCCGAACCGGTGATACCGCAAACCACATAACCGCCATCAAAGTTCTTCATCGTGGTCTTGAGTACATTGCTCATCTTCACGTGGTCTTCTATATAGTTGGTGATATCGGTATTCTGCATCTCCATCGCCTTTGCAGCTACGAAGTTGCGCTCCACCTCTCTGTCCAGACGGTGGCCCATCAGTTCAAGCATGATGTAGGTGTCGCTGTAGATGCGAGGACTCTGGCCCTGCTTGGTAAGTTCCTCGAAGATTTCATCTACGTTGGTCATGTTGAAGTTACCACAAAGGCAGAGGTTCTTCGCCTTCCAGTTGTTACGTCGCAGGAATGGGTGCACATACTGAATACCACTCTTTCCAGTGGTACTGTAGCGCAGGTGTCCCATATAAAGTTCGCCTGCAAAAGGCAGTTCCTCTTTAGCGAACTTTGCATCAGCAAGCTGCTCGGGAGTCAGGCTCTTGAAGTTGGCATTCGCCTTGCCGAAGATTTCGGTCACGGCATTCTTGCCCTCTGCACGCTCACGGAACATATACTCATGACCAGGCTTACCGCCCAGTTTGACACAAGCCATACCAGCACCCTCCTGGCCACGGTTGTGCTGCTTCTCCATCATCAGATAGAGTTTGTTGAGTGCGTACATCCAAGTACCATACTTCTGCTGGTAATACTCCAGTGGCTTGAGCAATCTGATCATTGCTACACCACACTCATGTTTCAATGGTTCCATCTCTCTATTATCCTTATCTTATTTAGTTAAATTTGAATATACCTATCCGAGGGTTCCCCCTCCAAAAAAAGGGAAACGTCAAGAAATGACGAATCCCTTTATATATTATTCTACAGTAACTGACTTGGCCAAGTTTCTAGGTTGGTCAACGTCCTTGCCCTTACATACAGCTACATGGTAAGCCAGAAGCTGCAAAGGAATGGTAGCCAATAATGGCTCCAGGCACTCCAAGGTCTCAGGGAGTTCAATCACTTCGTCGGCAATCTTGGAAATGGTTTCATCGCCATTGCTGACAATAGCAATAACACGACCCTGACGGGCTTTAATCTCCTGGATATTAGACAAGACCTTCTCGTACATGAAGTTGTGGGTAGCAATAACTACCACTGGCATATCGCTGTCAATCAATGCGATAGGGCCATGCTTCATCTCCGCAGCAGGATAACCCTCAGCGTGGATGTAGCTAATCTCCTTCAACTTCAATGCACCCTCAAGGGCCACAGGATACTGGAATCCACGACCCAGATAGATGAAATTGCGAGCGTATGTAAACGTACGGCTCAAGTCAGCTATCTTATTGTTGAGCTTCAACACTTCCTTCATCTTGGCAGGAATGTTCCAAAGCTGTTCTGTAATCTTCTGATATTCATTTTCGCTGATGGTTCCCCTCTCCTTACCGATGGCAAGTGCCAGGAGGATAAGGACGGTAACCTGACCAGTGAACGCCTTGGTAGAGGCAACACCAATCTCCGGACCTACGTGAATATAGGTACCTGTATCTGTCTCTCGTGCGATGGAAGAACCGATGGAGTTACAGATACCATAGATAAACGCACCGCTCTCCTTGGCAAGCTTGATGGCAGCCAGGGTATCAGCGGTTTCACCACTCTGGGAAATGGCGATGACAACATCGTCCTTCGTTACCACAGGATTGCGATAACGGAACTCTGATGCATATTCTACTTCTACAGGGATGCGGCAATAGTTCTCTATCATCTGCTTACCGATAAGTCCGGCATGCCATGATGTACCACAAGCCACGATGATGATTCGCTTGGCATTGAGAAGCTGCTGGCGATGGTCGGTAATGGAGCTGAGCACGACACCCATCTCAGTCTCCTTCTTACTGGTTGTATCGTCGCCATCAGTCATTACGCGAGTTTCCACTGTGCGGCTAACTACACGGCCACGCATACAGTTACGAAGGCACTCTGGCTGCTCAAAAATTTCCTTCAACATAAAGTGAGGGAAACCGCCCTTCTCTATCTGACCGAGATCAATGTCTACGGTCTGTACCTCAGGGTTGAGTTTAACGTTCTGGATGTTCACCACCTGCAATTCCTCACCGAGGCGCATCACAGCGATGTTACCATCCTCCAGATAAACCACCTTATCTGTATATTCGATGATAGGACTGGCATCAGAACCGAGATAAAACTCTCCATCCTTTCCGATACCTACAACCAATGGACTCTGTTTACGGGCAGCAATGATCTGATTAGGGTTACGCTTATCAAGAATTGCGATAGCGTAAGCTCCGATTACCTGACGGAGAGCCACCTGAACGGCAGTCAGCAGGTCAAGTTTTTTCTTAACCTGAATATATTCAATCAGCTGGACAAGAACCTCTGTATCTGTCTCGCTTCTGAACTCTACTCCCTTGGCAATGAGATTCTTCTTGATATCGGCATAGTTTTCAATGATTCCATTATGAATCATGGCAAGGTTCTTGCTAGAAGAATAATGCGGGTGAGCATTCACAGCAGAAGGCTCTCCATGGGTAGCCCAACGAGTATGAGCAATACCCACATGTCCCGAAATATCCTTATCAGAGCAGAACGCTTCGAGATCTGCCACTTTACCCTTTGCTTTGTAAACGTTCAAAGCTCCATCATTACTGATTAGAGCCACGCCTGCACTATCGTATCCACGATATTCCAAGCGCTTTAAACCCTTGATAAGAGCGGGATAAGCCTCGCCCTTACCTAAATATCCTACTATGCCACACATATATATACTTTAATTTTATTATATAGTATCCTGATTTTATCCTCTTCGATGATCTGTTATCGCAAGATATTGACAATCAACGATGCGATAGAAATCAATGTACCAACGGCAGAGAACCACAATGTGGTAGATGAACCGATGGCTGAGTTTTGAGCTTTCACCTTATTTGGCTCTACATAGATGATATCATTCTGCTGCAGATAATAGAAAGGTGAATTAATGATATTTGCATCATTCAAGTTCATACGATAGGTATGCTTCTCTCCTGCAGCATCCTGACGAATCAGCAACACATTGTCGCGCTTACCATAGATAGTAAGGTCGCCTGCCTGAGCCAAAGCCTCGAGAATACTCATTTTCTCCTGAGGTACTGAAATGATGCCCGGCTTGGTAACTTCACCTAATACAGAAACATGATAACTTGCCATACGAACTGTAACGATTGGATTTTCCTTTGCAGCCAAGTAAGGCTTTACCTTTTTCTTGATAAGATCTTCTGCCTGTTTCTTGGTCAAACCACCTACATGCAATGTTCCAACAACAGGAAACTCGATGTTACCGGAATTGTCAACCAGATAACCTTGCAAAGAACCAGTACCAGAACTCAACTGCCCGCTGTTTCCCAAAGTTTGAGAAACAGAAAGGTTGAAAGGCATGGCAGCCTTTGGATCTGTCGTAATCACGGTAATGGTAAGTTCGTCCTTAGGCATAATCTTAGCTTCATAAAGCATTCTTGAAGCAGCCAAACTGATAGAATCTGCATTTTGGAAATAAGCTACATTCTTAGTACTTCCACAACTGCCAAGTACTAAGAGCATAGTCAAAGCGACTAAAACTGAACTAACGAGTTTTTTCATTTTCTAAAATTTTCGTTTTAAAATATTGGTGCAAAATTACGGTATTTTTTTGAATACTGCAAATTTTTGCACCAATAATTCTATTTACGTCTATTTTTTTTTGAAATAATAGCCTTTTTTACTTATCTTCGATGCCATTTGATGGCAAATTAAAGCTATAACTGTTATCGAAAATCTTCTTCACTTTATTAATCTCAACGAAGGTTGTGCCTCCACCCTCTCCAAAGCTACCGCTCAGATAAGCAATCTTATCCTCCTCACCTAAGTAGCCTTTCTGGCGAAGCATACGTACCGCTGCGGTAAACATAGCCTTGGTAGAAACCTGATCCTTCTGATGAATTGGAATAATACCATAGCTCAGATTCAACCAGCGCTGGAGTTTCTCCTTATAGCAGATTGCCAATACCGGATTTGGACCACGGAAGGCTGCCAGGTCGCGTGCAGTCTGACCGGTCTCGCCATCGGTAATAATACCAGCAACACCCAACTTCTTTGTAGCCTCAATGGCAGCATGAGCCAGGAAGAGCTTCTGATCAATCTTACCATCTTCCATTGGATTAATATCATTCAGTGGAGACTTATCCTTCTCTGCCTGCTCAGCAATACGGGCCATGGTCTGCACAGCCTCTACAGGATACTTTCCGCTTGCTGTCTCACCAGAAAGCATCAGCGCATCGGTGCGATAGAAGATAGCATTGGCAATATCAGTTACCTCAGCACGAGTAGGACGTGGATTTTTAATCATGGTATGCAACATCTGTGTTGCTACGATTACCGGTTTCTGCGCCTTCACACACTTAGAGATGATGCGGCGCTGGATGCCTGGAATTCTCTCGATTGGCACCTCGATACCCAGGTCACCACGGGCAACCATGATACCATAGCAGGCATCAATAATCTCGTCAATATTATCAACACCTTCCTGATTTTCAATCTTAGAGATAATCTTGATATCACTGTTGTGAGCGTCCAAGATATCCTGAACTGCCTTCACATCGGCTGCATTGCGCACAAAAGAGTGAGCGATGAAATCAATATCCAACTCGATAGCGAGTTCAATATTTCGGCGGTCTTTCTCTGTCAGTGCAGGCAGGTCGATATGCTCTCCCGGCACATTCACGCTCTTGTGAGCCCCGAGCACTCCCTCGTTCTGAACCTCGGCAACCAGCATAGGCCCCTGGTTGTCGATAATCTTCATATCGAGTTCACCATCATCGAAGAGCAAATCATCACCTACCTTTACATCGGCTGCGATGTCAGGATAGCTCACATTCACAATATCATGAGAAGACTCCATTTCCGGACGTCCAAAGATTTTCACTACATCACCAACATTGTAGTGGATAGGTTCCTTCACACCTGTAGTTCGCACCTCAGGACCTTTGGTATCAATCATAATACCAATATGTGGAGACACGGCTCTTACATTCTTTACGATGGTGCGTATACCCTCTTCTGTGGCATGAGCAGTATTCATACGAACAACGTTCATACCGGCAAAAAACAGTTTTCGGATAAAATCCTGATCACATCTACGATCACTGATGGAAGCGACAATCTTTGTTTGTTTCATATTTGTAATTTACCTTATTGAAATTTCAATGTTTGCGGCATTTCTACCATATTTCTTAAATTGCGTGCAAAGATACAAAGAATTTCTGAAATAAAAACATCTGAAATACAAAATATATATAAAATATTGAGTTACTTTCAAATTGAAAGCGCATAAAACAGAAAATCTAGCCAATGGGACACTTCTCGTTCCCATTGACTAGATAACAAATCTATTAATCCCATTGAAAAACAGGATTCTTAATGATCAATTCTAAATTAGATATCCAAATCTGGCGCCTTCTCAGCTCCTGCTGCTGCCTCAAACTTAGGCATCACATTGAAATTGAAGAGGCCGGCGATAAGGGCACTAGGCATTTTTCTAACCGTCTGGTTATAGTTCTGAACGGCTTCATTATACTTGCGGCGTGCCTCGCTGATACGGTTTTCCGTACCCTCTTCCTGAACCTGAAGAGCCTTGAAGTTCTCGCTGGCTTTCAACTCAGGATATTTCTCGGCTACTACCATCAGTTTGGAGAATGCATTCGCCAACTCGCCCTGTGCAGCAGTATATTTCTTCAGGCTAGCCTCAGTAAGATTATTGGCATCCAGCTTTACCTGACCTACAGCAGCACGAGCCTTGGTCACCTCGGCGAAGGTTTCTTTCTCATGCTTGGCATAAGCCTTTACAATCTTAGCCAACTGTGGCATCATATCAGCACGACGCTGATACTGAGTCTGAACATTAGCCAACTCTGTGGTAGCCAACTCCTGTTTCTCTACCAATCCGTCATAACCACTGAACATCCATAGTACCAGCACAACTACGATGCCCAGAATAATCCAGCTTTTCTTTATACCTCTCTTTGCCGGTTGCATGTTTGAATTCATTGTCTGTTCCATTGTCATTATTATTAATTATTAATTCTAAACTATAAACTATTAACTATCAAAGGCATCACCATCCTCCGCCAGAGCCACCTCCGCTAAAGGTACCTCCGCCAAAAGAACCGCCCGAGAAACCGCCGCCGGAAGAACCGCCACCTCCCATAAAGAAAGGAGGTATCCAGTCATCGTCATTGTTTCTCCTACGAGACTGGTTTCTCTGATTGCTCTTCGGTCTTGGCTTCACAATGCCGAGCATCTCCAGAATATACCTGAGAAACAGATAGATAGGAATACCGAAGAAGATAAGGAACAGGATAATAACCAGGAACCAGTCCTCTTCGTCATTAACCGAACCTTCATCAACATCCGCAATTCCCGTCCGTCCACTTTTCACCTTATTATATATAGCACGGCTTACAGATGCTACTGCCTCGCCCGGATTGCCTTCGCGCATATACTTCACGATGCAAGCTCGGGCAATATCATCGCAGTCTACATCGGTCAACTCACCCTCCAGTCCACTTCCTGGAGCAATAAAGTACTTATGGTCCTCCACCGCGATGACGATAACCAGTCCTCTCCGACTCTTCTTGTAACCGATACCATATTGGTTGCCCACATCCTGCGCCATCCGGAAGGCATCCTGGTTGTCAACCTTTCCCACAATGATGAGCACATTTTGTACGCCACACTCCAACTTCAGTTTCTGAAGATAGAAATTGGCAGAATCCTTCTGAGCCTTATCAACATATCCATCCGGGTCGGAAACATATTGCGTAGAATCCCTGAGGAAAGGAATCGGTACATTTTTCGCCGTCCAGACCTCCCCAGCCGTCAACGCCAATGCATGAAAGGCAACCATCATCAAAGCCAAAAAATATCTCTTAAATCTCATAATTTCTCTATTTTGGTGCAAAAATACGCAATAAAAACCTTATATGCAAATACTTAGAGCATTATTTTTGCAAAAAAAGCCTTAAGTATTTTGTTATATCATAAAAAACTTGTATCTTTGCACACTGAAATAAAGATTAACAAGTAAAATTAGTAAAAAATAAAGAAATGACCAAAGCAGATATCATTAATGAGGTAGCTATCGCTACTGGTATGCCTAAGAAAGAAGTAGGTACTGTAGTAGAGGCTTTTATGGAAGAGGTAAAGAAGTGCCTCATCGAAAAGAAGGACAATGTATACTTGCGTGGCTTCGGCAGCTTCAACATCAAGCATCGTGCTGCTAAGACTGCCCGTAACATCTCTAAGAATACAACCATCACCATTCCAGCTCACGACTTACCAAGCTTCAAGCCATCAAAGAGCTTCATCGAGGAGATGCAGAACGCTCAGTAATACTACTGGACAGAAAGAGAGAAATATCATTTTTTATAATAACAATATTTTAAAATTTTAAAATCATGCCAAACGGAAAGAAAAAGAAGGGCCACAAGATGGCTACTCACAAGCGTAAAAAAAGATTACGTAAGAACAGACATAAGAGCAAGTAAGCTAGCAGTGTAGCTAGTCTACTATAGCTCTCGGTCAGTTCGTGACTGAGAGGGTGTGTCAGTTCTGATATGGAATGACATACCCTTTTTTTGTATTAATTTAAAGTTAAAAGATTATTGAAGATATGACAAGCGAAGTTGTAATTGATGTCCAACAGAAAGACATCTCTATCGCACTCATGGAGGACAAGCAGCTGGTAGAATACCAGAACGAACCTCGTGAGGCATCGTTCTCTGTGGGCAACATCTACATCGCAAAGGTAAAAAAACTGATGCCGGGTCTTAACGCCTGCTTCGTGGATGTAGGTTATGAACGCGACGCCTTTCTTCATTATCTTGACCTAGGAAGTCATTTTAATTCCTACCAGAAGTATCTTAAACAAGTACAGAGCGACAGAAAGAAACTTTTCCCATTCTCTAAAGCCAGCAAAATGCCTGAATTGGAAAAGGACGGCAGCATACAGAATGTACTCAAAGCAGGACAGGAAGTGCTGGTACAAATCGTAAAGGAACCAATCTCTACCAAGGGACCTCGACTCACAGGCGAAATCTCATTCGCGGGCCGATACCTGGTACTCATGCCATTCGGTGATAAAGTTTCTGTCTCGTCGAAAATTAAAAGCGGTGAAGAACGCTCCCGACTCAAACAACTCATTCACAGCATCAAACCAAAGAATTGCGGCGTTATCGTCCGCACTGTGGCTGAGGGTAAGAAGGTCGCTGAGCTCGATGCTGAGCTGAAAGTCCTGGTGAAGCGATGGGAGGATGCTATCGCCAAGGTACAGAAGACCCAGCAGCGCCCGCAACTTGCATTCGAGGAGACCGGAAGAGCCGTTGCTCTCTTGCGTGACTTGTTTAACCCATCTTATGAGAACATCTACGTGAACAACGAAGATGTGATGAACGAGGTGAAGAACTATGTTTCTCTAATAGCCCCTGAAAAGGCGGGCATAGTTAAGCTCTACACCGGTAAGGTGCCTATCTTCGACAATTTCAGCATTACCAAGCAGATTAAAGCTGGCTTTGGTCGTGTTGTTAACTACAAGCACGGTGCTTATCTCATCATCGAGCACACCGAGGCCTTGCACGTTGTCGATGTAAATAGTGGTAACAGAACTCGTGAGAAAGGTCAGGAAGCAAATGCACTGGATGTTAACCTCGGCGCTGCTGATGAGTTGGCAAGACAATTGCGCCTCCGAGATATGGGAGGTATCATTGTTGTCGACTTCATCGACATGAATCTTGCCGAAGACCGACAGTTGCTCTATGAACGCATGTGCAAGAACATGCAGAAGGACCGTGCCAAGCACAACATCCTGCCATTGAGCAAGTTCGGACTGATGCAGATTACACGCCAGCGTGTACGTCCGGCTATGGATGTGAATGTAGATGAAACCTGCCCTACCTGTTTCGGTACGGGCAAGATTAAGTCTAGCATCCTCTTTACCGACCAGTTGGAAAGAAAAATCGACCGCCTAGTCAACAAGATTGGCGTCAAGAAATTCACTTTGTATGTGAATCCTTACGTGGCTGCCTTCATCAACAAGGGTTTCATTTCCCTGAAGCGCAGATGGCAGTTTAAGTATGGTTTCGGCTTCAATGTGATTCCTTCACAGAAACTGGCGTTCCTCCAGTACGAATTCTACGACAAGGACAACCAGTATCTGGACATGCAGGAAGAACAGGAAACAAAGTAAGTTTTTAATTATCAGAAAAAAAGCTCCATTCGCATCTGATTGCGAATGGAGCTTTTTTATTTTGTTTTTCTACACCTTATTATATATAGGGCATTTCAGTACTCTATCTCATTATTCACCATCTTCTCTGTATCCCAAGGTGCAGGAGCACCGCCGAGATAACGATGGAACCAGTCGAGGTGCGCGTTGTAATAGAGCGGCATCGACTTCAGGTTGCTTGGCCAGTGACCATCATACTTCAAGACTATCAGTCGCGAAGGAATGTTTAGGGTCTGCAAGGCTGTGAAATACTGCAAACTCTGGGTATACGGTACACGATAGTCCAGTTCGCCCGTCATCACGAGGGTTGGTGTTGAGAAGTTCTTGATGTATGAGGATGGTGACCACTTCTCGTAGAGATCGGAATTATAAGGCTGTCCCTCTAACTCAAAGTTAGGAAACCATACTTCCTCAGTACTGCCCCACATAGAGCGCAAGTCATATACGCCCATCATGGAAGCCAGACACTTGAATCGCTTGGTATGTCCCTGCAGCCAGTTCATCATGTAACCGCCATACGACCATCCCATCGCTCCCATCCTCGTGGAGTCAACATATTCCAGGGTTGCCAATTTATCGGTAACCTTCATCACATCCTCAAATACCTTTCCGCCCCAATCACCGGAAATGGCACGGGTAAAGGCCTGACCATATCCCGTAGAGCCATGAGGATTAGGATAAGCCACCACATAACCGGCAGCAGGATAAACCTGCCAGTCGCCACGGAAGGAATTCATCCATTGCATCTGTGGTCCGCCATGCACATTGATGATAAGCGGATATTTCTTGCTGGCATCAAAGTTGTGTGGCTTCACGATGAATACCTGTACCTTGTCGCCACCAGCGCCATCTACCCAGATACTCTCAGATGGACGGATATCCACCTCATCCTCCAACTGCTGGTTGAGGAAGGTAATCTGCTGTTCCTTGCCGCTTGCTACAGGAGTTCCATTCCACTTCTTCATCTGCTGGCGATAGAGAGCCGATGGCTTGCCTGTCGTGCTATAGGTATAATATACCATACCCTTATTGTCGAAATCAAACTCCGAGATGGCCTTGCCCGTCAATACCGGCGAGATGGTTTTTCTGGCTATATCGAGCTTGTAGAGCGGCTGAGCGCCCTGTACCTGACCGAGGAAGAAGATACTCTTGCTGTCGGGAGCCCATTTGTAATCATCTACCCAGTTGTCAAACTTCTCTGTCAGGACGGTAGACTTCTTTGCAGCCCGGTCGTAGATAGCAAGACGGAAGCGATCAGACTCATAACCAGGTACTTGCTGCAAGCGGTAAGCGATATACTTGCCGTCAGGCGAATAAGCAGGAGTACCATCCCAAGCCTTGTTCTCCTTCGTGATGCAGACCGGTTCTCCCCCATTCACAGATACTGTCCACAGGTCGGCATTGGTGCTAGCCTCCTGATGCTCATCATGATTGGATACAAAACAGATCTCCTTGCTGTCAGGAGAGAATTGATAGGTGATTCCACCCCCAACCACGAATATCAGCGAATAATTGCCCGGAGTCAGATCCTTGTAAGTCTTCGTCTGTGTATCGAAAAGGATAAGGTGATTGCATCTGCCATCATTATAGCTCGTCCAATGACGGTAGAGCAACTTGTCGGCGATATGCGCCTGTACAGGTCCCTGCTCCTTTTTCTCCATCCGGGCCTTGTTAGCCTTGGCATCAGCTCCCAGGTCGGGATATACTTCTGCGGTAAAGGCAATGTATCGCTCATTCGGAGAGATGACAGGACTACCGATACCCAACTCATAATCAGTTACCTGTTCCGTCTCACAGGTAGTCAGATCCATGCGAAAGATCTGAGCCGTCCCTTTCTCATAATTAGTAAAGAAGATACTCTTCCCATCCTTGCTCCATACGGCAGAACTGCTCTTTCCATCCTCGGTAAGAGCCTTGGCGTGAGAGCCATCCGCATTCATGATGTAGATATCGGAGCCAGACTTCTGGTTCTTCAGGTCAGAAGAACTGGCGGTATAGCAAACCGTCTTACCATCAGGCGAAAGGCTCACCGAAGATACGCCCTTCACCCTGTACAAATCCTCGATGGTAAACGCCCTTTTCTGAGCGTTTGCCGAAAGCAGCGTCATCACGAGTGCTGCCGAAAACATCAATCTCTTGTTCATATAACCTATAAATATTTATATTTCAGATGCAAAAGTAACAATTATTTTTGGATTTTCTGCAACCTTTTCTCTACTTTTATCGTCTAAGCTATAAATAACATTGATAATAACATAAAAAAGAAAGGAAAAGATTATGATTTTAAGTACAACTTTACTGTGTTTCTCAGTGTTTAAAGGGGTTCTCTGATGCTCTGATAACTTGAAAATGCCGCAATCATGCACCATGTTGCACAATTGCGGCTCTTAACGCTGAAAATAAACTGAACAAAAACTGCACGGAATTATGGCAACACTTAGACTATATCTAGATACGAGGGTAAAAAGGCAGGATGGTACGTTCTCCATCCGGCTTGCCGTTAACCATCACGGTGGGACTGCCTTCATATCCCTCAATCAATACTGCAAGAAGGATGAATGGGATAAAAGGGCTTGCAAGGTGCGCAAGCGTCCGGATCGTGATGCTATCAACGACTTTCTTCTTGACCGTCTGAATTTTTATAATAGAATGATGATGAAGGCGCAATGCAGGGAAACATACCGGGGCGATATTACGGCTAGGGAACTCCGGGACTTAATCATGCTTGAAGCCGAGCCTGCAAGGGAAAAGGTCGCCCTGCTTCGTGATGGCTTCATTGCCTACGAGGGCAGGAATCTGAAAGAGAACACGATAAACAGATATAAATATACTTGGGCAAAGATTGAAGCTTTCCTTGGGAAGGAAAAAGCGGCTCTGCTTACATACGATGAGATTAACCGCTCTTGGCTTGAAGACTTCGATGCGTTCATGGCAAAGGAAGGCTTGTCTAGGAATACCAGAGCCAGCAGGATGCTCTGTGTCGCTGCTGTCTTTAATTTGGCGATTGATAATGAGCAAACGAAAAACTACCCTTTCCGCAGGTACAGTCTACGGCTTGAGACAACGAAAAAGCGAAATTTGTCGGTTGAGGAAATCCGCTCTATCTTCGAAGCTGGTGGTGATGAGCTGGTCGATATGTTCCTGCTTATGTTCCTGCTGATTGGTATCAATGTGAGTGACTTGTTCGCCTTGACAAAGGAGAATATCGTCCGTGGTAGACTAGAATACGACCGGGCGAAGACTGGTAGGCATTACTCCATCCTTCTTCATCCCGAAGCTCTCCGAATCATCGAGAAGTACAAAGGGGAAAACAAGCTGCTTCGTTTCTCGGAGCATTTCAGGAACGTTGATGTTGCAACGGTCATGATTAATAAGAAACTCGCAAAGGTGCGCCCAGGGCTTACTACGTACTACGCTCGCCATACGTGGGCATCTATTGCCTTCAACATTGGTATACAAAAGGACGTGGTGTCGCTTGCTCTGGGTCACTCGTTCGGTGTCCGGGTAACTGATACCTACATCAATGCAGACCTATCGAGAGTAGATGAAGCAAACCGCAGGGTTATTGATTACGTGCTGTACGACAAAAAATAGCCTTATTTCTTGCGAATTTGGCGCAGAAACGGCTCAAATTGTTTTCGGGGATAGTTTTACGTGCTTACCACGTAAGCGGCTCAGGACGCAAATTTCGGGGTAAATCGGGAAAAGAGCATAAAAATACCCCAGCGGTGAAAAAGTCGAGCCGCTGGGGTAATAAGTGGAGACCACTTTAAACATTCAGTGATGCAAAGGTACGCTTTTCCTTTGAAAACACCAAATTATTTACCAAAAAATTTCTTTCTCAACAAATCATTGATAAATCGTGACTTGTTGGGCAATGCGTTGAGGAAAGGCAGCAGGTCGTTGTCTATCTGTATGCCAACTAGCTTGACCGTTGCGCCTGCACCCTTCTTCGTTCTCTTGATGTTTCTTTTATTATTCTCCATGTTATTTTAAGTTTTGTCTTAACCATTCATCATTCTCTATCCATTCATCGAGAGTTAGCGTTTCTATGTGCAATTTTCCCATGGCAGGATAATATCTTCTTGGCTCTACGCTTTCGCAATCTTCTATTAGATGAAGCAATTCGTCTTCCGTACAATCAAATTCGTAGCAACACCTAGGGTTGTACATTACCCCATCTTCCCAGTATAGAGAGAAAACCTTGTCACGAAAACTAATAATTATATAAATCTTATTCTTCATGCAAGTCTTTTTTAAATTTCCTATCTAACTTCGTTTTCATTCGGTTCATCTTGTGCTCAAGCCTGCCAATCTGCTTATAAGATAACCACTCCGGCTTGATATTCAAAGCAAGCCAGTACTGGCGCATTTCCTTGCAGTGTCTGGCGATGCTCGGGAAATAGAGGTGTCGCTCGTATGGGTTGCGAAGGAAGTACTTGCAATCGGATAATAGACGACCAAGCATCATGTATTTATGCTTTTGCCCTTCTCCAAGACTGACAAGCCTTCCGTTGTCCCCGATCCACAGCATTACTCCCTCTCCCTTCCAATTAAAATCGAAAGCCTTGCTTACCGGATAATAATAGCCATCGAGCACCGTGCCTTCCTTTAGGTCTCGCCCAATCTCTCGCAGGCAGGTTCTTCCCCAGCTGGTCGTTACCTCGACCACTGCTTGTGCTGGTATCTTGTCGTATTCCTTCATATCTTGCCAAATTTAAATTTCTCGTTCTAAAATGTAATAATCAAATGTCACTCTGCCTAGCTTAACCTTGAAGTGTCGGTCTCCTTCTTCCAGCATTTCTGCGTGTGGGCTGTTTCTGAAGGTTTCCTTAATTCGAGAAAATTCTTGCTCAATTCTCTCCTTTGTTGCGTAGTCCTCAATGTGACTATTAACTTGTTTAAGGCTGTTTGTAGCACTCAAAATGTATTGTTTCATATCTTGATATATTGTGCAGGGCTTGCGCCCTGCTGATTAATACTTTTCTATCCAATACTCTGTTGTACGATTCAATCCTAAGCATGCAAATTCAGTCTTGAAATAACCTTGGCGTACCCAGTGAGGATAAAAATTATCGGTTTTTTTATGTTCCCTAAACAAGCCGTTCAAGAATTGCTCTGCCTTGTCCTTGCGTGTAAAGTTTGCCAACTCATCGATTTCCTTTCCTTCCATCTGTCTCTTGATGTAATATTTTGCTCTTGCCATGCTTTTATCTCCTATCTTTAATCATAAAGTTCTTTTAATCCGTCTCGCTCGTTAAGTTGGGCTGCAAGCTTATCGGCTTCTTTTATTTCTGAAAATCCGAACCACTTGTTTGAGTGCTCAACAACCTTGTCTCTTCCGTTGATTTCGGGTTTTACGAGTGCTACGGTGTGACTTCCGTAGTACTCGATTACTCTCCACACTTTCCAGTCGCTCATATCTATGTCCTCCCTTGATTACTTAGAATACAATGTAACCACAAGTCCACGTCTCAAAGCGCAGCGGCAAGCGTCCATACCAGCCTTCAATGCTCGCTTGATGAACTTGTTGAAGAGTTCTGCACCGATGAGCTTCAAGATACCGCTTACTCCTACGAGTGTGTTTATCTTCTTGCCATCCTCTGTGCGTCCGAAGACCTTAATACGGAAGTTTGAGTTGATAAACTTTGTTGTGAACTCTAAAACGTTTGAATTTGACTTTTTCATTTTCTTTGGCTTGACCGTGTTGCCTAGGGCTTAAATTACGGAATGTTTATTGTGCTTATCTCCTAAACACGGTGCAAAGATATTAATATTTTTCGGTTCTACCAAAACTTTTCCCGAAAGATATTAATATTTTAACTTTATTTGCTGTTTACGTCGTAAGCATGGCTATTTTCGGTCGTGTTCGGTCGTTTTCGGTACGTTTTCCACGCTCTATATAATAACAACCTGCACGCATTAGCTAGAATGAATATAATCTAACTCTCATATCCCCTACCCCTTTTCTCTCAATGAAAAGTGTTCTTCGCACAAAAATGGGCAGGAAAACGCTCTCCTGCGCTCCCTGCCCTTCTTAAAATTGATATTATGATTGAACCTATTGAACTCTCTTCTTGATGCGCTCATTTATCCAGCGAACCGCAAAGATTGCCAGGAATAGCAATACGCAATCGCCAGCGAATAATCTTATCTTATGCAATGTGCTCACTGGCTTCTCTACCTCCTTGGTCTTGTATCGGTTTACGTAATACTTGACCTTTACGGTGTCGGTCACGAATTTGTAAATGTCGCCCACGATGGTGTCCGTCTTGGTTGTCGTCATCCATCTGGTGGTCGTAAGATTGTGCCACCGCTCTTTGATTACAGTGTCGCCCTTGATGTACACAAGCACGCTGTCCTGCTTGATTACGGTGTCGCCATGCCGGGTGTCCTGCCAGTGGATCTGTCGCTGGTTCACGCTGTCACGTCTTGCACTGGTGTGTGTGCTGTCGTGATAAACCGTGTTATTTTGCGCTGTTTTGGCGCAGGAACAGCCCAAAATTAAAAGTGGGGTAATTATAAGCATGACGAGAAAAAACGCCACAGAACGCAAATTTCGCCCTTTTCTTGAATTTTCCATACTTTATAAACTTTAGATTAATGTGTTTATTACGCAGGCACCTTGATTTTCAAGGCTTCCTTGGCTCGCTTCAAATACTTCTCGCAGGCTGCCAGTCCGTTGTACCCTCCGTTTATCTTTCTGCGGATAGCCTTCAAGTTGTCTTGGTCTGCCAACTCATTGCAGCCGAAGGTGTCGAATACCCACATCGAGGATTTCGTTGCTCCCAGAGAACGCTCCAGAAGTTCGGGACTGTTCACAACATCGAAGCCGCAATAATTTGCATACTTCCGGTAGTTGGCTCGCCCGGTAATCTGTATCAATCCCCTGCCCTTATACTTCACGCCATCGCCCTGCTGGGTGTTTCCGAGGTCTTTCCTGCCCTCGTAGGCTCTGCCGCTTGCCAGTTCTTTGGTGTATCTCAACTCTCCGCTTTCGTGGGCAATCTGTGCGAGATAGTGCGCCATCCTTAGTGGGGTGTTGATGTGGAAATGCTCTGCCCATCCGTTGATGATTGGAAGGTAGGTGTCTGCCCTGCTGCCTGCATTCGGCATTACCTTTAGAAGTTGCGCTCTAGTTATCCTCATTGTCTCCTCCTTTCTTCCGCTCTTCTTTCATTATCTCGACAACCGCCTTCGCAATCTCGTCCTTATTTTCGAGGATCACCTGCATCGTGCGGTCTTGCTTGCGTATCTCAGCCTTCTCGTATGCCTTCTCCCGGATACTCTTAAACTCGCACAAAAGCAGATACACCGTCCAGGCGATGGCGAACATAGGGAAGGGAGATATGATGCACGTAGCTACGTCCATAAGCGCAGCGATGAGAAATGTAGGAAAATACTTCTTTGCCTTGTCGCACGTTTTCTTCAACCCGGTTGACGTTCTTGCAACATGCAGTTCCTTCGCCTTCTGTATGCCTGCTATCAGGTCAATTGTCATCGCTATCAGAATTGTAGCGAAACAGATAAAAATTACTAGGGCGCACAGATAAAGGTGGTGCACCTGAAAATCGTGAAATACTTCGCTCATATCAATTTATTTTTTTGATTATTCCAATTTCTCCCAGTCAATTGTAACTCCATTTCCGATGATGTCTGCCGTCCACCTGCAGAATGCCATACCCTCATATCCGTCCGGATCACTAGCTACGGCAATAGCATACTGTACGCAGTCGCTCTCGGTCTTGATTACCTTCGGGTAGAAGTCCGCATAAGCCATATTAGCCAAATAGAGAATATCCCCGAGTGTCGTACCCTTTGAGATTATCTCGTTGTTTGTTGCCAGCCGGATTTCGTCTACCGTCCATCGGTGGCTCGTTCCGTCTACGTTCTTCATCTGCTCGCTTGCTTTGATTGCTAGCTGCTTCGTGAAGTGGTAGCCGTGCTTGGCAACGTATGCTACATATCCGCTGGCTCCCATGAGTGCCTTTGCTGCCTTCTCGTATGGTAAGCTGTGGATGATGTCGCTCTCTTGGTGCTGGTGTCGCTCTTCCTCTCTATCGCAAGAATGGCGCAAAACGATTATTTTCTTCATTGTGCGCCCTCCTATCCTAGTTTGTCGAGTAATTGCTTAACCATGCCACGAATGCCGCTTATATCGCCCTCAAGTGCCTTGAAACGCTTTTCGGTTTCCTGCTTCTCCTTGATGGCTGGGTTCAAAGCTGCAAGAAGTTCTTCGCCCTTGGCTTTCCGCTCCTTGCTTGGCTCGTATGCCTTGATTATCTCATCGGCTTCATTTACCAATTTCCCAACTTCGGGCAAAAGGTCTGCCTTGTCGGTTGCCAGTACGGTTTCGCCTGCAAAGGTTACTCCCAGGTGTTCGGGGATAGTGTAGATTGTCTGCTTTCCATCCACCTCGATTGTTACGTCTCGCATTGGCTGTCCGCTGCTGGAAATGGTTGCGATGCCAGTGTTGATGTGCGGCTGGTTGTCTACGACCTTGCCTTCCTTAACTTCCACCGTCTGCTTGTCTAGCAGATAGACCGGGTGATTTCTCTGTATATTCTTAAATTCCATAATGCGCTCTTTTTAGATAGTTCGATAAATAGACAAAAAGGGGTCTCACTGATAACACAGCGAGTTGCCCCTTGATAGATTTTGTTCAGACCGCCTACGCACCAGTGGTGGTTGTGGTGGTCTTCAACGCTGCAATAAGTTCAGCGTTCTGTCTCTGCTGGAACGGTGCGGTTCAGAACGGTCGCAGTGGTCGTAATGCTGAAACCTGCGTGTATCATCTGCTCAACGACCATACATCGTGTCATAACGAGGTTTTCGGCTCTCGACTTGCCGAGAACATCTTCTCTCGTAATACTTAATTCTCCGTTCTGCAGTTCAATAGCGCAACACTTGATTACGTTGTCTATAACTCGCCATAGTTCTTTCTCCTTGTCATTCATATTTTGTTTGTTTATTAATTTTAGTTTTACTTGTTTTGGACAAACTCTGCAACAACAAGTTTATTATCATCTGTCTTGATTAAGCGTGTATAGGTATCATATGTCGTTGTCAAATATTCAATCTTATTAATAAGTGAACCATGTGATGATAATTGCATTTTATACATGTAGCTATTACCATTGTTAGAGCAATAAGTGCTAGCTCCTTGCGCTCCTGCAAAGACTACCTCCAGGATGCCTCCTTTCGATGCCTTTTGAAACCAATTGTATACATTGATACTCCGTGTTATATCCATGTTAACAATCTGATGATTTGCGACAAATGGAATACTAACATATCCTGAGGTGTCTATTTCGTTTCGATAATCAGAATTATTAACAATAGCTGTCCCAATACTTGCTTTTATTTTCGTCCAAAGCTTCTTTAGTCCACTTTCATCCAAGAAATTCATGCAAACCTCCTTTCTAATTTAATCCATCAATTACCGATGTTGGGATTGCGCTGTCTGCTGTTGCGCCATTGGCGATGCCGTTCAACTTGGTTTTGAGTGCTGACGTGAAGTCTTCGGTCGAAAGCCCCTTTCCGCTTACCACGTCAACCTTCCTTGATAGGGCTGTATTTACGTCTGCTGTCTTAGCATAAGGCGACAAGTCGTAGGTGGTGTTCGTGTCAGTCCATGGAACGTTAACGTATGCCTTCTCTCCACTCAACTGAACTGGATAGTTTCTTCCGTTGGCTGTATAACCTACTTGAATACCCCCTCGTGTACCATTGGCTGCAAGTGGAAGTGAATAGTTATTGGCGCCCTCAGCTATTCTATCCAATTTATTCTTGTCACGTATAGACATTAAGCCTGCCATATTTGATGTGGCATCTTCAAGTGCTATTTCTACCCTAGTGCCACCCTTTATAGCAGAGAAACGTATAACCTGCTTTAGTACCTGTCCTTGTGGTGTAGAATCGATAACGTTTTGGATCACTTTAATTTCACTCAAGTTAACTGTCTCACTCTTTTTAGCATAATCTGCAAGGTCTACTGTAGCACGGAAGTCTCCGAGTTTCTCCCATTTTGAAGCATCATAAGTTGCACTGGTATCACCAGTATAAATATATTCCTCATATTGATTCTGTGTAACACCACTAGCATCTTTAATAAGATAAATATGCTTCTTAATATTAGTTGTAGGAAGAGCAGTTACTACTTCTGCAACTGTAGTATCAAGATTACCTAATTGGTCTAATGGAACACAGCCATTTGAATCAAGTCCTGCAACACCATTAGCTTCACCAATAGGAATCATTTTTCCACTTGCGAAAAGATAATTAACCCCATACTTACTATTAGTAATATTGGATGGGTCTATTCTTATAGACTTACCACCATCTGCCTCATTTAAAAAAGACACACTTCCTCTAATTGTACCACCGGTTAATGATAAATAATTAATATTAACCCAGTTCTTAATTTTCTCCCAAAAGGAAGCAAGTCCAATTGCGTCTAAAAATTGCATAATCTATTGTTTTAAATTGTTATTTACTAGTAATATCTGTTATCTGTTCCTCCGTGATTGCTGGAGGGAAGTCCTTCGTCACGATGTCGGTCACTTTGTTTGCGATATCCTTGTAGATGTCCGTGCCGAGTTTTTTTGCTGTCACGCTGCCGTCTCTGATGTTTCCCGTTGATATACAGTCCTCGGTCAGATGGTCGTGTTTGACCGCTCCCGGTTGTAGTTTATCTGAGGTCACACAATTGGATGCTAGGTGTCTGTTCTTTACAGAGCCATCGGCAAGCTTCGCTGCCGTTATCGCCCCATCCGCAATTTGCGCATCCGTTATTGTTATCTTGGCGAGTTCACTCTTGATAATCCTAACGACCGCATCGTTCTCCAGTTTATCGTCCATCATGTCAAGCATCCTGCTTAACTCGACAACGATGTCGTAAATTTCCGTGCCGACACGCACCGCTGTGTTTTCTCCAACCTGCGTTGCATCTCGTATCATCTCTGCCATACGGAGCATTTTTTGAATATCCTCGTTCATAACTTATTTGCTTTTAGTTGCCTATTGCGTGAATGTGTGACCTCGTTCCTCGCTGTGCCTTCACTTCCCCTTTCGTGGTGAATGCCTTGAGGTATTCGAGTGCATCTGATAAATATCTTTCTGCCATATCCAATATGTCGTTGTACTGCTTGTTGCTCGATACGTCTTGAACATGGTCTGAATAATCGTCTCTGTGGCGCATTCCACCTGCTCGGCTTACAATTGTGCCATCGGCACGAAAAAGCCTCGCATACGTGAAATAAGCGAGTGCCTTGCGTATTCCGCTGGTGTACTTCTGCACCTTGGTTTCGTCTTGGCTGCAATCGCCCTCCTTCTTGGTGGTGTATTCGCCACCGTCCAGGAAAGTTGCAGGCTGGAAATCGGGCAATACTGAATCGCCCCACTCTCCCTGCTCGGTTGCTGCCTTGAACCGCTTCCACCCGATGGCTGGTATGATGTTCGCATCTTCGCATTCACGAATGTATGCGTTCACCTCATCCTCATCTAGGTGTGTGCTGGTCGGTCGTGCCAGTTCCCGGAACTGATCAACCGTGATAAGTTGTTTTCTTTGTTCTCCCATAGGCTCAATAAATTAGTCTATCGTGTTATTACCTGCCACCTCGCTGCTGATATACTTTAGCGGCTGTAGCTTAGGGTCTAGGTTCTGAATGGCTGGGTCGTGCCAGCTGTTGAAAATCTTCTTGAAGGCTCGCTCGATGAATCGCTGCTCGGTCGTCACTTCGCCTGCATAGTATTCGTAAGCGTCCTGCATAACTTGTCCACTGAATCCCAGCTTGCCAATACGGATTGAGTAGAAGAGTTCTTGATGGAACTGTGCGTAGATGCGTTCGATAACGCTGCTGTCTGTCACGGAAAACTCCTTGTCGAAGTTATTCGTAGGGAAAGCCACTACCTTCGGTTCGTCTTCCTCGTTCTCCACCTCGACCGCAAGAATCTTCGCTGTGTTCTCGTCCCCTTGGAACTGCAAAAGGTCTTCATCTGAAATCATCTGTCCGCTCTCCACTTCTTCGCCTTCCTCGTTGAACTTCGGAACACCCTTCTTGGTTACGAGCATGCACGATACTAGGAAGTTGTTGCGGACGTTTCTCATCTTGACGTTGCCAAGTCCCTCATCGGTTGAAATCTCAGTGATGGCTGAATCGTAGCTGGCTGTCGGATAGATAAACTGTCCGTCTAGGCTCTGCCACAGAATCTGTCCCTTGTAGCTGTCGATGCCGCCAGCGTTCTCAATCTGCTTAAGAACGATGTCGGGGTCGGGGTTGAAGACGTTGATGCGCTCGATAGTCTTGTCGTTCACCATCAACCGCTTTCCGTTCCTCGTTTTCTTCTGCTCCCAGTCTGGATGCAGCAAGACGTGCGCCACGTTCCCCTTGTCGTCCGTCTCTTCCAGTCGGCAATTCTCAAAGGGTACGTGGCTCACGCTCGACACCTGCCCTAGAACGTTGTAGTTCACATGAATGGCAAAGCCTCCAAAGCGTGCGAGGTCTTGCGCTACGTTCCGGAGCAAATCGTCTGCCGTGTCCCCTTGCTGGTTCATCGTCAACGCTGCTAGAATGTCGCTATCAAAGCCGTAGCCCTCAATGAATCGGGCATATCGGTTAAGGCACAGCATTGCCGTACCGCTGGCTTCAGTGATGCGTGCGAGGTTCTGCGGATATAGATTATCATATCCGTATGCCTGCATCTTGAATCGGCTGACGTAGCCAATATCAACCCTTCGCTTTGGCTTCTTAACTGTCTTAACGTTCATACTGCTTGTGTCGTTTTACTTGTTGTTTTGTTACTCTTCCTTGCCTGCTTTCTCGGCTTGGTCGAGGTCTTTTTTCTTGTCGCTGCCTGCTGGCTGCTGTTTGTTCTCGATGAGTTCCTCGCTGGGTATCTTCTGGAAGTAGCTCTCCATGTGTGGGTACTTCGTCAGATATTCGTGCGCTACCTTGTCGGTCAGGTTCTCATTAGTGAAAATCTTACCATGGTAGAAATCCGGGCAGGAAATGATGAAACCTGCCTTCATAGCGTAATTACATGTTTTTGGCATTGCCTTTTCTTTTTTGAGTTTTAAATAAATTTCGATTAAAGCATCGTGGTAACACTGCTGGCAGGTTGTCGGTACAAACCGCTTGTGCGTTACCTCAAAATAGAGAGTTTCAATAACTGCCTTGTCGGTTGCATCAAAGGGACTGTCGAAACGTGCCTTCAACTCCCAGACCTTGGCTGTTGCTTCCTTGTATGTCATAGGCTACGCTGCTGCTTCCGTCAGAAGGCTCTTATACTTGGCTGCTGTGGTCTCGCTGTCTGTGTCGAAGAAGAAATAAGCTGCCTTCGGTACGCTCTCCTCTTCCAGCGTGATAAGCCAGCCACCCTCGGTGTCGTCTGAGTACTTGTCGTTCTCGCCTGCACTTGCCTTCAGTGCCTGCGCATATCCGAACACCTGATACTCTGCCTTTCCGTCCGCTCCCTTTGAAAGGTTTCGCAGGATGATGACGAACTTTCCGTTCGCCAGTCCGTCAATGATATTTGCGCAAACGTCAGGTGTGTTTGCCAATACCACGACTGCCACTGTGTTCTTCCAGCTGTTGCGATACGTGCCAACGGTCAGTTCGGTCTTGGTTCCAGTGAATGGCTTGCTGCCTTCCTGCCGGATAGCGTATGCTTTCTTGCCAGTCTTCAAAACTAATGTTTTAATTATATTGCCCGCTACAACTGACTTGGTGAAGTCGATGTCGTCTCGGTTGATGATAAGTCCATCGCCCTCCAGTCCCTTTGTTACTTGGTCTTCGCAAGGGATGATGATGTCCTGAGCGATAAGGCTCTCGCAAGTTGTTGTCATATTAATTCGTTTTAAATTGTTATATCCCCAACACCGTTTTGTGGGTGTTGAGGATTGTCAAAAATAACTTAATACTAAACTGAAAATTTGGAGCGATTAGTAAGCTGCATGGATCATGTCCTCTTCGAGGAGAGCCGTGCCAATCTTACCGGTAGCATAGAGATAGTTTCTGCGATCCTTCTTGTCGAACCAGATGTCGAGGTCGCTGATGAGATTGTCTGCGTCTGTACCAATCATAAGGTGCTTAGGATTGCAGAATACCGCACGGTGTGGAAGGTTGATTGTAGCCTCGCCCTTCTCGTATGCCTTAATCATTCTGTCCCAGATGCCGACACGTGCAATCTTCACTCCGTTGTAGGTCGCTACTTCGAATCCATCGAACAACTTCTCCCATGGCATAATGTCGTGGTAGGTCTTCTTGAGGTCGTAGGTCAATGCGTCAGCAAGCGAGCGTGTCATGAGCAATACGGCATCGCTATCGTCTACGATACGTGTGTCTGCATCCATCAGGATGGTGTCTACAAGTGTAGTAGCCGCACCACTCTTGCGCAATTCAGAAATCTGCTCTGCTGCCGTAGCCTTACTGTTGGCTGCGATGGCGGTATGGTTCTTTGTCGCTGTGGCTGTAAAGATGCGCTTGAAGAGACCATCGCATACATTGAAATTACTGACATCTAAGCCTGCTGTCAGCTTGCCGCCACCTTCACCTGACAATGCTGCCTCCTTGTCACCAAGCCAGCCGAAACGCCAAATCATCTGCTCCATGGCTCGCTGGAGTGCATCTGCATAGATTGCCATAAAGTCGGTGCTGGTGAGGTCGCCAATGGCTGTACCAGTCTTCAGTGAATACTCTCCGATGGTTCCCTTTATTGCCTCGTAGCAAATCTTGACTGGGATTTCCCACTGTCCGAATTCCCAACGCTTCTGAGAGTTTGCGATACCCTTCTCCTCATAGGTAGGGTCGCAACCGCCACCCTTCTTACCGACCATTTCCATCTCTCCGAGAAGAGCGATAGGGTCTTTCTCTTTGACCTTCTGAATGTTCACGAATGAAGAGAAGTCTTCATCGTTGTAGAAGGTTTCCTGCACGGCATCCTTGATGCTTGCGAGGTTTTCTGGCTCGAGTGTAAGGTTCTCAAGCTGCTGTTTTGTAAATCCTGCCATTATTTTCTTTTGATTTAATGGGTTAATACTTTGTTACTTCTTGCCCTTTTTGTGGAGCTTTGCAAGTCTCTCCTTGATAGCGTTCTTGCCTTCCTCGACAGCGTTCACGTTGTCGCCTGCGCCCTTGCCGCTTGGCTGTCGCTGCGCTGGCTGGTAGTGGCTGCTGTAGCCTGCCAACACCTTCTCAGCACCGCCTGCCATCTTCACGGCATTCAGGATGCGCATGTCTTCCTTGCTCTTTGCGAGTTTCTGTGCGCCTGCCAGCTGCGCCTTGGTTTCGTTCAACTGCTGTTTGAGTGCTGCTACCTGCTGCTTCAACTTGGCTACAGTGTCGTTGTCGGTGCTTGATGCGCTGCCGCCTTCACCGCCTTCACCGCCCTCATTGTCGTTGTCGTTGTCGGTGTTGTCTGCGGTCTGAATGTCGGTAATTACACCGTCCTCGACAACAATTGTCTTACCGTCCGGCATTTCAAACGTTCCGTCCGGACTTGCCTTGTCGCCAACTTGTGGATCTCCCTCTTCACGCTCAACGGTCAGTGTCTGTCCGTCTGCTGTGTTGAGCTCCATCGCCTTTGGCTCTGCCTTGGCTTGTGGCTCTGCCACCGCCTGCTCTGCTTCCTCCAGTGTCTTCACGCCCAACTTGGCGAGAATCTTGTCGAGGAGAGAAGCCTTTACTTCTGTTTTCTTCTCCATTGCTTTTGGATTTTGTTGTTTTGAATTAATAAAATTTTCGATATTGCGTTTCGATGCGCTTGCGCTGATTGGTGCAACGGTGCTGCTGATAAGACCTAGGCGCATAGCCTCGCTGGTGCTGATGAAGATGCCCTTATCCATCAAGGCTTGAATCTCTTCCCGGTCGCACTCGCACCGCTCTACGTATGCGTCCACCATCTTATCCTGCCACATCTGCATTTCCTCGCTCTGATTCTTCAAGTCCTTTGCGTTCAGCTGGTCGCCCAAACACCAGCCAGGAACCCAAGGGTTGTGCAGGAGGAAGGCAGCGTTCTCGTATGCCTTGCGGCTCTCCTTCGGTGCTGCGAGCATGATGATTGTTGCCATGGATGCTGCCTTGCCCTCTACAGTGCAGGAAATCTTCTTACCGCTCTGCCGCAGTCGGTCATAAATCGCCCAACCTTCGACCACAGAGCCGCCATTGCAGAAGATGCGCATATCGATGGTATCATCGTCTTTCGGTATGCTTGCCGCAAAAGCATCTATGTCTTGAAAACATACGCAATCACCTCCAAACCATTGATACCAGAACTTGTTGTCTTGGCTGTCGATGTCGTTGTATATTCTGAGTTTTGCCATTGAATCGTGATTTTTTAAGTTTTAAAACGCTGCAAAGATACGATATTTTTCAATATGTTTATCTCGTAAGCAGTTAATTTTTCTAAATAAGCCGAATTTTTGCGTTCTAAGCGGTTTTTATTGCCTTGTGTGTGTAACTTTACCACCTTTAAGCGAAAACCGCTTAGAACGCGAATCTTGAAGAAATAACTACCCTTTAAATCCTGCCGATATTCTCTATCGTTTGCACTCTCCGCTGGGTGCGGTTTATTTCTTCCACGCTCACTACTGGCTGTGGAGCCATCTGATACCCTCTAGCTACAGCTGCCGCCAGCATATCCATGCCGATGTTGCTGCTCCCGTTGTTTACTACGATAGGAACACCACCGCCTAGCTGGTTGAATGCGGATAATATCGGACTGAACATTGAAGTCGCCTTGGCTGTCATTACGCTCTCGCCATTGGAAAGCCTTGCCGGGATGCTGTCGCTGGTTCCGGTTCCCGAGCCTTGGACGTAGCCACCAGTGGAGAATCCCTTGACTGCTGCCTTGGCTGCTGCAAACGCTGCCTTGATTAAAGCAAGTTTGGCTGCTGCACTTGCAACTCCTGCCCATCCACCATGAAGAATACTATCTGCAAGAATAGCTGCATAAGTCGCAGTTATTTGCTTCTCTATCGCATCTAGGTAGGTCGTCAGCATGGTTTTTAGGAAATTATGGAAAGTCAGATCCTGGCTCTCGAAAAACGAAGATAAACCATCACCGATTGCCCCGATATAATCGGCTATCATTTGGTTCTGTTCTTGAAGTTTCTGTTGCTTGTTCTTGTTTTCGTCAGCTTGCAACTGCAAAGTCGTATCGTGTAGTTCCTGCTGTAGCTGCTTCTGCGCTTCAACATTCTCTTGTGTCGTTGCTAGCTTCTGCTCCAGGAAAGCCTTGTATCTCTCCAGCTTGGCTGTATCGTCTTCCTCTCCAGTGCCACCGTTCATGATGTCCGCATCCTTGCGTGCCTTCTCTGCATCCTCGAACTCCTTGTTGAGTTCGTCCACAATCTCCTTGGCTTGGTTCTTCAAGTCCGCTTTCGCCTTAATCATGATGTCGAGAAGTTTTGCCTGCATTTCCTGCGCCTTTTCCGCTCCGATTTGCCCTGCCGCCACGTATGCGTCAATGCTCCTCGCTACCATGTTCTTCTCAAGCTGTTCGAGGTCGTTGCTGTAATCTCGCTCGTTGTCGTACATGCCTGCGAGGTATCGCTTCTTTGCGTCCATTACCTGCTCGTTGTACTTGTACTGTATAAGCGCAATCGCTTCCTGCAATTCCTTTTCCTGCTTCTTCCTGCGCTCTGCTTCTGCCTTTGCTTCCGCTTCTTCCTTGGCTCTCTGTGCCTTGGTCTTGGCAGTGCTGCCCTTGGCTGCTGGTGTCGTTCCCATGTTTCCGCTCGCTGGCTCGCTGCTGGTCGCTCCACCGTTCACGCTGGCTAGCTTTATGTGCTCGAGCCTTCCGTTCACGGTGTTCTCGAATCCGTCTGCAAACGAGTTTCCGATCTCGATACCAGCATTCTTGATGTCATGCCATGCTTCCTTGATAGTGCCGGAAATGTCGAATATCTCCTTGAATCCCTTCTGTGCCTTTGATAGGTCGAAAGTCACGATACCTTCGAGAATATCAAGCATGCCCTTGGCTGCAAAGCCCATCCTCTTGAATGCGTCTATTCCGAGATTACATACGAGTTTGATTGCGTTCCACATCAAGCGGAAACTTGTCCCGAGTGCATTGATTATCCCTCGCAACAGAAGGCTGTCATTGTACCAGTCGATGAAGTAGTTGATTGCCTGCACAACTCCCTTGATAACTGCCGTAAGTGATTTCTTTGCAATCGTTGACAACTGAGCCTTCATGTTCTCGAAGCCACCCCCTGTGTAATCAAACAGAGAAGCCATTGCGTCCTGCAATTCCTTGGTTGCGTTCAATTCGTCTTCTTGTGCCTTGGCGAGATCACCGGACTTTGCCTTCACTTTGTCCATATCAAGTTCGATATTACCGAGAATTTCGATATAAGCAAGCCCGGCATCCTCTCCCGGACCACCGAAGATGTTGGCAATTGCGCTACCCACAGCAGCACTTGATTGCGGAAGTTCCTTTAACTTATTAGCCACCTCTTGCATAACCTGGAATGTGGTCTTGTTTCCGTCCTGCAAGTCCTTTTGAACTTGCTTGGAAGAAATGCCTATTCCGTCAAGCGCAGCAGCCGTAGCGGTTGTCATTTCTCGCAGTCGTATATTTCCTTCCTTGATGGTATCAACACCCTTGTCGCTGAAAATTCCCTCCTTGGTCGCTTGCGTTGATATTGCCACCATTTCCTCTGCACTCAGTCCGGCTTCCTTGAAGTATCTCGGGTATTCCTTAATCGTATCGAGGAATTCTCCGTTGGCGTTTGCACCGCTCACAAGTCCGTCCTGCATAATTTTCAAACTCTCAGAAACGGAAATGCCGAAAGCCTTGCTCATCGTATTAGCAGACTGCATCGTCTCCGTGAATTCCAAACCGAATGTATTGGATACCGCAAGAACCTCGTTGCGCACGGATTTCATCTCGTTTCCGGTCAATCCGGTGAACTGCTTCGTCAGTCGTGTGGCTTCCATCAATCCCTTGTTGTAGTCATACCACCACTTGAATGCCATTCCGACACCAGCCACACCTGCCATGGCGAGGAAATAAGGGTTGGTCAATAAGGAAAGAGCCGTATTTTTCAAGGCACCAAACTTTACCTTTAGGTCTTCCACGGACTTTCCCATTTCCATAACCTTTCCGATTCCAGTATCATCAACAACATCAAAACCGAAAAACTCGGTGTTCTGCAGGTCGTCAGCCGCCTTCATCATGGAATCGTAATAGCTGCCGACACTGCGCTGGAATCTTCCAGTAGCCTCCTCAGCCTCTTTCAGCTCCTCTATCAAGTCTTGGATATGCTCCTGCATCTCCTGACCCTTGGAACTATCACGCTCGGCACGGCTCATCTCATCGTAAGCCTTGGTGGCATTGGAAAGCTGGGCACGCAGCTGCTTCAAGCTGCCTTCCTGCTCGTTCTCTGTGCGCACGTTGTTCTGGATCTCCTTCCGCAAGGTGCGCACGTTGTACTGATACTCCTTGATGGTTGCGTTGATGGCTTCCGTCTGCACCTTCATCTCGTTGGTCGTGATGGTCTTGTCTTTTTCCTGCTGCTGCAAGTCCTTGATGCTTGCCTTCAACTGGTCTATCTTCTCTTTGTATCTGATGATGCCATAGATTGCATCCTCGTACTTGACCTTGATGTCAAGAATCTGCTGTTTGTCTTCACTTACCATAGTTCTTTCTTTTTAGTTGTTCAACTCTATCATTGTAACCTCGCAATATCCGCTGTTTGTTGTCTTGATTTCGAGAACCGCAAAATACGCTCCATACTGGGCAAGGTACACTGGCTTCGTCTCGTCAAAATCCAGAATATCCAAGTCCGACAGATTGAGCCGCTCTGTGATTACGTGCGCCTTGGCGATGCTTGCTGCAAGCTGCTTGTACTTCGTATCGAAGATGTTCTGAAGGTCAATGTCGAATCGCAGTGCCGCCTGCTCCTTGTCATCCCTAAGCGTCATTATTCGCTCCTTGCATCCCTTATACTCTCCACCATTCTTCATGCCGAAAGAATCCAGTGTTCTTATCGGTATGCGATTGTCATCGCTGGCTGCAAAAGGTAGCGTCCACGTGTCCTGCTCATAGTCCAAAGTCTGGTTGCTGATTACGAGGTCTGCATCATAGTCCCCGGTTGTCTCTTCGTCTTCCTTCCACTTGTAGCGGTTGTGTTGCATAAAGTCTGAAACGGAATACTCGCTTTTCCGTGGTGCACCTTGGCGGTCATACGGAATGAGTTTTCCGCTCCAGTCGTAGGCGTTCGCCTTGTTTGCCCAAACTCTGGTAAACATGATAAACTGCACTTGCGTGCTGTTGGTCAGTTGCCTAGGGAACGAGCCAGTTATCAAAGCCAGAAACTTAATGAAGTTTGTTACCTCGATTTCAGGCAGATTTATGCCGATAGGGAAACTTCCACCAATCGGAACGCTGTCCCCACTCTTGACGCTCGCAGTGATTTTGCCGCCATAAACGGAAGGAATGTTGACTGTATTTATTCCGTGCATGATAGTCTCAAACGTCAATACATCATCCTTCTTTAGCGATATAGTGTTTGTCCCTGCCGAAAGCAAATAAAGATAGCCATCGATAGCATATCTGCGTAGTACGACTGGGTACTTAACCTGTCCATCCTCGTACTTCAAATCTCCGAACTCGTATTCCTGCGTGGATGCCTCACCTCCAGTAGTGCTTGGCGTTGTAACGGTCATTTTCACGCCCATAGGCAACTGAATCTCCGCTGCGTCTTCAAACTGATGTCTGACGTAGTATTGCACTTGCACATCAAAGGCCAGTTCGCAATCCTTTGTTATCGTCAGTTTCTGCACGTCTTCGCCAGTGCTTGGCGATACGGAAGTTATGGAGTTGCTTATGGAAAGGGTGAGTGCTCCCAGTCCGTCACGACTCTTAACGTCTGCGGTCAGATTACCGATGATTGTCTTGTCGTCTGCCTTGTTGTTGATTATAGGCACAACTAGGTTGTTCAACATCTTCTTTGCTTCATCATCCTGCCACACGAAAGATACGCCCGACTTCCTCGCTATCCTTGACAATAGCCAGTTCGCGGTCACACATGGCTGCAAGAATTTTGGGGACGTTTTATATTCATCCACCGCCACATCATCGCCTACGAAATCCTCCTTATTATCGCCATCTATCATTTCGTGCATAGGTGTCAGCCCGGTAACTGATAGCGACAGAGTGCTGTAATATTCGGCAGGTGCATTCACTACGAGGTATGCAGCTCTAGCCTCTCCTCTGATGGTGTATACTTCCAGCGTCTCATCTTCTCCGCTCACGGATATAACCCGCATGTACTTATCCAGTACTGCATAGCTTCTGTAATCGCCCTTTCCTTGCGCTTGCACATTTGCCGTTGATGATGGCAAGAAAGGGATAAGAGCACAGATCATGTTCGATGCGCTCTCTATATTTCCGCTTATATACTTTCCGACCTCTGTACCTGTTCTGATGCGTCCACGGCTAGGCGAGTATTGTGTCGTGGTATATTTATTCCTCTGCACCAAATTAATGCCAAAGTTATCTTTGCTCTCAATTCGGTATGGATTGTAATAAGCAAAGAATATCCCATTGCTCACGGCTTCCTCCCTGGTGTTTGGAGTGTTGTACTTTTCAAAAAGCACTCTGTCTGTCACTCCCAGTTCGTTCAGTTTCATTCCGCTCTCTAGTAGCTTCGTGAACGCTGGCATTATACCCCAATAGATTGAGACATCGATATTTTCCTCGATGCTCAGAACGTTCAAACGTCCGTCCTTGATAATTTGTACACCTCCACGGAAAAAACTGCACTTATGGAAAATATAGGGGTATCTGCTGCCGCTCTTCGGTCTGTCCGCTTGCTGCAAAACTGAAAGGTTGTGAACAGTCCGTGGCAACTGGATGGTGTACGTGTAGTTCGAGGTCATTTTCGTGACGTCACGAAAAAGGTTGCTCTTGATGTCGAGCACCACATCGGTGTTCTCCGGCAAGTCCATCAAAACACCGTCAATGTAAAGTTGCTGGTCTATCATAGTCTCTGAACGTTAATGTTGTTAATAATCATTTCGCACACGAAATCCTGCAAGCAAGCTGTGCTCTTCGTGTAGCTTCCTGCCTTGATTGTCACGCTCATCCACTCATCTTCCTCTTGCGTCCAGTCTCCACCGAGGTACATGTCAACAACTGGGCTGCTGGTTAAGTCTTGCAGCATATCAAACGTATCTCGGTCTACCAAAGGAGCACAAAGCTTGATGGAGTCCGTACGATTGTATCCCTGCCTTCTTCCATTATCGCCATAGTAGCCGTATAGGTAATCGTCTAAATTGTTGCGTATGAAACTCAGGTCGCTGGCTATTTCCCTCGTTTCCTCCCCAGCCGCAAAGAGCCAATAGCGGATAAATCCGTGTCGGTCAATCCAACGTAAATAGATACCGCTCTCGGTATCATCTCTGTCGATGCGAAGCAATAGAGACTGCTTGCCACCGGTGGCTAGACTGAAAGTAAGGTCGAAAGTATTGTCGAAAGTTCCCTGCTGAATCTCTCCATCATAGTCGTAGATGTTCCAGTATTTTGCACCACTAGGCAATATGCCTGCGTAGAAGTCCACCATACCGTTAATCGGAATCTTCAGTAGATTATTTGGTACTCCCTCGTAACCGATTAGTAGGTTGGCGTTCAACTTGCTTAAGTATATGCCAAAGGTGAACGGATAATGAGTAAACCATGTAAGGCGTTTGTAGCCGTTCCACGTCTCCCCATACTTTGGTGCGCCCCAAACTATGTTCGTGGTGAAGTCGACGCTCGCAAGCTGTACGTTTCCGTCATCGTATGCGTTTACCTTGATACTCACGAGACGGTTTAGAATGCTGGAATCATAGCCTATCGTCCAATCGTAGGCTGCATTGATATGTCCGTCAAAAAGAGCTTGCACGTATGTCTTGAAGTCCGTTATGCACTTTTCGTTGAACGCTTCCACATTGTAGGAACGTTCTATGTAGTTCTGTCTGATTATTACCTCAATCCACGATAGGTTATTTCCGCTCGCCTTGATGATGCAAGGAAGGAATGCGAAGCCTACAGCGTCCGGATATTGAATCGTGATATTGTTTTTTGTCGTCTCTCTCATACCGTCTCATTGTTAAGTTTGATACTGCCCACCGACTGGTGGATTAAGAAAATAAGTCGCTGCCCCAGCCGCTTCATCGTGTCGGGCACAACGTTGCTGTATACGTCAGCCCTGCCGCCCGTCCGGTGCAGTTTAGAACCCTTGTTGGCGATGGTGTGTGCGATGGCTCCTGCCATGCTCATGTCGCCACGCTCTTGTGGAGTGTACTTGTGTGCCCGGTCGGTCTTGTAGGGTATAGGTCTGCCGTGCAGCCCCTTGTCCTTCATCCACTGCCGGATGATGCCACGGAAGCCGTATGGTATCTTTCCTGACCTTCGTCCGGTTTCGAGAATCCCGAATGGCTTGTGTCCCCAGAGGATGGTTTCTTCCTCGCTGGGCTGCTCCACTTTAAGGCTCGCTATCGTTCGCCCTGATGCGTTCTGTCCGTTGATACGTATGTGGTTGATGATAAGCTGCCGTGCTCTCTCCACTTCCTCACGCATGATGAGCGATGCCGCCTTGGGGTCAAATTGAATACCTCCCTTGCTCATACCTCACACCCTCCTATGCTCTGTGTCAGTTGAAGGGAGTACATTACGCCCGAAACGATCGTGCTCAATCGCTCGATGATTGTCTCGTAGTACTGCTGCCCCTCCAGCGGTTCGAACTGGTGCGACTGGTTGATGGCTCGTATCATCCTTGCCCCTGCCACCTTCATTCGGTCGATGCACTCTCCGTTGTCTTCTCCTTCCGCTCCCCTCGGTACGGTGTCGAGATAAGCCAGGGCAACGTTCACGGTGTCGTAAACCCTGCCGTTTCGTATCTCTGTCGTACCACTGGCTGGGATGATGCAGACGATTGCCGGATAGTTCAGCTTCTCCAGCTTGGTGTCCGCTGTGTCCCAGTCCTCGAATAGGTAGGTGTAGTCTGGTAGCGTGTCTGCTGCCAGCTGCCTTAATGTTTCTCTGATTGTTGCCATAATTATCTAGATTTACGTTTCATTTCCTCCGCTTGCAACTTCTGTAGGTTTCGCTCGTACACGCTTCTCTTGTTGTCCATTTCCATGCACTTGTAGATGCGAAGCCATGGTGTTTTCAGAACTTGGTCGTGGTCGCTGATGCCCATCCTTACCGCATACCAGTCCAGCATGCCGAACAGTCCGAACCGCAGGGTATCGATGCCTGCCTCCTTCTCCAGTCTCGTTGGCTTCGCTGTGTCTGTGCTCTCGAAGAGCTTGTTGATGCGCTCGACCTCTGCTGTTACCCAACCGATGAGCATAACGACATCAACCGCCCTAGCCTGCTCCACTTCCTTGTGGCTCAGACCGAGGACGGTTGTCACTATCTGATACAGACTTTCCTCGCTGTCTGATAGCTGGGAAAGGTCAATCAGTTGCCCGATTGATAGCTGGTTGAGATTGTCGGGCACTTGTTTCCCTCCGACAAACGCTGGTCGTGGCTGCTTGCCGATTTTATAGCTGGTGTGTCTAGCAACTGCCAGCCAGTACTTGAATGTAGTGTTATTATCCATACGCTTTATATTTTTTGTCGTTATCTTTGCCTTAATACGTGCGCCCTAGCCGTTCCATGGCTTGCTACGGATAACTTCTTCAAGGCTACGTATCGTATTGCGTCTATGCCGTGGTTAAATGCGTCTATCGGCTGGTTCGTGGTCTCTCCATCCCTTGACTTCTTCCACTTGTATTGCTGCATGTTCCCGATGATGCCATGGCTGCGTCTTGTTATGTTGATGCGGAAACGCTTCAAAATGTCGATGCTGTTGTTGATGCTGTCCGCTCCCTTGGTGCTGCCGATTATCCACAGCCCTCGGTTGTGTATCTCCTGAATGCTCTTAGGCTCTGCCGAATCCGCAATGATAAGGTCTCGTTTCGTCCGTCCTTGTTCCTTGCATCGGTCTGCGATGTCATCGTTCGTCATTCCGGGCTGGTAGATTTCTTCATCCACCCATAACTCTCCGTGCGCCAATATAAGGTGCTCAAGTGCTGTCGGGTCGTTGGTGAATCCGAAGTCCATACCCCTGCATTCCATCTTCCACTCCTCCCTTGGTGGCAGCTTGTCAACGATGCCCCAGTTGGTGAAGATAAGCCCGGTAATCTTTCCGGTCAATCCTCTAGCGTACACCCGCCACAGTTCTGGGTCGTCAATTTCTTCAATTTTCTTGTGTTCCTGCTCCGTAAGGAATCGGTTGTTTCGGTGGTCGCTCAGAATCAATCTGCAATCATCCCTGCCGATGATGTTGTTGTGCACCCAAAACCTTGCGCTTGGGTTGTAGTCGATGAACACCTGCTTTCGGGTTCGGATGGCAAGCTGCCAAAACACTTCGTAGGGTACACCGTTCGCCTCGTTCACGAACAGATAGTCTCGCTTTCCGTTCTTCGCATCCTGCGCATCTTGATAACTCTTGAACTCGATGATTGAGCCGTTCTTTCCTCGGTAGCTGCTGTCGCTCTTGTTATTCTTGAACCAGTCCAGCAACTCTGCCCTTGTGTGCAGGATGGTGTCGAGGTCTCGCATGGCTCCCACTTTCAAGTTCGGGAGGTCTTGACCGCACACCGTGATAATTGCCATGGGGTGCTCAAAAGAAAGCACTATAAGACGCTGCATGATGGTGTATGTCTTCCCCGAGGACGTGCCTCCTTGGTTTACGAGAAACCTTGGCTTCACGTCCGCATTCGGGTCATACAGTTCACCAATAACGTCAAATAGTGCCATTCTTTCAAACAATAAAAACTTAAAACAAAATTATGGTTAAATTATTCTTTATCTAAGCCCTCACGCTCGATTACTTCCTGCTCGCTTGATGCGCACTGGTGTCCCGAGTTGATGTAGCGTACCTCGATGCCGCCTTGGAATCCTGCGTTCAAGTCGAGCACGACCTTATCCAGTCCTAGCAGCTTGCAAATCTGCGTCTCTGCCTTGATGATGATGTCGAGGTAGCGTGGTTCTCCGAATCCTCGCTTCTCAGCATCGTACATTATCGCCTTCACGGTCTCGATGGAAATCTGTTTCCCTCGCTCATCTACGATTGGCTGTCCCTGCTGGGTCGCTGTCTTTTCGTGGTAGTCCTCTTTGGATTTCTCCCAGGCTTCCCACGCTTCACGTATCACAAGCTTCAACCTTGCCACCTCGCTGGTTATTTTCTCGTCTGTGTCGGTCAGTCTCTCTTCCCTCCACTCCTTCAATAACCGCTGAATGTCGCAGTGCGCTTGATTGTATTTCGGTCTGCCGAGCCGTTTCCTCACCTCTGCCGTGATTTCTCGCTCCGTCCATCCTCTGCGGTATAAGGGTGCGATAATCTGCAAGCGGTTCTCGATGTCGATTTTCTGCGCTCGATGTTTATTGTTGTTACCTTGTGGCATATTTTGATTCCTTGAAATTTATTTGATTTTTTATAAAAATTCTACTTGAAAAACTTGCATATTTCAAATAAATTTCGTATCTTTGCAAACGTAATAAGGGAAGTGTCCTTACTTACTGAAACCCTCCGAGGATGAGGGAAAAGTAAAATGAAATCCCAAAGCCTTATGAGAACTTACATTTCGATTAGGATTTGGAAAATCAAAATAACCTTCACGATTGAGCTCTGAGGGTTTTGATTATTCCAAGGGGTGGTGCTCGAACCACCACCCCACTTTGGGATTTCGTTTGCAAATTTACGAATTAATTTTCATATAACCAAATTTTTAACATTATGAGTACTACGAATGAAACTACCTCCAAATCTTGGGGAGGTGCTCGCAAGGGTGCAGGGCGAACGAAGAAATACGCTGCAACATTCTATTTCGGTGCTACCGAGGACGTGGCTAACATCTTGGCAGGGGTCGATAAGAAAGACCGCAGCGGCTTCATCAACCAGTGTATTCTCAAAGCGATGGGCAGGGGTTAATCTCCTGCCTTTTTCGTTTCCGCTCCCTTGGAGGTTATTTTCTGCGAATTTTGCATGTGTGCCGCTCTCTCCGCAAACTGGTGTAGTTTATCAACCTTGAAGAGAAAAGCCGACACATCGCAACTATTCGCCCCGCTTCTTGAACTCGTCTATCTTGACAGCTTTCTCGCCAGTCAGCTTTTCCCAGCGTGCAATGATAACATCGCAATAATGTGGGTCGAGCTCCATCAAGAACGCATTGCGGTTTAACTGCTCGGCTGCGATAAGCGTTGTGCCACTACCACCGAAGCTGTCGTAGACATTCCAGCCTTCCTGCGATGAATTCTGAATAAGATATGCGAAAAGTGGAATAGGCTTCATGGTCGGATGTTCAACACTCTTTGTCGGTCGGTCAAACTCCATAACGGTCGTCTGCTTTCTGTCGCTAAACCAATTGTGGCTTGCTCCCTTCTTCCATCCATACAAGCAAGGTTCATGTCTCCATTGATAGTCTTGCCTTCCTAATACCATGGAGTTCTTTACCCATACCAAATTCTCTCGCAGATCCAGGTCTACCGTATTGATAAGGGCTTTCCGAAACCAATATGAGTAGCCATCGCTGTGGAATATATAGAACGAAGCACCTTTTTCCATATTAGCATTGGCAGCGTTAAATGCGTTTGTCAAGAATTCCTCGAATTTATCGTTGTCCATCTTGTCATTTAAGACGACCAGTCCATCCTTGCGATGTCCTTCTGTTGCTGCGCCATCATAACCGTAAGCCACATTATACGGTGGGTCTGTAAGATACAGATTAACCACTTGCCCCCCCATAAGGAACTTGACCTGCTCTGCATCCGTGGAGTCACCACACATAAGACGATGCTTTCCGAGTTGCCACAGTTCGCATTCCTTGCACCGCTGTGGGATTTTCTCTGCATCCTCATCGAACTCATCATCCTTTGCCTCCTTCTGATCCTCGTCTGCCTGCTCTCCATTTTTCAATGAATCAGGACTCATCCACCCTTGCAGCTGCCAGTCTTGAATACCCCAGTCCTTCAAGAGGTCGGTATTCCACTGGTTCGCCAGTGCATCGGTGTCCCAGTCTCCGAAGCCAGCATTGTCCTTGATGATGAATTCTTTCTTTTGCGCTTCCGTGAGGTCTGATGCCTTGACGATCGTTGCAGTTGGCTGCTCCTTCCACTGGCTCCAGTAGTTGGCGATTGCCAGTTTCTCTGCATCGGTCAGACGCTGGTCTGTGTCGAGAACGTCCATGATGGCTTCGGGAGTCATACTCACGATGTGGCAGAGTGCCCTCGTTCTCATATTGCCACCCAGTGCCTTGTAGGTCTCGTCTACGACTATCGGGCGAAGCTGGAGCATCTTAGGAAATACAAGGATGCTCTTTACCAGCTTTTGGAAATTCGCCTCAGTTATGGTTCTCGGGTTCGCTTCGTTCTCGCTGACCCTCGATAGTGCGATTTCTTCTGTTTTCATTTTCTTCTGTTTTAAGTCCAAAAATCGTGCGTATCTGATAAACACTGGCGCAAAGATACGACTTTTTTGCTTTAGTTGTTTGTTCTTTGCACACTTTTAACTTTTTCCAACACTTCGTTTTTATCTTATCCATCAAAGGCTCGGATGGTCTTCTGCAGGGTTGTCTGCGGTTTCTTCGGCTTCACTCTGACCGGGTATCCTGCACAGACCCATGCGAGGAGAAGTGCGTCTCTCTGGTCTTGGTTCATTCTCGGCATTTTCTCTCCTGCGCTTACAAAATAAGCAATTTCGTCTTGCGTGATTTTTCCGTCTTTACCCTTCCAGCACTTCTTTAGTGGCTTGATGATTTCGCAGGGGATATTGTAGTGTTTGCAGCACTCTACGATAAGAATTCCGGTCTGATGGTTCATTCCGGTGGATCGTCCGATTGCTGCTGCCTTGACTGCTGTCATGAACCGATTAAGCACATGCCAGTTGCTTTTGTTGAGCCAGCCGCCTTCAATAACGACCTTAATCTTTTTGTGACTCTCGTTCATAGCCTTGAGGTAATCTATCAAAGCTGGGAAGTTCATTTTATAGGCGAGAAACTTCTTGTCGTCATATACTGCACCGACACCGCTTTCCTGGTTGTCGGGGTCGATTCCAATTATAACTGTTCCTTTTTCCATTTTTTTCTTTGAATTACTTATTTTGTTTAAATTTCACGCATAAGCGTTTATTTTGTTTTGCTGGTGTAGTTTATTATTCAAAACCCTTTACGTGCGCATATACGTGTGCACATGCGTTATTATCCCTATCTTTCCCCTACCCCTTTCTTTCCCTTCTTTTCGGTTGCGATAGAGAAAGCTGGCAGGGATTCCGGAAGTTGTGCCTGCGCTTGCAAAATAAATGAATAACTTAATGAATGAATTTTTTGCAGGGTTCTTCCTTCTTCCACCGCCAGCCGAATATGGATAAAAGCATAATTTCTAACGATTTCTTTTTCTTACTTCTTCATGTACCACCTCGCTTTCTTTGTTTGCTGTCAGACTTCGGTAGATGCGTTTCCGGCTCTCGTATCTAAATTTCAAGATGTTATAAGTTATTTGTTCTGATAGGGAGCCATCCCCTTCTGTCCTCGCTGGTTAAAAACTCTATTATTGAACTCACGACCGATTATTCTTTTTGTTTTCTAGCAGCCATGCCAGATGCGCTGCCTGCTGCGGATTCTTGAACATGGATAGAGCCTTCTCTACGTCCGGCTTCTTCCTCTCACGCATCGCTCTGTCGGCTACCCGGTTCTTCGTACCGTAGTTCCGGTAATGCTTACTCCAGTACTCTTTCTGATACGCCCGGTATTTTTCCCGGTTTCTCTTTCGCCACTCCTTCGTGGCTCTGAGGATCTGTTCCCGGTGTTCCTGATAGTACGTTCTGTTCTTCTCCTTTGTTGCGAAATCGCTCATTGCATTCAAGTATTACCTGGTGTTCTACATATTGCTTGCGTGCCGGGCAGTATATGCCGTTTATGCAGTTTCGCCCGGCATCGCAAGCCTTGCATATTTCACTCGCCATGCGTCCTAGAATGGGTCTGACGTGAAGGCGAGGTACTCATTGCCATCGTATGAGATACACTGAGCGAAGCTCGCTGGTTCTCCACTATGGATAGGCAATGCGGTGTGTCTACTCTCAAACCCCACTCCACGGTCACGAATAAATAACGCAGGAAGCCACTTGCAGTTATCTCCGCTCCTCACCAGCACCTTATCGAAAGGCTTGAAGGCTCGATGTTCCTTCGCTGACTTCTCAATTTCCAGGGTTTCCCGGTTCAGCTTTCCACCGAGCCGCTCTTCAATGGTCTTAATATAGGCAGCAGGATTATCGCTCTTGACCCAATCGGATATATCCCAGCTCGTAGGGGTATCCCAGATTTTGCCTTTCGTCAACGTGTATAGTCCGGTAAAGTACAATTTTGTCGTATTATCCTCGTAACTGTCGAATATGCAAGTGGCTTGATTGTTTCCTTTCTTGTACTCCAGCACGTCTCCCTTCTTAAAGAACTTGCTCCAATCTCTCATTTCGTTAGAAGGAAAAAGCATTACTTCTCCTCCCTCCCTCCATCTGCCGTTCTTATCGAAGCAATAAATTCCGCTATCTTTCTCAGTTCTGATTATTCCATTGCTGGATGGATAAGTGAACACAACCTTTCCAACCATTGGTGTGTAGAGTGAAGTGCCGTCTGGCATGTCTTTCAAAATCTCGTAAATATCAATATCTTTCTGTTCCATAATCTGAATGTTTTTATTGTTTGCTATTCTTCGTTTCATACTGAATGTTTTTTATTGTTTACAACTTCACTCGCCCGAGTTTTTTGTATAGTTCCACCAGTTCCTGAGTATTGAGCCAGAAATCGGTGTTGCCAACGTATACGTGATGTCGGTGTTCGTCTGTTATGATTTCTATCTTTTTCATATTTTTCGTTATTTAAAAAGTTCCTGCTGTGGATGAATGATGTCTGCTCGCTTCTTCTTAGCCGCCCAGAGAAGGAGGTTGGTGTTCTTTGTTCCAGCATTCTTCTCGAGGTCTCTGATGATGCAGGTCAAAGCATCGTGCTCCGCTTCTTTCTCATTACCGTAGAAGATGCTGAGAGTGTCATATCTGCTCGGGTAGCAAACCGGGCTGTCATACCTATGCTTTCCCTTCTGTATGCTGTAGCCCCATATCCAGCCGAACTGGGTGTTGGCGGTCATTACCTTCCATCCCCAGTTATCTGCACCCTCTACGGAATACTCGATAACGTGCGGATTGATGCACTCATCTTTGATGTTGTACTTGAAGCCTTCATGCTCTGCAACCGGCTTCTTGATGTCGTAGCTGTTATCGGTCAGCCATTTGCACCAATCGTTCGATGTCTTGAATACGAGCCCCGCGGCACGGCATTCGTGGAAAAATAACTCATTCATGGCTTTCAATCTCTATAAAGTGACACTCGGCGCAAAATGCACAAGCGCAATACTCGCCAAGCTCCTCGGCATCAAGGGCACACACATTGCAGCCACTTTCATTACGAGTATCATTCTTAACTCTGAGAACCTTGCCTTCTACATTCAGAAGCGTACCTTCCTCGAAATCCTTGGCTATTTCGTTCGGTTCATTAATTACAATTACTTCTTTTTCCATATCTATCCCTCCTTGATGTACTCGGCAAGTGCTTCACGCTGCTCAGATGTCAGTGCGTCTGCGATGCGCTCGGCAATCTCTTTTTGGTCAGAACTGCTCATTCTCTCGAAGGTGTCGGTAATGATGTCGGCAGCAGTATCGTCTTCGAGATACCACATATTATCCTTTACCACGTCCGCTCTTTCTTCTTCGCCTGGTAAGTTCCTGAACATGTCAACCAAAAATTCCTCTTGGTCTTTATCCGATAAATTGTTGAACATATCCTCGAGGTCGATGTCAATGCTCTGATTATTGTATTCTGCCATAATTCTTTTGTTTTAAGTGTTTAAAATCTGTTTGCCTTATAATTTACCGCCCGAAGCGTGAAAACGTCCCAGAGCGGCTGATTTTGCCCTAATTCGTTATTTTTCGGGCTTCCAGTCGATGCCCAGCCGCTGCAGAACTCCACGTTCGTAGTATCTTGTCAGCGAATCCTTTGCAGGCTTGTTGTTCGGGTTCTTCTTCAAGTCTTCGAGGTTCTGCTGGATTACCCACCGGAACTTGTTGTCTTGGCTCTGCTGGCTCGATGGCTGCTGGTGCTTGGCTTGCTCGTAGAGTTCCCCGATGCTCGGTCTTGCCGTTGCCGCAGGATCCTGCGCCTTGACTGCTGCCGATTGCGGCTGCTGGCTTGTGGCAGGATTGGTGTTGTCGTAGTTGCCCTCCAGCACCTTCGGAAAATACTTCCTTGTCATTACCCAGTCGTACGATGCCCAGGAATGCCCTGCGTTCAGATAGTCGCTAGCCATAGCCTTGTCGATTGCCAGGTAAATCTTGGAAATATCTCCCTTGCAGTCTTTGAGCCTTCCTCTGATTGCCTCCTTGCGGTTGTCCGTCATCAGCGTCAGCCTTCGCATTGCGCTGTTGGTCTTGTCGTGCTGCTCGTTCCAGTAGTCCTTGATGGCTGCGTAGTCGATTTCGCCTTTCTTGGATTTCTTCTTCTCAGAACTTTTTTGCGGTTCTTCTGCAGCGCAAACGTTTTTCTCGGAAAAACTTTGCATAGAAGCTTCTTTAGAAGGTTCTAATATATTTGTTTCTTTAGAAACATCATTAACATCTACATTATCATTTACATATTCATTATCATTATCATATAAGGTTGTTTTTTTAACCTCTTGGTTATTTTGGGTTGTTTTTTTAACCTCTTGGTTATTTTCACAACCAACTGGTTGTTTCTTTCTTGCGTTCTGATTTCCCTTCGGAGCACCACCCTTTCTACCGTTTGCCCTCCATCGTTCGACCTTCTCTTCGTACTTGGCTTTATTCCGTTTCATATCGTCAACTATAAAACCGAAAGCCATACGCACGACTGGTTCGAGACTAATAGTCTCCCCATCCCTTGCGTAGAGAAATATCGCTCTCGTCAGTTGCCCGAGTTGCTCATCGGTCAGCCCCTCGATAAGAGCGTAGTATGATGTGTATAAGATGAATGAATCGTTCATGATGTTTTATTATGATAATGATAGTTTCTTCTCCAGCTTCCGTTTGAGCACTGTAGCCATACGGATTTTGTTCCGCTGGCTTGTGTCGGTCGGTGCTGTCACTTCCCCACCTAGGGAAATATAATTCTCCAGTTGGGAAATTATATTCCTTAGGTCTGTTTTTGATATAGGAACGCTAGCCATAAGCCCTGCCTTTACTTAATTAGCAATCTCCGTGCGCCTTGCACCTGCTTGATGTAGGCAGCGCATTCCTCGGGATGGTCTGTCTGAAAAGCCTTGGCATCGAACTTCTCGCTTGCCTTCGGTGCTTTCCACGTTGCCAGCGTCTTGCCGTTTCCGTCCACGATGCTTTCTGCGTCCCCGAAGAACAGCTTCAAGTTGTCCTCGATCTCCTTCTGTCGGTTCTCCAGTGTCTTGCTCTTCTCCTTGATGTCCTTCAACTCGATGAGCATGTCCCCGACTTCGGCTGTGGCTTCAATCTCCTTTCCTTCCTTGTGCAGTGGCGACTTCAAAAGAACGTCTTGTGCGCTGTAGGCAGGCGGCTCTTGGTTGCCCACGATGTAGTCAAGCCAGAACTTGGTTATCTCGTCACGCATCCATCCGAAGAACTCGGGGTCGAAATCGATGTCACGGTAGCCGAACTCCCTGCCTGCTGTCAGCCAGGCAAGTGCTCCATCCTTGTATTCGCCCACTCCGAGGTTCATCTGTAGCTGGCAGAACCAATGTTTCGGAAGGTCGTCTGCATCTATCTGCATCTGCGTAGTCTTGCACTCGAGGATGCTCTTGCTCGCTTCGTTGTGCGTTGCCCCGGTTCTCCAGAAGGTGCGGTCAGGACTTACTCTCAGATACGGAGTATCGGTGTTCGTGATGGTGTAGTCGTCAGTCGATGCCTTGATGATGTGGCAGTGGCTCTCTCGCTTGAAGAACTGCGCCACGGCATCCTCCAGCAGGTGTCCTGCAACCATCGCAAAGTTCTCAACCTTTGGTGGGTCGATACCCTTCTTGCGTCTCCACAGCTGATATGGTGTCTCCCACGGATTCAGTCCCAGTACTGTGCCTGCCTCTGATGCACCTATTCCCTTCGAGCGGTTCTGCAACCATTCCTCTCTGCTTTTGTATTTGATTATCTGTTTCATTGTGTTTTTATTTATTAAAAATGAATTTTCTAGCTGCTGTAAGAACTATCGAGCGAAGGAATTCATCCCTTTGCATTGCTTGAGCAATTCCGCTTGCGAGGAAATTGGTCGAGCCGTGGTAGGCAATATGGAAATCAAGTCCTTTGTTTCCGTTTTCGTCTGTGTCTCCAGTCGTCTCAGCTGCAATCTGCATATAGTTTCTTTCTTCCTCGGCTTCTTCTGCCCATGCCTTGTACCCATCTGCGGTTCTGCTAAAGTACTTGTCGATGGTGCTCTTGTGTTTCTGTTTGTTTTCTTTTTCTGCCATAATTTTACTGAATGTTTAAAAGTTGCCACGGCTTCCCTTGGTAGGTTGTGATGGGAGCCCACCCCATAGGTTGTGCCGTGGCGGTTCGGGCAAACGTTATAACTTTATAAACTAAACTACTTTTTCGCTGCTGTGCCAGTCTTGCCTTGGCTGCGGTTCATTGCCTTCTGCGCCTTGTTCTTGGCATCATCGGCTGCTGCCTGCGCCTGCTGTGCAATGGTTTCCTGCTGCTTTGGCTTCTTGAAGGTCTCCTCTACGGTGGTCGTACCTTCCTTGATGGCGTTGTATACTCCGGCAAGCTTCTGAATATCCTCTGCCGTGACTTCCTCGGCTGATTTCTTGCCCAGGTATTCCAGCAGCATAAGGTCTGTTACCTGGTACACTTGGAAGCAGACTACGCAGCTCTTCCACTGACTCTGTACGCCAGTCTGCTTGATGTGTTCCAGTGCCTTTGCCTGCACTTCCTTCACTACGCTTGCAATCAATACCTGCGGCACGACCTTGCAGATTGCGTTGCGCTGGGCAATCGCAACCGCTGCATTGCCAACTACCACCTGCATATCCTGAGAGTAGGTGTAGCCCTTCGAGGTCAGAATGCTTCGCTTTACTTCGGTAGAGTAGGCAACGTTGCTCTCTAGGTCGTGGCAGACGCCTTGTGCCGTGATGGTCTTTCCATCGTTTGCGATGATGCGACCAGCGATGCGCAGGTTCTTCCAGCAGGCGGAAATGATTTCCGTAAACCTGACACTAGGGCCCTCGATTACTGTTGTCTTTCCGTCCTTGTCCTTGCGCTCCAGATGATAGAAGCAGTTGTAGGCCACATCATCGTCCATGGCTGCCAATGCTACCATATTCTGCTTGCACTGCATGATGTCTCTCGGGAACTTGTGCGCTGTGGCAATCTGTCCGTCAATCTCCGAGCGGTTGATAGCTTCCAGCATTTCGCCACCGCTCACATTGATAATTTCATTTTCCATAATTCGTTCTTTTTATTGTTCAACATAATCTTTTAATTAACTCTAGTGGAAGGCTGGGGATTCGAACCCCAGTTGACTGCCAAAACTTACCCCCCCCTTGCCAGCTGCCGAGGGATGCCCTTCCGTTTAAGGGCGCACGCTGTCGTTTCCGCATATTGCATGGTAAAAACAACTAATTTTAGATAACCTTTAAAAAATGAGTTTTGCGTGCACCCTTTGCCCTGCCGCTGCAGGGTTTCAGCATATAAACTAAACAAAAACTTATGTGGTCAAACCGGTTGAGCCATAAGGCTGTCGAGCCTGCTTTCCTCGAAGGCGTCCATCGGGTCTTGGTCTGCGTATTGGCTGTTCTCTTCCAGCCAGTCGTCCATCACGTCTTGATAGTTGACGCAACCCTCGATGGCTTCCTCCAGCCGCTCGCTGTCGTTGTTGTTATTCTTGTGCGTCACGACCGCTGTGTTCCCGGTTCTGTCGCACCAGACTGAAATGTCGCCTGCCTTGGTCTTGATGTCTACCCTAGCAACCGCTGGTCGCTGTGGATCACGGTCTAACTCCAGCCAGATGGCATCGTACATTGCCTTCCTGCACTCCTCAATAATTTTTGGTTTCATGTCTTACCGTCTGATTAAATAGTTAAAGAATGTCAGACGTGCGTCCGCAAGCGTCTGCTTGTTGAACTCGCTCATCGGGAGCACCGGAACTCCGTCCAGTGAAAGACAAAGCATGTTGTCGAACTCCCTTACCTGAATGCGTCTTTCCGCTTCCTTCATGGTTGCCAGTCGCTTGCTGTCCTTTCGCTCCTGCTCCCACTTTGCGGTAAGAAGCTTCGCTTTTTCTAAGGCATTCATCATAGGGCAATCCTCCAGACTTTTTTAATCTCGCTGCCCTCGAAGACCTTGCGGTTGTCGATTCTGCGGAACTTGACCTTAATCTTACCAGCCTGCAACCATCTGCGCAGGGTGTTGCGATGGATGCCAAGCACCTTGCAGGTCTCTGTCATGGTGTATCTGCCTGCGTCTGCTACCTTTGGTTCTTCGTTCGTCATAACTAAGCCCTCCAGAAAATTAAAGTTACTAATGCGATGGCAACTGCCAGGGATAATACTTCGTCACTTGTGATAATCTCGATAAACTTCTTCATACGCTCTGAATGTTTAAATTGGTTCGACTTGATTACTTGCGCACGGCTGCACGTCTCTTCTTTGGTGTTATCAATCCAGCCTTGATGAGGATAACACGCACGTTTTGCTGGGTGCAACCAACACGCTGTGATACTGCGAGCATTATTCTGCTGTCTGAGGTCTCGGCAGGTGCTTTTGCTCGGAAATCTGCAAACATCGCTATGATGTTCTTCTTTCTTTCGTCCTGCTGCTTCTGCAACGGTGTCCGAAAATCATAATTAAAATTTTCTCCCATTTTATTTGTATTTTAAATTATTTTCTTTATCTTTGCAAATGAGTTTTTAAACTCGTTATGTAATTCGGTTGCAAAAATACAAAAAGAAAATTGAAAAACAATTGTTTTATAGTTGTTTTTAGTAAGTTTTTAATTAATTTTAAATTGATTTACAATTATGAGTGGAGAAGAATTAAAGCAGTATATAAAGCGTTCGGGCTTGACAATGAGCGATGTAGCTAGAGAACTGGGGACTACACCACAGAATGTGCAGGCTCGTCTTGGTCGCAAAACCATAAAAATTGATTTTATCCAAAAGATAAAGGAAATCATCGACAAGTGTGCCCCTCCACTCCCTGCTGAGATGGAAGAGGCTGTTTTCGGTTCAAATGTCAATGGTTCGAACAGTCCTAATGTCTCCCAGTCGCTTGGTGGTGATGCTGCCTTGGCTGCTGAGAATAAACTGCTGCGAGAACAGAACGAGTTCCTGCAAAGTCAAGTAAAAACGCTGCTTGCCATTGTCGGGCAAAAATAATTTAGTAACTTTGCAGCGCAATGTGGATAGAAAAATTAGGCTCGTACTTCGTTGATGTGTCGAAATATATCTTGACTGGTGTCGTGATTAGTTCGCTATTCAAGGATTTCGAGGATAAAGTATTAATTTATATAGTTGGAATCGCCCTGGCCTTCCTCTGCTTGGTCGTGGGTCTTGTACTCAGCAACAAAAAGGATGGAAAGGGCAAAAAGGAAAAGGAGAAATAAGTTATGGGAGTATATTTAGCTTTCTTGTTTGTGGGAGTGCCTTGTATGGTGTTCCTCGCATTCTGTCTCACTAGAAACGGGAAAAAATGGCTTAGACAAAATAACTTGCTTTAGCCTATGGATGCATTCTTGTTATTTAACGTGATGGCATTGGGAATGACCATTGCATTTGGCATTTTCTTGAAATCAAAGAAAGGTCAGAAGTGGCTGCGTGAATTATAAGGTATGGTTAGTAAGTTAAACAAAGAGCACGACAGACGCTCGAAACTCTGCGATTACTTGTACGGTGTTTCAAATCTGTTCATCAGTGGCACTGGCATAGGTGGATTGTCTCCGTTGTTCGCTGGTGGTGAAATGGGAGTATATAATTACGTGTGCATCATAGCTGGTGCGTTGAGTGCAATAACTTTTGCGTGCTTCGCAAATGACGTAATGAAGTATAACGATAATAACATTTAAGATTATGGAAGGATTTGCATTAGTAATGTGTTTAGGTGCTATCATCGGCACTAGTCTCGTAATTTGGTCTAAGACTAAATCGGGTCAGAAATGGCTGCGTGAATTATAACAATTCAAATGTTTAGATTATGGAACTAGCAACTTTATTTATGTTCATAGGTGCGGTTATCGGCACAGGTCTCGTGATTTGGTCTAAGACGAAATCTGGCGAGAAATGGTTGCGTGAACTTTAGTTCTCGCTCCAGGTACAATATCAACTAAAATTCTAAGTAACGATGAAAGATGAGGATTTCATAGAGCGGAAGGAGAAGGTTCTTCTTGCCGCCCTCGGGAAAAGCTGGCTATGGAAAGCCAGCAGGTTGATAATAGGAATCATCCCTACAGTGGGTGCGCTTGTAATGCTGGTTCACTGCACTCTGCTCTCGTTCGGCATTCGGGTAAAACTCACGGAGTGGATATTCGACTGCTCGCTCTTCGGCTTCATTGTCTGGATCATCATCAGCCTAGCCTATGGCTTCTGCTGGGTGCATCGGGCATTCATTACCTACGGAGTGCTGATTTCATTCTGCATCGACTTTCAGCGTTCTTTCGGGTTCGGTGTCTTGCGCCAGCCGCTGCACCTGCAGATGGTCGCCCTAGGGCTGCTGCTCTTCTTCGTCTTCATCAAGAAAAAGGCTTGGAATGAGTTCTATGAAAGAAATATTAATCATTTAAACGATTAGGCAATATGAAAAAGATAATAATGTTATTCGTGCTTGCGCTTGCGTGCGTGGGTGTGCGTTCGCAAACACTTTTATCTAGGAGTTATGATGTTTCTCCAGTTATTAGCTACACCGTTTTTGAGCCGCAAAAAGACACGGTGTATTACTGGCAGATAAACAATGTTAATTCAGCTAAGATGATTGAATCTTTCTATCTTAGGTTTCGTGGAAGAAACGAACTGCAAAGAACGCTCAAATTTCTTGTCTCACTTGAAGGTGAAGAAAAGGGTAGGACTTACAGGCTTGACGACACGATTGACGGAAACGAGGTAACAACTGGAAAGGTAGAAGGTTTCCTCTTTATCCCATCCGCAGAAGGTGTTACCATCGAAAACAAAAAAGGGTTTCTTCCATCCTCATCATTCTATACCTACAAAAGTCTAGCTGATGTTGCCAAAGGTGGCTTTGATGAAATTAAAAGAAAGAAACAACCTCGGCAATTCGTGTTTGAATGAAGTATCTTAGTGTTCTTCTCGCCTACGAGAAATACCTGCCAGTGCTTACCCCTTCTGAGGTGGATGGGCTGCTGACTTCTCGTCCAACGCTGGCTCAGTTGCAGGACTGGTCGCAAAGATTGAATAATCATCGGGCAAGGCTGGAAAGCGTTTTCAGTCGTGCCTATCAAAAACAGAAAGATTATGGAAGATAAAAATCTGATGTCCGCTGATGTGGATATAGTAGTTCGTTTCTTCTCTGCCATCGACCGCCTGAAGGCTGATGGTTGCATTGGCGGTCTGAAGACAATAACAGACCGGTATGGTATCAACCGCTGGAACATCATGTCCCTGCGAGAAAAGCCTGCCGAGTACTACGGTCGCTTTCGTCCGTCTTGGGTTCAGTTCTTAGTCCGTGACTACCACATCAACCCATACTGGCTGCTCCTTGGCTCTGGGGAGTTCTATGCGACTGGCTTCACGCCCGAAATCGTGAAAAACCTGAATAAAAACTGCACAAGGAAAAAGCAGTCTGCATAAGTTTTTAATTTTCAACTATTTAGAACATACGTTATGATTTTAAGTACCACTCCAACCATAGAAGGCCACCCTATCCGTGAATACCGTGGCGTAGTAACCGGCGAAACCATCATCGGCACCAACTTTGTAAAGGATTTCTTTGCCAGTGTCCGTGATGTAATCGGCGGCAGAAGCGGTTCTTACGAAAGCACACTCCGCGAGGCTAAGGATACAGCCCTCAGAGAGATGGCCGACCGTGCCGCATCCCTGGGCTGCAACGCCATCGTGGGCATCGACCTGGATTACGAAACCGTGGGCAACAGCGGTTCCATGCTGATGGTAACATGCAGCGGAACGGCGGTGATTATCTAAGTTCTGCGACTGTACAAAAGAACAAAATATGCATGAAATGGGGCGGTAACTACCTAAAAAATCGAGTTACCGCCCCTGTTCAAGCATATTTTTATCTATATTGTGTGGTGACATACACCTGATAAAGGTCACCAACTTTCTTCTATTTCATTTATTCTATCACCCAATCCTCTATACTTCGCTGGTTTTCCGAGAAGTTAATACCCACTTTCACAATCTTTCGCCCATCATCGGCAAAAGCCTTGGCATAGTTCTTATCGCTGATTTGCGCCATGGCGATGTCGGCAGACTTCTTATATTTCAACTCAAAGATAAAGATACTCTTATCCGTCTTGAGCACAAGGTCTATTCTTCCATCCGAAGTGGTATGCTCCACCTTCACATCTTCGCCAAGCATGGTGAAGATGGTGAATATCACGGCTTGATAGTGACGCTCATTATTGTTGATAATCGTATATGGGAACTTATCATAGAATGCCTTCAAATGAGGCATAAAGGCTTCCATGTCATCATTGATGAGCACATTCTTGGAATAAGCATACACGATGGCATCATATCTGTTCATGTCTTGCGCAGAATAATACCAGACGAGACTTTCCGAGAAACCTTGTCTTACTTCTTGATTTGGGAAACAGAGATGATACAACTTGCCTTTCTTCTCATATCCTTTAATGGTAAGGTAGCCACTTTGGAAAAGGACAGGAATAGGATCAGCAAGCCTTTCCGTAGGTGTATCAAAACGTGATGCCTGTATCCACAGATCGTCCAGATTGAGCATATCCAAATTCTTCTGCTGCATCAGTTCTATCAAGAAAGTAGGCGTACCAGATGTAAACCAATAGCTATTAAACTCCTTATCGTCCAAAGCATTGATAATGCTGTAAGGATTGAAGATATCCTCGCTATTGATACTGAAGTGGTAGCCATCATAATGCTGCTTGAGTTGCAGCAAGGTCTCCTCATAAGTGAGTCCATTATGCTCAGCCATCTCCTCGATTCCCTCATGGAAATACTGAGTCAATTCACTCTTGGTAATACCACAACAGCTACTGTATTCATCCTTCAACGTGAGAATCTTGAGATTATTCAACTCGCTAAAGATGCTGAGCTGGCTAAACTTGGAGATGCCTGTGATGAATACAAAGCGGATGTTTCCCTCTTGCTGCTTCAAGGGGCTGAAGAAATCTCGCATGATGTTGCGGATGGTCTTCTGTAAGTCTTCGTCACTTACAGAATCATGCATAGGTGCGTCATATTCGTCGATGAGAACGACAACTTGTTTACCTGTTTGAGCAGTAGCTGCAAGCAAGATGTTCTTAAGACGACCTCCAAAAGACTTCTCATCTATTGGATTAACTTTTAAACCATATTTTTTCTCTTCTACTTCTAGTATTCCGTTTAGAATTGAATATGTATTCTCCAAACTATAATATTTACCGCAGCTCAGATCCAAGTGGATGACAGGATATGCCGTCCATTCCTTCTCCATCTGTTCGATGGCAAGGCCCTTGAACAGTTCTTTCTTACCCTCGAAATAAGCCTGGAGGGTAGATACAAACAAGGATTTTCCGAATCGACGTGGACGACTCAGAAAATGAAATTTGGCATAATGAGCCAACTGATAGACGATAGCCGTCTTGTCAGCATAGAAGTAATTCCCCTTCACGATTTCGGAGAACGTTTGTATTCCCAAAGGATATCTCTTTGAAGCCATAATCTTACTCTTAATAATTAATGTACAAAGATACAGATAATATTTCAGAAAACAAGCATTTTTCTGATTATTAACAATGTATCACTGCAAAAACAGAACTGCAATTCAACAAAACATGCTTGAAACGGGGCGGTAACGGCCTTAAAAAACGACCCGCACATTTGAGCATCGTTGAGAGGCTTGGCGGGTTCTCGTGCTGCAAAGATACGAATAATTATTGATAATACAAACTTTTGAGCAAGAAAAAACAGCCAACCTTCAATAGCATATTTGAAAGTTGGCTGTTTTTCATTTATAATGCTTCCTGCAAGTTTTTACTAGGCATAAGCTTACTTGTATTTTATCTATAAAGTTATCTCCATAGGGGCTCGGAAATCCAATTTTCAGGGAATCCCATTGCTGCAGGATCTACCTGTGGATAAGAAACGAGTAAGGATTTGAGCTCATTCTTGAAGTCCAATCCATATCCCATAGAATCAAGCCAATATGCAATACAACAGGCTATAGCATATACTTTGTTCGCATCAACACCTTCTATGTTCACCCATGCACCACGCAAAGAGGCATTCATTTGTGGAGCATTGGAGAGATAACGATTCCAAAGTCGTGAGTGATGAGCGCAACAGTTTCTTAGGACAGTTACACTACGCATCCAACTTTCCAACACCTCATGCTGTGGAAGATTGAACTGACGAGCTACACGCTTCTTCAACTTCTTGTCACCGAAATTGTAATAGAGTTTTGAAAGTGTACCGAAAGATGCCAGTTCAAGCGTTTTCCATGCAGGAGGGAATATCGGCTTGTCATAGTTGCGCCTATGTTCCTTGATAAAGTCCTCTTTACAACGCTGAAGCTCTCGGTCTATGGAGTTCATATTCTCAATAAACTTGTGCTCATCGTCAGAAAGGCTTGTATCAAAGAACCAAAATGGTCCATGTCCCAAAGAGAACTCTTGTATAATATTTGTGCGCAAAGCAATCTCTAATCGTTGAACAGCCTTGAACATCAAATCTCTCAACTCTATATCAAAGTTATAGAGAGCTACGGCATCTTCAAATCTACTATTAGGCTTAAACTGATGTGTAGTCTTATCTTCCTCCATAGGACGAAGGTATTAAACAAAACGAAAATAGCTGACCTCACCAAGAAATTTTACAGCCTTGGATGAATCAGCAATATTTAAGCCTCTACTTTTTAGTAGTTCTATTTATTCCGAAATAGAAAGAGCCTGCTTAGTGTATAATCTTAATGTACTCATAGAAAGCAAAAGACCCGCCCTGGTTCGCTGTTCAAATGGGAAGCGTGGCGGATTCTGTTGCTGCAAAGATACGAATAATTATTGAT
>OGQZ01000122.1_pt1 | contig 59475 bp, 43 predicted proteins | sample 1553321 | NCBI WGS metagenome assembly OGQZ01 (sample SAMEA2579958, study PRJEB22360) | human gut metagenome | reverse complement strand
TTACGGCACCGATGGTAACACCGCTCTCGAAGTATTTCTGGATGAACGGATATACCAGAAGGATTGGTCCTATGGTTGCGATTACGCAGGCATACTGCACATTCAGACTGTTCAGGTTACCATTACTGATCATCTGCTGTGCATTACTCATGTTTGCAGTACCGGATGTAAATACAATTTTTCTAAGAAGCATCTGAATCGGCTGTTTTGCAGGATCCTTAATGTAAAGAAGTGCTTCATAGTAGCTGTTCCATACACCAACAATTGTATATACAGCGATTACGGCTAATATTGGCTTTGATAATGGCAGGTATACCTTAAGCAAAATCTGATATACATTAGCACCATCGATCTTTGCAGCTTCACGAAGACTCTCTGGAATGCTGCTAAAAAATGCCTTTACCAGAATGATGTTCCATATGGAAAAGCAAACCGGAAGAATCTGTGAAAGCGGATTGTCATACAAGCCTAACTTATTTATTAATAAGAAGGTTGGAATCATACCGCCGCCGAAGTACATAGGAATCAGCAAAAACATGTTAACAAATTTTCTTCCCATCAGACGCTTATAAGTCAACGGATATGCAACTAGTACACACGTTGCTAGCATCAAGATCGTAGTCGGAATTACATATATAATTGTATTTAAATATGCTCTCCACATCTCTGGATCCTGTACCAAAACCTTATATGCATCTACACAAAAGCCCTTAGGAATTACATAAACATTCATCTGTGCGGCATTTTCTGGTGAACTAAGCGACATGATCAAAACATAATACATCGGATATACAGCCAGAAAACAAAGGAATGCAACTGCCACATAGACAAGCACGGTATATATCGTTTTGCCTTCTTTAATCTTATTCGGATTTCTCTTTGACATCTCTGACCTCCTTACCACAGACCGAAGCCTGTCAGCTTATTACTGATCTTGTTACATATATAGGTCAGTGCAAATCCAATCACAGACATAAAAAGACCAGCAGCTGTCGTAAAGCTATATTCACCATTTAAAATACCCATACGGTATGTATACGTACCGATAACATCTGCTACATCGTAAGTTGCCGGTGTATACAAAAGCAAAATCAGATCACTATTTGTAGAAAGAATGCTTCCTACCTGCATAATCAGGTTAATCGCAATGATTGGCTTAATTCCAGACAATGTAACATGCCAACACTGCTGCCAGCGGTTTGCACCATCAATCTTTGCAGCCTCATAAAGACCCTGATCAATGGATGAAATCGTAGACATGTACAAAATACTATTAAAGCCGAACAGCTTCCACACATTTGTGAAAGTATAAATTGTAGGGAATGCTGATGGCTCCTGTCTCCAGTTAATATTTGGCAATCCAACAATTGTAAGCAGTTTTGTAATAAGTCCATTCACGTCAATAAAGGAAATTACCATACCTGCAACAACTACTGTTGAAATAAAATACGGCATGTAGCTAGCCGTCTGACAGAATTTTTTGAATCTCAAATGCTTGATCTGATCCAAAAGAATTGCAAAAATAATAGGCATTGTAAAACCAAAAATCAAGTTCAAACCACTTAACACGAGCGTATTTTTAATCAATCGACCAAAATACTCACCTTGAACAAAACGCTTAAAGTTATCCAATCCTACCCACATGGCACCATCGCCAAAAAATGGATCACCTGGCCAATAATCCTGAAATGCAATCACGATACCGAACATTGGCGCATAGCAGAACACTGCGATCAGAATAAATACTGGAAGCATCAGCAGATACAGCTGGCGGTTTTCTCTTTTTTCAACCGCCGTATATTTTCGTTTCATTTTTGTTTTCATACGCACACCAGCCTTTTACAAAAGGCCGCTGACAAACGCTTTTGTTCGCAGCGGCCCTGTTTTTATCAAATTGTCAATCAATCCACAATCGTTTTTCAGCTTTCTGAGTTGATCTTACTTGTTTTTCAAACAGAATATCGATCATCTCTTTGTTCTGTCATAACGACCCTGATAAATTTCAATAAGCTCATCCAGACCAAGACGTTTTAAATCGTCCATGTAGGAATCCCAATCATCCAGACTCTTCTGCCCAAGGATCAACTTTGTCAAAAGCTCCTGTGAATATGTATCCAAATCGGTAAGAATCTCGCTGGTACGCTTTGTTTCTTCCTGATTAGCAACTGCTAACATTGTCAGTGGAGAATAGTTTACTGTATTTTCCATGTTCTGAGTGAATACCCAGTCTGCAAAGTCAGCCTTTGCCTGATAGCCCTCTGGGATTCCCGCATCCTTTCCAAGCTGGATTCCTGCTACAAGCTCAGTAGACATATCCTTGTTCAAATCCATACGCGGAAGCACTTCGGAATTCCACAGTGCACCAACCATCAAGCTCATAATAGAATTGTCAATGTCATCGCCAGACAGCTGCTGATAATCGCCATCTTCTGTACGTGTAAAGTTCACGCCCTCTACACCATGCTCTGTTAACTCTACATACTCTGGTGAACACATATAGTCAAGAAGCCTTGCTACAGCTGCTGTATCTTCACACTCATTTGTTACTGCATAAATTCTGGACATCAGGTTTTCACCACTCTGCAAACGAACAAGCGGCTCAGTATCGTCGGTAGCCTTTATCACGATCGGCTCTAAGTATGGAGGCTGTGCACCTTCCTGAACCTGAATAGTTGGCTCTGCCCATGTCTGTGCAACCCAGTTTGCCTCACCAGACATCTGGTTAGTAGCACGTCTTGTATTTGTCTGATTGGTGATATCCACCATCAATCCTGCTTCATACAGACTATTCATATAAGAAATATAATCCTTTATATGATCCTGATACCACGGACTGGTCAGCGTATCTGTTTTTGGATCAATAAATACCATTTCAGGTCCAAGTCCAAACCACTGTGCAATATCGGTTCCAAATCCTGCAATCTTCATTGTGATAACTTCATCTACTACACCATTTCCATTACAATCCTTATCCTGGAAAGTCTTAAGTGCTGATGTAAATTCATCAAGTGTGGTCGGTGTCTCAAGATCGCATGCATCAAGCCAATCCTTACGGATATTGAATGCTAATGCCGCACCAGTTGTTACCTCACCTTTGTAATTACTTGTCTGAATATCAGCCAGCCAATATACGTTTCCATCCTCCATGCTCAAACGCTCGGAAACAAACTTTCCTTCTCCCTCAGTGAAGAACTCTTTTGCCGTTCCTTCCTCTGACTGATCCCAGATTTCATTAATCGGTACAAAGATTCCTCTGTCGATAAGTCTCTGCTTTGTCTTATCATCAAGTGGCTCAATATACATTATGTCACAGCCTAAATTTCCGCTCGCTACTGTTGTCTGACATACTGTAGTATACTGATCATCCTCGATTAAGTTAAATTCAAGCTTGATGTTTCTCTTTGCAAGCTCTTCTGTGAAGGTATTGTAGAGCTGGCTGTTTCCGCTCTCAATCCAGTCCTTTAAGGAAACGGTTCCGCCATTCACGGTTGTGACGGTATTGTTGATTCCCATAACACGAATTACAGACATTTCATCTGTATTCTCACCTGCCCATGTTGATGCTGGAATCATAGATGCGGTCATTGCTGCACACATAGCAGCTGCCATAAGTTTTCTGGTATACTTTCTCATCTGGCTCCTCCTTTTGCCTTTCTCTTTTGAAAATTGATAGCTCAAGCTTATCATACAAAATTCCCAAATAATAGTACAAACTTGCCAGAAGCTTTGATAAACTTTTCATTTATTGTCATATATTTTCAAAACAGCATTGTAATACTTAACTATAAAGATCCATATTTCCACGAAATTCTTTTGGTGTTAGCCAATAATATTTTCGAAATACGCGGTCAAAATAGCTGACACTCTCAAAACCACACTGCATAGCAATCTCCGTAATCGACGTCTCAGATGACTGGAGCATAGCCTTGGCAACCTCTAGTCTATACAAAATCAAGTAGTTAAATGGCGTAACATCAAGATTTTTCTTAAAACAGCGTGCCGCCTCACTCTGACTAATATTAGCAGCACCTGCGATATCGCCAAGTGTAATTGGTTCAGAGTAATGTCTCCTAATAAAAGCAAGCATCTGCTGCAAACGAATCTGCGATGGACTTCGAACCTGAGACGGATCAGTTACTGGAATTTCCTGACGAAAATTTGCTAGTTTTTCCCAGATACGGCACACAGAAAAAATAATAGAAGACATTTTCTTTTCAATATTTTTCTCACAGTAACAGCGCAATTTTTCCATCTCGCTTAGTATGTCCTTCTGCCAGTCCTTTTCGCTAGTCAGAAGAATGTACTGGTACTGCTCCTGATGCGCGATGGGTTTAATGCATTCCTTGTAAAAATAATTGTCTGTTCCAAAAACAAACTCAGCCGGAAGCAAGATAGTTTTTATTAGTCCTGCCCCGACATTTCGCAAAATACTATGGCTTTCCTTTGAGTTAATAAAGATTCCTTCATGCTCCTTAAGCAAAATTGATGACGTATTCACACAACAGGTAATTTCACCCTTTTCCACATATAAAAATTCAACTTGAGAATGCCAATGCCATGGAAGTACCATTCTGTCTTTCCCCTCAAGAACACACTCACGACTATGAATTGGAAAATCTGCAATTTCATATGTAACCTGCTCTAGCATATTGCTTGCTGACTCTTTTTGTGACCATTTTCCTCCCATTTTACTCACCTCTCGTTCTTTCGTCACAAATACGACCATTTGTGGGCAGTATATCACACTTAATTAGGATTTGACAAGTGGAAGGGTGCTGCAGCCAGCTCTGACTAGTAAACTTCTCGTTTTTCTTTTACTGAAATTTCCCACATCAGATTTCAAAAAGTTTAAGGGGCTAGTGTACTAACCAGCCCCCTGAAGATGGAAAAAAAGTTTAAATACGCTTGAATTTTAACGCCAGCCAGATGAGAAGCATGCCGCCTGCTCCTGCTAATCCCAATCCAAATAGCATACTGTAATCCTCAATTCCGAGAACAACATCTTTTATTTGGCTTTCTTCCTGACTGGAGCTTGGTGTCTGACTCTGGGTTTGAGTCTGAGCCTGTGATTCCTGTGAGGTTGATGGCGATGTTTGTTCTTCGCTGGATTCTTCATATGAGCTGCTTTCTTCTTCGCTCGTCTCCTGTTCTTTTAAGAAGGAATCATATATCTCCTGTGCAATTGCTTCGTCTGCCAGCGCGACAGCATACTCCTGTTTTGCTTTCGTCACTGCTGCACATAACTGACTGTACCATTCCTGTGCCGTTTCCGCTGTATCATCTGCTGCCTTTTGATTTTTCTTTGCCTGCATATATGCCCGAATCAACTCATTTAGTCTGACGAAACGTTCATCCGCTTCTTCCAGAGACAAATCAAACTCCTGTCCATTCTCCCAATCGCAGGATGCAAGTGCCTGCAGATTTACTTTCCATTGTGCAGCCAGTGCCTGTTTTTCATTCCACATTTGCAAAGCGGTGTCTGCTTCACTTTGTGCCTTTTTGCAGGCATCTTCTGCTACTGCAGCATCTTCCTTCGCCTGTTCGAATTCTCGCTTTGCCTGCTCATTTGCTTCAAAGCACTGCAGAACAGACTCTTTGTTCTTTGCAGCTGAATCTGCCGCATCCTTCGCTGTTTGAAGCTCCTGCTGTTTTTGCTGAAGTGTTGTATCTTTTGCTGCAGCCTCTTTTTCTGCGCTAGTCTCGACATCAGTTGCCTGTGTCAGCTTTACATTTGCATTGTCCAATGCCGTCTGTTTTTCATCAAGCTGCTGTTTTGCTTCTAATGTCTGTTGACCATTGAGCTTATTTTTTTTGACTGCCTCATCATAGTCTTCGTCTGCGGCTTTTTTCCTGTCAGCACAATTTTGCAGCAATTCTTGTGCTGAGGTAAGCTGTTTCTGTACAGCTGCCAGCTCATCATTTGCTGCCTCCAATGCTTTCTTTGCTTCCTCTGCATTCGTGTTCGCCTGATCGACATCTGCCTGCGTCAGCTCACCATTTTGAGCAATTGCTTCATCATATTTTTTCTGGGCTTTGGAACACTCCGTTTCGACATCTGTTTTTTTCGCTTGTGCATCTTTAAGTGCTGCATCGGCATCTTCCTTTTTTGTCTGCGCTTCCAATTCCTCATTCTTTGCCGTCTGCAGTTCGCTTTCAAATTGCGTCTTGTTCTCAGAAAATCCCTGCTCCACTGCTTCTTTTGCTGCTGCTTTCTTTTGTTCTGCTGCCTCTTTTGCCGTGTCTGCATTCTGCACTGCTTTTTTAGCTTTCTGCAGCTCCTGTGCTGCCGTAGTCTCCGCCTCTTTTGCCTGAATATAGGTGCGAATCAATTGGTTTAAATCCTGAAAACGTTCGTCAGATTGTTCCAGTACCTCATCAAATTCGTCTCCATTTTCCCAGTCACACGATTTGGCTGCTTGAAGCTTTTCGTTTAATGCCGCAGCCTCCGCCTGCTTTTTCTCCCATGACTGCACCAACGCATTATACTTCGTCTGCGCTGTACGGCAGGCATCATCTGCCACGGTAACATTTTTCTTGGCCTGCTCTAACGCAGACTTTGCCTGTTCATTTTCCTCAAGTTTCTGTTTGACAGACTGGTAGGTCTTAGCTGCCTCATCCGCTGCAGCCTGTGCATCCAAAAGATCCTGCTGCTTTTTGGATTGCTGTACCTTCAAATCATCCGCTGCAGACTTGGCTTCATCAAATTTCTGCTGTGCGTTTTGGGCTGCTTCCTGAGCAGATTTTACATTGCTGTCGGACTGGGATGACTTCTCTGCTTCCTGTAAATAAGTCTGCTTAGCTGCATCCCTTTCTTCTTTTGCCGCCTGCACATCTGCTTCTGCCTGTGCTCTCTTTTTCTCTGCGTCATCCAAAGCCTGTTTTGCTGCATCGGCTTCTTTCTGTGCGGATTCTACCTGACGCTCCTGCTCTGTCACCGCATTTTTTGCTTCCTCTGCATCCGTGTTCGCCTGATCGACATCTGCCTGCGTCAGCTCACCATTTTGAGCAATTGCTTCATCATATTTTTTCTGGGCTTTGGAACACTCCGTTTCGACATCTGTTTTTTTCGCTTGTGCATCTTTAAGTGCTGCATCGGCATCTTCCTTTTTTGTCTGCGCTTCCAATTCCTCATTCTTTGCCGTCTGCAGTTCGCTTTCAAATTGCGTCTTGTTCTCAGAAAATCCCTGCTCCACTGCTTCTTTTGCTGCTGCTTTCTTTTGTTCTGCTGCCGCTTTTGCCGCGTCTGCATCCTGCACTGCTTTTTTAGCTTCCTGCTGATCTTGCGCTGCCGCAGTCTCCGCCTCTTTTGCCTTAATATAGGCGCGAATCAATTTGTTTAAATTTGAAAAACGTTCGTCAGATTGTTCCAGTGCCGCATCAAATTCGTCTCCATTTTCCCAGTCACACGATCGGGCTGCCTGAATCTTTTTGTTTAATGCCGCAACCGCCGCCTGTTTTTCCTTCCATGACTGCACCAACGCATCATACTCCGTCTGCGCTTTACTGCAGGCATCATCTGCCACGGTAACATTTTCCTTGGCCTGCTCTAACGCAGACTTTGCCTGTTCATTTTCCTCAAACTTCTGTTTGACAGACTGGTAGGTCGTAGCTGCCGCATCCGCTACTGCCTGTGCATCCAAAAGATCCTTCTGCTTATTACTAAGCTCTGCTTCCTTGTTTTTCTTTTCACTTTCTGCCGACTTTACCGCGTCCTCTGCCTGTTTCAAAATGTTCAGTTGGCTCTCAATCGCATTCAGTTCATCCTTCTTTGTCTGTAAGGCATTCTCTCTGTCTTTTAATTGAGTCTGACATTCGCTTACTTGCGTTTCCTGATAAGATTTCTTTGTCGTAAGCTCATTATACTTTGTTTGAGCCTCTTCTAAAGCAGCCTGCGCTTGTTTGGCCGCGGTCTCGGCTGACTGAAGCCTTTCATCTGCGTCGGCTTGCATTTCCTTCAGAGACGCTAAATTAGCGTTCACATTTTCCAAATTAGCTTCCCACAATTTTTTTTCTTCCGTAAGCTCATTATACTTTTTCATGTAAGCATCAATCTGGTTCTTGCTAGCATCACGACTTGCCTGAGTAGCAGCGAGTTGTGCCTCTAGATATTCACGTTCTGATTGGGAGATCCCTTCTCCCTGCAACATTCCATTTATTATCCCAATTCTTTGCTCTAAGGAACGCAATGAACTCTGTTCAGTTATGATTTTTTCCTCATACTCTTTCAAGCTCTGATTCAACGTGTTGATCTGTGTCTCACACTGAATTTTTCTGTCATCAGTATCCTTTTGCAACGTCTCGACGTAAGCTTTCTGATCCTGCGCATCTTTTAATTCATCATCCGCTGCTGTCTTTGCAGTTGTACTGGTTTCCAGCGCTTTCTGTGCACTGTTAAGCTGGTTTTGTACGTTTTCCAGTTCTTTCTGTGCTGCCTCTAAATTCTGCTGTGTTTGATCTTTATCTTTTTTAGCCTGCTCTACATTTTTCTGAGCAGTCGTTTTTTTGCTTTCTGCATCCTGCAGTGCCTGTGCGCCCCCCAGATTATCAAACTCCTGTTTTGCAGTCTCCAATGCCTGTTTTGCTGCATCGGCTGCTGTCTGTTTGGATTCTACCTGACGCTCCTGCTCTTTCACCGCATTTTCTGCTTCTTTCTCTGCATTCTGCGCCTGATCGACATCTGCCTGCGTCAGCTCACCATTTTTATAAATTGCTTCATCATATTTTTTCTGGGCTTTGGAACGCTCCGTTTCGGCAGCTGTTTTTTTCGCTTGTGCATCTTTAAGTGCTGCATCGGCAGCTTCCTTTTTTAACTGCGCTGCCGATTCCTCATCATTTGCTACCTGCAGTTCGCTTTCAAACTGCATCTTGTTCTCAGAAAATCCCTGCTCCACTGCTTCTTTTGCTGCTGCTTCCTTTTGTACTGCTTCCGTTTGTGCTGCCTCTGCATCGGCCTTGACTTTCTGTGCGTCTTTTACTTCCTGATCTGCTTTTTCCATCGCTGATTGTGCCTGACGTGTATTTTTCTTTGCCTGATCAAGATTTACCTTCGCCTCCTCCAGACTTTGCGCTGCTTGTGTTGTCTGACTGTTTACTTTTATTTCCTGCGCTTCTGTCTCAACGGTCTGCTCTGCTGGTGCATTCTGTATTATTGTGTTCACAAAAAGCATCGCCACTACTGCCGGTGCCATAAATCGTCTTCTTCTCATTTTGTTTCCTCCCATCTTTCTGTTAAATCCAAATCTGTACATTTGCCTCTGCCAAATTAAATTCTTCAAACTATTTCGTTCTATATTTTAATATACCATATCTTTTCCCTTTTAAGAACGGTCATTTTACAATAAAAATGACCCCCCGTATGCATTTACTTTAACGTTTTCGAACCGTTAAAAAATGAATCATGGCCTATTATTTTCGCGTTTTTCCTTTATTTTCCACGATTTTTATTTTTTCTCATCTATCTTTCCAAATTTGGAAAATTGTATTTTGCAGCAACAGAAAAATGGGTGATTTTTTATAATTTCTTTTCCATACAGACAAAGTGCTTTTCAAACAGCTCGCACTCCCCGACTAGAACAAATCCAAGATCGCTATAGCACTTGAGCGCTACTTTATGATTATCACGCACAAGTATATGAACACTCTTTTTGTTCTGCTCACGAAGCACGGCAAATACGTGTTCCATCATCATTTTTGCAATGCCCTGTCCCTGCAAATCTTTTCTGACACACACGCGTGCCACCTCTGCTGACGGCTGAAAATCCTTGCTCCAACAATCAAGCTTATCCACTTCTTCGTCGTGATCAATTGAAATGGCCGAAATGATTTCTCCCTTTTGATTTTTCATGACAAACAGGCTGTCATGTGCAATATCAAACTCAATATTTTCCATGGAAGGATAATATTCATTCCAGTCTGCTGCTCCGCCTATCATTGAGCGATACAGCTTTAGAAGTTCATCTTTGTCGGATTCTTCTGCCAGCGTAATATTTCTTCCTGCCGCGATAATCTTATCCACAGTTTCCTGCCTGATACATTCGCGCAGATGTTTGATATATGGATGAAACTGCGACTTATCAATTCCATAATTCTTTGTCAGTTCATACTCATGCGGCTCCCAGGTCTTAAGATCTGACTCGTTATGAGACAAGGCGCCCTCCATGTTGTCGAGTGCCTTGTAGATCTTTGCCTCTAGTGTTTTTAGCTCGCTCATCTCCTGATAAAGTGTCCGCATCTTATCGTTAAGTGGCTCCGGAAGTGTCGCTACCCACTGATAAAGCAGATTTTCCTCTGTTTCTTCATCGGCCTCTGTCTTTTTAAAACATGGTATATCACCTGTAAAACATTCACCCAAATCATGAATAAGACACATCTTAATTACTTTATTAATATCCACTTCTGGAAATTCATCTTCCATCCAATATGCCATCAGTGCCACTCGCCAGCAATGCTCTGCTACACTTTCCTTCCTGTCATCTGATGTGTAGCAATGACGCATCGTTCTTTTTAATTTCTCTACCGTGTGAAGTGCTTCTATCAATTTTTCTGCTTCCATATTTTTCTGTCTCCCAGTTTTAATTTTTGTCACTTCCATTATCGCTCAAAATGTAAAAAAATGGTAGGGTTTTTATATTATTTTTTGCTCGTCAAAAAAACACAAAAAGAATATAAAATTTGACATCGTTTTTTGATGAGCGATGTGGTATGGTGTACAGTAAAGGAAGCTATTTTTATCTACAAAAAATAGCAAAGATATCATTTTTAAGGAGGGAACAACATGCGTTTTTATTGTACTGACGACACAGTTGATCTGGAACAGTATCCTTACCATGTGAGAGATGTCCATATCAGCGACCCATTTATTCTGGCAGATCCAAAAAGCCGCTGCTACTACACTTATGTACAGTTTGCGGATACAGAACGTTTCCCAGATGTGGAAACTGACAAAGAACACGGTGTATTTTATGTACTTGAAAGTAAGGATTTGATTCACTGGTCAAAGCCACAGATTTGTTTTCGTCAAAATAATTTCTGGGCAGATAAGGATTATTGGGCACCAGAGGTTCATATCTGGAAAGGACGCTATTATCTGTTCAGCTCATTTCGTGCAGACGGTCATTACCGCAAATGTCAGTGCTTAGTATCAGATTCACCAAAAGGACCATTTGAACCCATTCGTCAAGAAGCTGTTACACCAGATGGATGGCAGAGTCTTGATGGAACATTATACGTTGACCGATCAGGCAAGCCATGGATGGTATTTTGTCATGAGTGGCTTCAGGTTGGTGATGGTCAAATTTGTGCCATACCAATGTCTGATGATTTGGGCGAAGCAATTGGTGATCCTGTCATTTTATTTAGAGCATCCGATGGCAAATGGAATGCTAAAGGTGCAAAAGAAGGCGGATATGTGACAGACGGACCATTTTTGCATCGCCTTCCTGGCGGAAAACTTATTATGCTTTGGTCTAGCTTTACAGAAAAAGGCGCATATGCTGTGGGCTACGCAACAAGCCGTTTTGGTGATATTCTGGGGCCATGGGATCAGGAATCAGAACCACTGTATGCACTTGACGGCGGTCATGCAATGCTGTTTTATACCTTTGGCGGTCAGCTAATGATGGCATGCCACTGCCCAAATGATCACCCAAAGAAACGTATTCTTTTATTTGAAATGGAAGAAGATGAAAATGGACTTCATGTCGTAAACGAAGTTACAGGGAACTGGTTTCATGCAGCGGGAGGCCCTGCCAAAGGCTGGGTCTATGAAAAGCCCTGTGTAGAGATCCCAAGCTTTGCAAAAGATCCAAGAGGATAAAAACCACAAAAAGGGGCAGTTTCCTGCCCCCTTTATCCAACTCTTAAAAACACATTTAATACGCAATCATCGGAATGATTTCTGTCTTTTCATTTGCAGGCTCTTTTATGCCATAGCTTCCTCAATCGACAAACGAATCGTTTGAATCTGAAATGCACCAAACTCAAGCTCTAACATGCCGTCTTTTATTACTATCTCCTGCTCTTTATTTTCCAGCATATCACAAAGCCAAGCCTTCTTTGCATCAACATTCAGCAAAATCTGTGCTTTTCCCGCTGCCTTTTTAGACTCATACAGACGAAGTATCAAATCACCGCTTCTGTCTAATGCCGGCTTTATAGTATCTAAGACAACTGTGCCGCTCTTTACAGAAGCCATGCTAAATGTCGGCACACATCCCGGCACCAGTCTTGGCTTTTCATTTAGTTCATAGCCCTGCTTTACCACATCACATCCGGCAAAATCACCTTCCCAAGCAGTAAACGCGTATGTAAAATGATGAACCTGATTATCTGCACGCATTTCTGGCGCTGCTGCTGCACGAAGAAGAGTTAGTTCTAACGCATTTTGATTCATGCTGATTCCATACTTGCAGTCATTTAATACGGCTGCACCGTGAGACGCATCGCACAGCGCACTGTATCTGTGATTGCATACCTCAAAACGATCTTTTTCGTATTCTCTTGAACGATGAGTTGGGCGCATTACATAGCCAAACTGCATCTCATTGATTCCATTTTCTGCATAAACCGCTACTGGAAATGAAGTCTTTAGCAGGCGATGTAGCTCTTTCCAGTCAATCGTTGTATCAAATTCGAGACGTCTGCTGTCCTTTGCCAGACGAATATACTGTGTATATGAAGAATTTCCAATCTTTCCTGTAACTTTAATGACTGCTTCTATTCCATCTGCCACAAGCTCAGTACACACATCAAATGCTCCATCAAGCTCCTGCTCCCTATAATTTGAGTCGATATCCCATGCATCAAACATGCGTGGTACATCCTTATAAAAATGGAAACGATTCAAGGCATCTGCTGCAAACTCACGTCCTGATTCCTTTAGGACAAAGCTTGTCACCTCGCCTTTTTTGTTTATCTTGACGCGTACCTGTGAATTTTCAAGCGCAATGCCGTCCGTGGTCTTTTCTGCTAACACAGCCTTTTGCTCCACATTTTTCTTCTTGTATGGAACAAGTGTAACAGCTCCGCACGGTGGGATTGTTACCCATGCCTTAACGCCAAACGGTGTCTTCTCAACAAAAACTTCCTCTCCTTCAAAGGTTTTTGCACCGTCTGCAAATGCTTCTGGAAGCTCTACCACTGTCTTTCTCTCAAAACCAAATGAGTTAAAGAGCGTCACATCATTTTCATTTTCTTTTGTTACAAGCTGACTCATATATATATCTGCCTGTTTATTTGCTGTCTCAATTACACCGCCAACAGCTTTCCTTGCTTCCTCGTAAACTCTTCCAATCGAGGAGCCTGGAAGAATATCGTGAAACTGATTTAACAATAATTCCTTCCAGAGAGCATCAGCCTTCTCACTGTCATATACATTTCCCTTACAAAGACCAAATGCTCCCCACATCTCCATCTCGCGAAGTGCAAACTCAGCACGTCTATTATTTTGCTTTACTTTTGCCTGAGAGGTGTAGGTTCCTCTGTGTGCATTAAAATACAGCTCACCTACATAAGTATTGACTGGTCCACCCGCTTCGTCCATTTTTTTGAAAAAGTTCTTCGGATCAGACAGTTCAACTCTCGGTGCACCCTCAAGATTTTGTTCTCTTTTTGCATACTCAATATCGTCTCTTGTTGGACCACCGCCGCCATCGCCATAGCCAAACGGCAGCAAAAAGGCATCCAAATCCTGAAGCTGACTTCTGTTTTTCCACACTTCTTCAAGTTGCTTAGGATTAGTCTTATAAGTATAGCTTGTCGGAAGAAATGACACAATCCTACTTCCGTCTATGCCTTCCCAGTTAAAGTAGTGATACGGGAATTGCTCACCCTCGTTATATGACCAAAAGATCTTCTGTGTTACCAGATAGTTGACCTTGCATCCCTTTAAAATCTGTGGCAATGCCCCTGTGTAGCCAAACGTATCTGGAAGCCACAGCACTTCACTGTCCACATCAAATACGTCCTTATAATACTGCTTTCCATACAGCAGTTGACGAATCAGTGCCTCACCACTTGCCATATTCGTGTCAGGTTCCACCCACATGGCACCCTCTGCAATCCACTGTCCTTTTTTGACAGCCGCCTTGATTCGCTCAAAAAGTTCCGGATACAGTTTGCGGCACATCTCATACTCTGCTGGCTGGCTCTGAATAAATTTATATTCTGGATATTCCTCAATCAGACGAAGCTGCGCCGCAAATGTACGCGCGGTTTTACGACCGGTTTCCGCAATCGGCCACAGCCAAGCCAAATCCAAATGAGCATTTCCCACTGCATAAAAGACTGGCATTGTCGAACCATTCTCGGCCTCTAGCACTGGCTTTAAAGCTTCACGCGCTTTTTTATAGGACTCAATTCTGGCATCCCGTTCCTGCTCAAAATCAACAATCAATGTAAACTGTTCCAATGCCTTTGCTATTTTTGCCGCTCTAAGGCTTGTCTTGTCAAGCACTTCAAGTAAACGTCCAAGTGTATCTACATCCATAAAAAGTTGGTAAGCATCTTCATTCCAAATTCCGTAAGTGCAGCGTCCTAATGTACGTCTCTTTCCCTCTTCTAATTTGTCTGTATAGGAGCCCGGAAGCACTGGACCTGTCGCACATCCTCCTGTCGGTGCCTCTGGATAATAATGACCAGCATAGACCTCCATCATGATATCAAACTGCTCGTCTCCCTTTGCACAGCGACTTAACACATTGTCTACAATATAATGATGCGGCTCATTAACCCAAGACGCACGGTATGTACCAAAAGCCTTATCATTTACAAACAGTGTTGCCTCACCATCTGGCTTCAAATTCATCACAATACGTTTGCCATTAGCTTCCTCACTTAGCTTAATGTGTCCCTTCATCCAACAATATTCATATGTATTTCCCCAAGTAAAACCTGGCTTTACCGAAACAAACTGCTCTCTTTTTGCCTCACCAAGTGAGAGCTGTTCATTTGTGCGAAATGCCTCCCATTGAATCTCACCAAGCGGCTGATAAAAATCATCTTTGAGTGTGCGCACCCAATGACCGATGCGGTCTCTCCATTCGGATTTCATCAATTTACTCATAATATTTCCTTTCTATTTAAAAAATAACACATTAATACGCAATCATCGGAATGCTTTCTGCCTTTTCATCTGTAGGCACCTTTGTGCCATCCGCAATCTCATACATGGCTTCGCTGCACTGCTTTACATAAGACGCCATATCCTGATATGGACGTGAGCAAATGTCAAACAAACCAATGTTATAATTTTCTCCGTCAAAACGACCAAGAACAAACTGATCATAGCACTGGAAATAGTGGCAGCCAACACCATTTGGATGAGCTGCTACACGCTCGCAATAATAGCGGTAGGCTTTTCCACGATCTTTTTGTGTCAGTACACCCTCAAGTCCTGTTGCTGATAAGCCTGTATCTAGTGCTCCAAAATGAAATTCGCCAATCATAACAGGCAGATCTACACCAAGCTCTACCACATGAGAAATTGCTTCTGTTGGATCGACTGCATAACAGTTAATGGAAAATACATCAAAATTCTCCCATCCCGTTGCAAGATCTGGATCGGAAATCCATGCCCATCTCATACCAAGAATCATATGATTTGGATCGACTTCTCGACATGCTTTTGACGGAATCTCAACATAAGCGCGAAGCATCTCTTTTGAGAATGTTTTCTGATCTTCTTTTGCAGCCTCAGATTTAGCTGATGCATCACGAATCGGCTGATACAGATCGTCAAAGTCATTAAACTTTGTGTTCCATGCTGTGTTTAATGCCTCCACAGTCTGATATTTTTCCTTTAAAGCCGCAATCAGCTTTTCCTTACATACTGTGCGCTCCGGATTATAGAGTACCTCGTCTGCCAGCACCAAATTATCCACAAATGCCCAGCTTGGCTCATTTCTAAGGAAATAACCGATCATCATCTGATCGTCCTTCCTTGCTGCGAGTGCCTTTGCATTATTTTTCGCGTTTTCTTTATACTCATCACTTAATACATCTGGAAAATCACGGAAAATTTTCTTTTTTGTCTCCGGAAATTCTGGAAGTGAAGTTACATATGGTATCGGTGTATTTTCAAAAAGGCGCTGATCACTCCAGTTGCCAAGCGTATTCATGCCCATCTGCATCAGCTGTCCTGCCATCATCTTCTTCCAGGTCTGATACCAGTCTTCACCAAACACACGATATAAATTGGCACCTGCATAGGAGAACATCTTTGCATTTCTTTTTCTATCCTTAAATACGCGGTCTGGTGAAAACATTTCTGCATATGCCGGTTCTTTCTCATCTGGCAGCCAATCCAGCCATTTTTCAATTCCATCAACACGACAGTCCACTGGCACATTCACGCAGTCTGGTCCTGCACTAAAAAACGCATAACCGTCTGGATCTGCAAGCCACCACTTGCCATCTGCCTTATATTTTGTAAAAAAGCCTGTGCCCTTGGCCAGCTTTTTATTTTTCCAGCCGCCCCATTTTGACCAATTTTCAAATGGATAGCCTTCTTCGCCGTCCTTAACTTGTTTTTCAAGAATGCTCTTTAACGACTCTATATCCTTTGTCTTGCCTGACCATTCCTTTTGCTTATTCTGTCCAAGACTATCGACAAGCTTAACATCCAAAAGCTGCACATTTTCCGGATATGTATCCGTTAATGCCATGTTGCTGATACGCACGGTAATATCATGAAATACCGGAATAGTCTTCATCTCAATACGTGTAATTTCTTCTGGCACAATTCGTCCACCATGGCAGACAATCTTAAGCTCCCCCGGAAGTGCCTCTGGAAACAGCACACCTGCTTTAAACCACTCCTTATCCAAACAAATCTGTGTTGTAATCTGCGGAAGAATGCCAAAACGAATCGTCATCGTTGACTCATCATCCTTGCCATACACATACACATTGAAAGCATCACAATGTTCCTCAAGTGTCTCAATCTGAAACATAAAGTAGCGCTCATTTTTCATTACATCCCACGGCAGTACAATACCCGCTCCATCCTTTGACAGCTTCAATAAAGCACTGTCTTTCTCCTGCTCTAAAAGGGATGCCCCACTTGTTAACATCTTCACGTCAAATGGAATCTTCATCGCTTTTTCTCTCCTTTTTCTCTCGTCAAATTTTTTCTAGCACCAGATTCATTCTCAATGTTACAAGGTTCACTTTACGCTTTTTCACAAAAAAAGGCAAGGCTTTTTTCGCCTTGCCAGATGTAAAGTTATTCTAATTTTATATATTATTTTTTTCCCTACTTACACCACAACTAATGGCTCCTGTTGGACAAGCCTGCTTACAGCGTCCGCAGCGAATGCACTCTAGGCTGTTTGCGTTTACAACAGGATCTACCTGCATACGACAAACCTTTGCGCATTTTCCACAGCCAACACATTTTTCTTTGTTGACACGATATTTAAAAAACGACACTTTGTTGAAAACGGAATAAAATGCTCCAAGCGGACAAATATATTTGCAGAATGGTCTGTAAATTATAATTGAGAGAATGATTGTTACAACCAAAATCGCATTCTTCCAAACATACAGAGCACCAAGTGCACTGCGCATTGATTTATTTAACAGTGCAAGCGGTATACCGCCCTCAAGCGTTCCAGCTGGACATATAAGCTTGCAAAAATATGGTGAGCCCTGTCCCATAATGTCCACTAAAAACATAGGAAGCAAAATAACAAACACAGCAAATATTACATATTTCAGCTTGCGAAGCAGCTTATCTCCCTTAAAGGTACGAATTTTTTTCGGAAAAGGAATTTTATTTAACAGATCCTGTATTAGTCCAAATGGACATAAAAAGCCACAGATCAGTCTTCCAAAAATGGCTCCAATAAAAATCAAAAAGCCAACAACATAATAAGCCATCTTAAAATTCCAGCTGCCCACAACAGCCTGCAAAGAACCTATTGGACAGGCTCCGACGGCTCCTGGACAGGAATAACAGTTGAGTCCAGGTACGCAGACATTTTTTAATTTTCCCGTGTAAATTTTTCCTGTTACAAAGCCTGATACATGGCTGTTTGTCAAAAATGCCCACACTGCCTGAATGCCATGGCGCTTTGCATCACTTACTTTATTTGTTTTTTTCTTACTTGTTTTTTCCTGAGCCATTTTCTTATCCTATTCCTATACACTCCATACAAATATTAATCGCTTTAGTAAATACAACTGCCATCTCACCGCGATAAATACCAAACGCCATCATCAACAGTCCGACCACTGCCAGACAAAGTCCTGTCCATTTGGAGTCCAGGGCTGCATTCGCCCTAGACACCATTTTATTTTGCATTATTTTCATATCAATTATTTTCCTTGATTGCGCTTAACTCTTTTTCCACAATTTCCTTCCACTCTTCAAGTGTATGGCTTCCAGAATATGTTTCACCTACAATGTTTCCATTTTTATCTACAAAGAAGGTTTCCGGGAATGCGGAGATGCCCTGAAGACGTCCATTCATCATATTCTTGTCCGGAATCAGGAATGGATAGGTAGCCTTTGTCTTTTCCTGAAGAAGCTCTGCCTTTTTGATGGCCTGTTCGTCCTGATTGCCTTCGCTGTCTGCCGTATCTAATACAACACCTGTTACACCAACGCCCTGATCCTTAAGCTCCTGATACAGCTTCTCAAGCTCCGGAATCTCATTAACACATGGAGAGCACCATGTTGTAAATACATTTACCAGTGTAAGATCATACTCACTAAACATATCCTCAGTATAAGTTTTCTTATCAATACCTGTCATCTCAAACTTTCCAACATTATCGCCATCCTGCTGCACCATATCGATTGGCTGATCGAATGCGGACATCTGCTGAAATTCTGCCATGTCAGTCAGCTCTGTCTTTGTCTTTTCTAATTCCTTTTTCAGCTTCTTATCTGCATCCTTACTAATACTTAAATAATACTCATATTTTCCATCACTGCTCTCGCCAAGCTTTGTGTGCTCTGTGCAACCAGTCAGTTCATCTAACTGATCTGTCACATCTGTACTGTATACTCCAAGAGTTCCAATCTTTCCAAGACTCTTTACCCAGTCATCATAGCCAGTTCCCATTTTCTCAATGACAGCATCACGCTGCTCTTCTGTCATTGTATACCAGCTAAAGAATGCATAAGAAATTGCATCGCCTTTCTCATTCCAGTTCTCATCTGTCAGCATTGCAACCTTTCCATCTTCCATCTGCTTTAACAGCTTATCTGTTAATGTAAAGTTCAGACCCATGAATGGAAACTCATAAGAATCCTGAACCTTCCAGGAAATCTCAGATGGTGTAAATGTTCCAGAGATCATATCGGAGGAAACTGCTTCTCCTGCCGGGGTTGCTTCTCCTGCCGGGACTGCTTCTCCTGCCGGGACTGCCTCTCCTGCCGGGATTGCCTCTCCAGTCGTTGTCTCCTTGTTGCTATCATTCTTTGCTGCAAATACAGGTGCTGCAAATGCACCTAAGGATGATACTCCAATCACACCTGCTGCTAAATATGCCTTTACTAATACTCCAATATGTAATCTATTTCTTCTCATTTCTTATGATCCTTCCTTTCTTTGTTTTGATCTGAGGCGATTATAACATACGCTGTATAAAATCAGTGTTAAGAAATTTTATTTTTTAACAACTATTTTATTATTCGTATGATATACTTTAAAAAAAATAACTATTTTTGAAAGGGGAATGAAGATATGCATATTTTAGTAATCGAAGATGAAGCACAGCTTTGCAGCTCTATCGCTGAAGGACTTCGCCTTGATGGATACGAGGTGGACACCTGCATGGACGGAAATGAAGGACTAGATCTTTGTCTGACAGAACCATTCGATCTTATTTTGCTTGACCTTAATCTTCCAGGAATGGACGGTCTTTCCATTTTACAGCAGCTTCGCGCTGAAAACTCATCCACACCAGTTATCATCCTTTCTGCCAGAACTCAAATTCAGGATAAGGTGGAGGGACTTGATCTTGGTGCAAATGATTATCTTACAAAACCTTTCCATTTTGAAGAGCTTGAGGCTAGAATACGAAGCCTCACACGGCGCAAATTTATTCAGGAAAATATCTGCCTGACTTGCGGCCGCATATCATTTGACACAAAAACAAGACTTGCCCAGATTGATCATATGCCACTTTCCCTAACGCGAAAAGAAAGCAGCCTGTTAGAATATTTTCTTCTTCATCCAGATCGGGTAATCAGTCCTGAAGAATTGATTGAGCATATCTGGGACGGAAGTGTCAACAGCTTCAGTAATTCCATCCGTGTTCATATCTCATCGCTTAGAAAGAAGCTTCGCGCAGCTCTTGGATACGATCCTATTCAAAATAAGATAGGCGAAGGATATCTGCTTAACGCAGACTGCTGTAATGATTAAACATTTAAATAAGGAAAGGATTCTTATGACTCACACACAAAAAAAAGCGCCTCTGCGCTCCTTCTTTGCAAAAATGACGCTTCAATGGCGTCTTACTGCGCTGACAACACTTCTTGTCACAGTTGCCTGCATTTTTATGTATTTTTTTATAAGTCATTCTGCCGTCTCTGGAATGGATGATCTGCACGATTACGCGATCCATATTGATCAGAATGACTCTTCCCCTATCACATTTCAGGTTGATCCATCTATGCTGTTTCCGCAAATTAATGATCAGCTTGCCCAGACAAAGCAGCTTTTCATGATCAAAAGTCTTGCTGTAACCATTGTTGTTATTTTAATAAGCAGTCTGTCAACTTGGTTTCTTACACGTAAAAGCCTTGCTCCGCTTCGCAGCCTCAGTAAAAAAATTTCTGATATTCAGGCACAGAATCTTTCTGTTTCCATTGATGTTCCAGAAAGCCATGATGAAATTTCTAAGCTGACAGAAGCCTTTAATCAGATGCTTGTCCGTTTGAATAACGCATTTGACGTTCAAAAGCAGTTTTCTGCCAACGCAGCCCATGAGCTTCGAACTCCGCTTGCTGTAATGCAGACAAATCTTGAAGTATTTTCCAAAAAGAAAGAACCTTCCGTTTCAGAATACCAGACACTTTTTTCCACGATTCTTGAGCAGACAAACCGTCTTAGCCATTTAGCTTCGATTTTGCTTGATATGACTGGAATGCAGCGTGTAAAACGCTCTGATACAATAAGCCTTGCAGCACTCGCTGATGAAGTTCTCTGTGATCTTGCACCAATTGCTGATCAAAAGCAGATTAAGCTTTCCCAATCTGAAACAGACTGTATCGTCACTGGAAGCTATCTTCTTCTCTACCGTGCTGTTTTTAATCTTGTTGAAAATGCAATCAAGTACAATCATCCCGATGGAAGTGTGCACATTAATATAAAAGATGAAAATGGATTTGCTTTAATTAGCATCAAGGATACAGGAATTGGCATTGCTCCTGAAAATCAAGAAAAAATCTTTACACCTTTTTTCTGTGTTGATAAATCAAGAAGCCGCACAATGGGCGGTGCCGGTCTTGGACTTGCACTAGTTGCCGAAATTGCACAGCTTCATAATGGAACAGTTTATGTAAGCGAAAGCGACAGCGAAGGAAGTACTATCATCCTTAAGCTGCCGCTGTAAAAAATCATCGCTGATTATTATTAACTTTTCCTATCTTTTCTCCCTGTCTTATACGCGTTTCTTCTCCCCTGGCGCTTCGGTACAAAATATTCTTTCTTGGAAGAACAGCACCTTTTTGCGTCAGAAGTATAATGGTAGAGCCGCCAAATTCAAAATATCCTTTTTCCTCGCCGCGAGTCACATAACCTGGCTCTGCTTCATGGTTGGTAATTCGTCCAACCATCATTGCACCGACTTCCATCATTAAAATCGTGCCAAATTCCTTCGTCTTAATAATACAATACTTTCTGGTGTTTTCCTTATATACTGGGCAATGTTCAAGCGCAATCGGCTGCACCGTATGGAAAACACCATTAATTGTGCGCTCATGAGAACGTCTGCCGCTCACTGGATAAATATAGCGGTGATAATCATCTACACTTAAGCGAAGCTGCCACAAAATACCGCCTTCAAACTGTTTTGCCAGTTTTTCATCACGAAGCAGACTCTGTACTGTATACTGACCTTGTTTGATCAAAAAGCGTGAATCATTCGTGATTGGAAAAATCGTAAGCTTTGCATCACATGGACTGATAAGTATATCATCTCCCTGCGCCAGTAATCTTGCATCTGGTTTTAGCTTTCTTGTAAAGAAATCATTATAGGAAGAAAAACTTGTTTTTTCAAACTCTGACACATCAATATTTTGTGACTTTATAAAGCCAGAAACAGCAATCAAAGATAATCTGCTGTTCATCACACATCCTGCCGCCTTCGATACGGCCGGACTGACAAGAATACGAAGAAGCCTATTTCCAACTGATGTTGTATATAAAAATGTTAAAAGTCTGCTTGTTTTTTCTTTCATAATTTTGTCTTATCCTTTTTTGTGTTTCCAGAACATTAGATCAGATAAATTCCAGCCATAATATTCCTTCCAGTTAAAGCAAAACAGAAGGTACAGAACAACTGCTGCCACAACAATGATCAGCACAGTAAGCTGTTTGTTGTTCGGCTTTGGAAATTTAAAATTAAGTACAAATAAAAGACCGGTAAGCAGCATCGCAAGACTCAGCACGATCTCAAAATTATCCTGACACAGATTTGAGATTGCATACAAAAATGGTAAAATGACTGCAATAGAAGTAATCGGAAGACCCTGATAATACTTTCTCTTTTCATCAGTCTCCTGCTGACGCTTCTCTTCCATTACATTATAATATGCCAGACGAATCAATCCCGCCAGACAATAAAAAATCAAAATTGAAACTTCCCACGGTGTCTGCATTCCTGAAAACCAACAGATAATTACAGGGCAGACGCCAAAGCAGACAATATCACAAAGCGAGTCTATCTGAATGCCAAAGCGTTTCTGATCCTCTGTTCTGTTTTTCTTTGTTCTGGCTACCTTGCCATCAAATGTATCAAGAAGACCAGACATACCCAGAAAAAAGATTGCCCAGCCTATTCTTGCATAGCAGGCACTAATCATTCCCAAGATTGATGATGCCAAGCTTATGTATGTCAATATTACTGTATAATCATAAAATCCTATCATTGTATCCCTCATAATCCATCCTGTGAACTGCCAGTCAAGCGGATATTCGCAATCCGCTTCGCTACTTGCTCATAACCAAATAACTGCTTCGCAGTTTATCAGTAGGGGCTTGTACCCCTCCTGATACAAGCAAGTCCCCACCCACTGCTTATTGCTCTTCGCAATTGAAGCAGGGGACTTCCTTGATTTGTTAACATAAGCGCATATCTGAGTCCGGATTTTCTTATTTTACTTTACTTTTTTTGTGTTCACGCACCTGAAATACTACCACAGCTACAAGCGTAAATATTGCTGATAAAAACAGCTCACTGTAATAGCCAAGTCCACGGCTTAAAATCAGTCCCGGAATCAAAAGTGCCTCCCCAAATACTTTTTTAAAGATCACCATAAACAATCCCTCACTGATACCCATTCCACCTGGCAGCGGAAGCATATCAACTGACACCGATATAACAGCCTGTAAAAACATGACCTCAAAAAAATTCATACTGTTTAAAGAAAACGCGCGATAAACAAAATATGTTACAGCAAACATTGCAAATCGCTGTACAACCGTGATTACAAAAACTCTTGCAATCATCCCCCAATGACTGCTCATAAACTCGGCTGCCTCATGATAATGATTCATGGAGCGCTCTATTTTATCTAAGCGTTCTTCTTTATGTTTTAAAATGTGTATCCGTTCCAGAAGCTTTGCTCCGAGTATTAATGTCTTTTTGGCAAATGACGGATGAAATACGACTACGCACATAAGTATCACACAGCCGACATTCAACAAAATGCCCAGATAAAAGACCCATCTCGCTTCTGCCACATACTCTGCTAAAAATCCCCCTGCAAACAGCCACAAACCTATGCCCACAACGACAAGTACAAACTTATACGTAATCGTGACAACAAGCAAAATAACCGTTGCTATCGGAACAGGAATGTCTTCCTTTTTCATAAAGTAAATCTGCATCGGCTGTCCACCCGTCGCTGACGGTGTGACGCAGCTAAAGAAAAATCCTACTGCTGAAAAAAGAAAACAAAGCCGTTCCTTTACATAAATCCCGTAGCAATCCAGCATATGCCATATGACAATACTCTCGCCAGCGATAAAAAATAACACAAGCGGGACTGCTGGAATTAGCCACAGGATATTACTTTCTTTAATTGCATCTTTAAGTCCTGAAAGATCCTCCCCATGGAAAACACCATACAGTGTCAATCCTATAATTACAAAAAACAGGATAGCGTCTATCAATATTTTCTTATACTTTTTCACCTTTTGGCGCCTCCTTGGATATGAATAATTTCATTCTATCAAAAATTAGAACCCTTCGCAACAAGAAGTTATTACTTGTGTGCCTCTGCCATGAATGCTTCGATTTCATCCGGGGTGCGCATTACGTCCTCAGACAGGCACTCGCATCCGTCTTCCGTGATCAAAAGGTCATCTTCAACACGGATTCCGATCTCCCATTCATCAATGTACAGACCTGGCTCATCGGAAATGACAGCACCTGGGCGAAGCTTGCTGTTGGAGGCAACGCTTACATCATGAACATCAATTCCAAGATGGTGAGAAACACCGTGCATGTAATATTTTCCAATCTCCTCTTCCTTCTCAATCAGCCCCATACGAATGCAGCCTTCGGCAAGAACCTTCTTACACACATCATTTAACTCGCGAAGTGTCATACCCGGCTTTGCTGTCTTTGCAACAGCGCGGTTTGCAGCCAGCACAACCTCATAAACCATACGCTGCTTTTCAGTAAATTTACCGTTTACAGGATAGGTTCTGGTGATATCAGCGCAGTAACCCTTATACTTCGCACCCAGATCAAGAAGAAGCAATGTATTATCCTTGCACTCGCATTCATTTGTTACATAATGAAGCATAGTTCCATTGATACCGCTTCCTGCGATAGTATGGAATGCAACGCCGTCAGCACCATTTCTCTTAATGCTGTACTCAAAATCAGCCTGTGCCTGATATTCCATCTGACCTGGCTGTAAATGAGACATCAAATTCTTTAATCCGCCATCTGTAAGCTTGATTGCCTCACGAATCAAGGAAACCTCATCCTCGTCCTTCTGCATTCTCATCTCAGCGATGATCGGTGCACAATCCTTTACGCGCACACCCGGGTACTTCTGTGCAAACTCGCGTGCTTTCATCATGTTGTAATCTTCAAGATCATCGATATCATGACGGTAAGTATCAAAATATACGGTATAGACATCCTCTCTTGTCAGCATACGGTTGATGATACCTTTCTCGGTATCGATAAAGCCAACCTTCTCGATCTGTGCCTGCGCCTTTGCCTCATCGACGGTCATCTTCTTTCCCATCCAACGCTCGCGGTCTGGATCAGCCTCCTCAATAAGAAGCGTCTCTGTCGGCTCCTCAGTCGCATTATCCAAAATTAACATCATATTCTCGCGGCGAATGCCTGTAAGATAAAAGAAGTTTCTGTTTGCCTCAAATGGTGCATACTCATCTGCACTCACATGATGTCTCACTCCTGAATAAAGGACCAGAACAGAATTTTTCTCCATCTTTGATAATACTTCATCTCTGCGCTTTTTATAATTCATTTCTTCATACCTCTTTTCTAATTTTTCCAAGCAAAATTTGAATACTCTTTGAATACTCACATTATACCAATCCAAAACCATAAATGCAACTGCTGTCTTTTCCCTCTAATTTCTGGATAAATACAGGCATAGGCGGATTATTTGGGCGATTATAGTAGCAGCTTGTTATAACAAGATATGTCTTTGAGTCTAGCTCCTTTAACATTTTTAAAATAGCTTTCTTTTCCTCTCTCTGGACATCGCTTCCATCATATAAACAAAGTGTCATGATGCCGCCCTTTCGTAAAATAGAAAGTCCTGCCTTAATCGCCGCAATACTTGTCTGTGCCTTTGTCTCAATCTTATGATCTGCACCTGGCAGATAACCAAAATTAAACATGATGCATACAGCACTTCCCTCAGACATATAGTCGGCCATGTTTGAATGGGAGTCAAGCACCAGCTCTGCCATACACTCATGCTCTGCAAGAAGCGTTGCCGTCTTTTCAAGAGCCTGCGGCTGAATATCAAATGCCATAACCTCACCTCTAGCCCCAGTTAACTCACATAAAAACAGAGTATCATTTCCGCAGCCTGCAGTCGCATCAATACATATATCTCCAGCCTCCACATGCTCTCGCACAAAATGATGTATCAGCTCTGTGATCTGGAGATCTTCTTTTTTTAATTCTTTCATCTATCTACAACCTCGTTTTTTAGGGACAGGGACGCTATCTTTTGTCTGTCCCTGCTGGCTCTGCCTTTACCATCCTACCACTTAGCAGTACATACGTCAACGAACTAGTTTTTACTTTTCCTTAAGACTTAATTAAGATTAAAAAACCGCCTGAAAGACTAGTTGTCCTCAGACGGTCTGTTGCTTATATTTTCTTTTCCATTAAAACCTGATGTGTTTCAGAAACATTTACCATAACGCAATCATTATATTTTAAGCCACTCTTTTCATATTGATATACCATCGGCTCTCTATTTCTTTCAATCACCGGATCTGCAATTGGAATTGCAGACAAAAGTGATTTTGTATATGGATGAACCGGATGTTCAAAAATTTCTTCTGTCAATCCAGTTTCTACAAGATGACCCTTATGCATAACACCTACTCGATCTGAAATATAACGAACCATAGAAAGATCATGTGCAATAAACAGATATGCAACATTTGTTTCTTTTTGAATATCCTTCATCAAATTGACGACCTGTGCCTGAATTGAAACATCAAGTGCACTTATTGCCTCATCTGCGATTACTAACTTTGGATTCATGATTAATGCTCTTCCCAGTCCGATTCGCTGACGCTGTCCACCAGAAAACTGATTAGGATAACGGTTCATATAGGCTGGATTTAAACCTACCATCTCCATCATTTTGGACACGCGCTCTACGCGCTCATTTTGATCCATATGAGGATTATGCGCATCGAGACCCATCGCAATAGTATCCAAAATCTTTTTATGCGGATTTAAGGAAGCCATAGGATCCTGAAAGACCATCTGCATATCAGAACGAAGCATTTTTTCCTGTTTTGCCGTCAGCTTCTTGCTGATATCCTCACCATTAAAAAGAATCGTGCCTTCTGTCGGATCATACAGTCGAATAATAGAACGGCCTGTTGTTGACTTTCCACTTCCAGACTCACCTACTAATCCATAGGTTTCTCCCGGATAAATATCGAAGGATATATTATCCACAGCACGCACCGTAAATTTTTTGCTTACCGGAAAATATTGTTTTAAACCTTTCACACTAAGCAGTGGTTCATTCGTCTGTGCCATAAGCTCCCTCCGTTTCTGCATATCGCTTTTCCTCTCTGCGAAGCTGCTCAATTCTCTTTTTTAAAGTCTGCGGCATTTCTACCTTTGGTGCATCTGGATGAAGAAGCCACGTAGCAGCCTGATGATGCTCATTGATCTCAAACATTGGAGGTTCTTCCTCAAAATCAATATTAAGTGCATATGGATTTCGCACAGCAAATGCATCACCCTTTACTTCATTTGCCAAATTTGGCGGATTGCCCGGAATCGTATACAAACGCTCCTTTTTATCTCCTGTCAAATCTGGCATACTTGAAAGAAGTCCCCATGTATAAGGATGACGCGGATCGAAAAAGATATCCTCTGCCTTTCCTGTCTCTACTACTTTTCCAGCATACATAACATTCACATAATCGGCGATCTTTGCAACTACACCAAGGTTATGTGTGATAAAAATAACTGCAATTCCAAGTTTCTTCTGCAGATTCAAAATCAATTGCAAAATTCTTGCCTGAATCGTAACATCAAGTGCCGTTGTCGGCTCATCACAGATTAAAAGATCTGGATTACATGACAGTGCAATTGCAATGACAACACGCTGACGCATTCCGCCTGAAAGCTGATGAGGATAATTCTTCATTCGCTCTTTTGGTGACTCAATTCCTACCATTTCAAGCAGCTCTTCTGCACGCTTATCTGCATCTGCCTGTGATAAATGAAGGTGATAACGCATGCCCTCTGTCAGCTGCCTGCCAATTGTCATCGTCGGGTCAAGTGAAGTCATAGGATCCTGAAAAACCATTGCAATACGCTTTCCCTTGATTCTATGTTGCATTTCTTTTTTTGAAAGCTTCAGCAGATCAACAACCTGCTCCTTTCCATTTTCCTTAAAGCGAAACTTAATTGTTCCGCTTTCAATGACTGCATTTGGCGCTGTAATTCCCATAATTGTCTTTACAGAAACAGATTTTCCACTTCCAGATTCTCCTACAATGGCAACAGTTTCTCCAGGATATACATCCATATTCACACCACGCACTGCACGAATCTTGCCAAAGGAAGCCTGAAAGGAAACTGCCAGATCTCTCATACTTAATACCGGTTCTCTTTTTTCCATCTCGTTTACCTCCTGTTACATCTGTTTAAGCTGCGGATCAATGGCATCCCTGAGTCCATCTGCAAATAAATTAAAGCCAAGCATTAAAACACCCAAGACAATGACAGGCGCTGCTACCATATGAGGGTAAGTCATTGCTGATTTATATCCATCATTTATCAGAGAACCAAGAGAGGCCATCGGCGCCGGAACACCAAGACCTACAAATGCTAAAAATGCCTCCAGGAAAATCGCATTTGGTATGGAAAACATAAAAGTAATAATAATCTGACCAAGCGAATTTGGCAAAATCTCCTTAAACAAAATATCACGATTGCTAACGCCAAGCGTTCTTGCGGCAAGCACAAATTCCTGATCCTTTAATTTAAGCACCTGTGCGCGCACAATACGGCTCATGTTAATCCATCCTGTAAGCATAAGCGCAATTATAATACTTCCAAGACCCGGCTTCATAACAACAAGCATTAACGTTACCACAACTAGTGTTGGAAGACTGCTTAATATCTCTGTGATACGCTGCATGACCATATCTACTTTTCCGCCAAAATAACCAGAAACAAGACCATAAATCACACCAATGCACACATCAATGATAACAGCCAGTGCTGCAATGAGAAGAGAAATTCTGGTACCTTCCCATACTCTTGTCCAGATATCTCTTCCTAAATTATCTGTTCCAAAAAAGAAATATTTATCAGTACAATTTTTTGCCTCATACATGTTCTGGCCATGGCTTACACCATCAAAAATTCCCAGCTTTTCCAGTCCCGGAATCCTTGGCGGCAGATTGCTATATTCAGAATGCACTTCTTTGTAAGAGTACGAACTGACAGCCGGTGCTGCAAGCGCAATCACAATTAGAAGAATGATAATAAAAAAGCTGATCCATGCACCCTTGTTTTTACGAAAGCGGTACAAAACCTCTTTTCCATAGGAACGACCAACAAGAACTTTTTCTTCTTCCTCTTTATGGTCTCCTGTATTGAATTCAAATCGATTCATACTCATTCTCCTTTCGCCAGTCGTATTCTAGGATCAATCACACCATATAGGATATCAACCAGAAGCATAGTGAAGATAAACATTAAACTGTAAATAAAGCTGATCGCAAGCACAACATTAAAGTCATTTGACTGGATTGCACTTACATAAAGACTTCCTAGTCCCGGAATACTAAATGCTTTCTCTACTACAAGACTTCCCGTCATTAAATTTACAATCAATGGAGCCAATACTGTAATAACACTGATCATCGCATTTCGAATAGCATGATGAAATATCAGCTTTGCCTTCGGAAGTCCCTTTGAATCTGACAGAAGATAATAATCCGAATTTAAAATATCTACCATTTCTGATCTTGTATATCTCGCTACACTTGCAATAGTAAACATAGAAAGCGAAATAGTAGGAAGAATCGACGACTGAAGTTCATTTTTTGTATTATAAATAAACGGAAACAGCTTAAACTTAAATCCAAAAAAGTAAGAAAGTAAAAGCGCAAATACAAAAGATGGAAGGCTGACACCAAGAACTGAAATAATAGTGGTAACGGTATCGACCCATGTATTTTTACGAAGCGCAGCGATGATTCCAAGCAGTGCACCAATCACAGTTCCTACAAGTGCTGCCTGAAGACCAAGACGAATTGTAACTAAAATCTTTGGTCCAATCATTTCACTGATCTTCATGTTTACCTGAAGGCTGTAAGAAATACCAAAATCACCGTGAAGCATATTTTTCAGATACAAGAAAAATCTATTGATAATTGGCTGATCTAGTCCATATTTGTGATACAGATCCGCGATCTGCTCTGCGCTCATTTTTTCTTCATTATTAAACGGCGAACCCGGCATAAAATCAAGCATCAGAAACAAAAGCAACAAGATCAGGAAGACTGTCAGCAATGCGATGCAGGTTCGCTTTAATACAAATTTTTTCATTCGGATTTTCCTCCTGTCAAAGACTTTTTGCTACCGTTTGCAAAGTCTGTAAACAGTAACTTTTTAAAAAGAGGATATGTCCAAAGCTGCTTCGCCCGGGCACATCCTCTTTGTGTGCAGATACGATTGCACTTCTTTTATTTTATATCAATCCTTCTCTACAAACTTGTAGTAGCATGGAACACCGGTATTATGCTCTGTAATTCCAGTTACGTTAGACTTTGTAAGTGTTGCAGAACCAGTCTGGAACAGCGGAATGCAGCCTGCATTCTCGGTGCAGATATCGTTGCACTTGATCAGGTTATCCCAGCGTGCAGTCTCATCTCCTGCCAGTGTAGTGTTTGCTTCGTTGTACAGCTTGTCAAACTCATCACTTGACCACAGAGAATAGTTTGACGGATGATCAGATTCAAACATTGCTAAGATTGCGGTCGGATCTGCATAATCTGGACCCCAAGCCCACAGCTCGATATCATAATCATGATCCTGTGCCAGCTGAATTCTGTTTTTCTTTGGTGTGCTGCTGATGTTCACAGTTAAACCGTCCAGTGTACTCTCAAGCTGAGACTGAATGAAGGCTGCTGTATTGGCTGCAAAATCCTTCTCCTCATCATAAATGATATTGATCTCTCTTAAGTCTGTTTCTTCCTGTGCCTTAGCCCACAGCTCCTTTGCCTTTTCAGTATCATACTGGAAGTACTGACCGCTTGCATCTACAAAATCTTCGCCGTCTGCATTGCTTACCAGGCCTTTCATAACCATGTTATAAGCTGGAGTAGAACCGTCATTTAACACATTTGTACACAGGCTCTCTCTGTCGATTGCATATGCAATTGCCTGACGCAGATCCTTATTGTCATAGCCATCCTTCGTGGTATTAACCATCAGATAATAATTGAAGGATCCTAACACATTTGAAAATTCCGGATCATCCTGATACATGCTGACCATATCACCTGTCAATGTCACATTATCAACATCTCCATTCTGGTAAGCCATAACAGCCTGCTGCGTATCACTAATAACAACAAGATCGATCTCATCTACATCTACATTTTCTGCATCCCAGTAATCAGGATTCTTCTTAAGTACAATAGTATTTCCACCAACGTCCCACTGATCAAGTGTATAAGCACCACAATATAAAACACTGTCCTTATCTACACCAAACTGGTCGCCCTCTTCAGTTAACTTGCTCTCTTTTACAGGTGCCCAAGGAGAGAAGGTCAAAAGATTTAAGAAAAATGGGACTGGATATTCCAGTTCGACCTGTAATGTATTGTCATCAACTGCAGTAACTCCGAGCTCATCAGCATCTGCCTCACCTGATGTAACTGCTTCATAGTTTTTAATAGCAGCCATCTCAATCTGATATGTAAATTTGCTGTAATCCCCCTGAGCAGTCGCATTTCTCTTCCAAGCATACTCAAAATCCTGTGCTGTTACTGGTGTACCATCACTCCACTTTGCATTGTCACGAATATGGAAAGTATATGTCTTCTGATCATCAGATACCTCATAGGAATCACACAGACCATTCTGAATCTGTCCATCTGCGTCTACCACGAACAATCCTTCCATTGTATTGGAGATTACTGCAACATTAGTTGAATCTCCGCCAATCAATGGATCCATTGACATTATAGAAGCACTAATCTGAATGGAAACAGCTTCTTCCTCATCTGCCATTGCCGGTACTGCAAAACCGGACATACTCATTACTGCCGCTGCTGTTACTGCCATTACTCGTCTGTTCATAGTCTTCCTCCTTCTCATGCTTTGTGCGGATGACCAAATCCACCCGCGTAGGTACATGCATACGCTGCGCGCTCTGCTGCATAGCTAAGCGCTTCCTTCATATCTTTATTGTCTGCATAGTGACGTAAAAATGCTGCGATAAAAGCATCGCCTGCGCCCATTGCATCTACTACATCTACCTTGCAAATTCCCTGTGTGTAAAACTCTGTTCCATCATAAAATACAGAACCTTTTGATCCACGTGTGATGCCAATGATCTTTGTTCCATATCCTGCTGCCTTTTTAGCAAGCGCATGGATTTCTTCCTCAGACATATCGGAGCCAGAGAAAAATGCATAAGTGACAAATGGGCAAACTCGCTTCATATAATCGTCATCATGCTCATCTGAAAAGTCAAATGAAACCTTGCATACGCGGCTTAAGGTTTCAAGCTCATATTCCAAATTAGAATAGCAGCTCGTATGACAAATATCATACTCCTTGATCACTTCCAGATCCTCTCTTTGAAGTCTGATTGAAAACAAATGCTGGCAGGTATCGCGTATTCCTCCGACAAAGATTCGGTCGCCTTCCTCATTTATCTTTACACCCGGCTGGCAGGTCGGTGCAAATACCTTTCTTGAGCGCTCGCATGTTACACCTTCCTCTTCCATGCATGCTCTAATATAATCTGCTCTATCGTCATTTCCAAACACGCCAATATAATTTACCTTCTCGGCGCCGTCTCTTTTACAATCCACTGCAACATTAACTGCATTTCCTCCCGGATAATAAATGCCTTCATCAAGATAACAGTCTGTTACATTATCACCAACTGCAATCAGCTTCATTTATGCGTCCTCCTGTCTGTTAAAAATATTGCTGTTCACGAGACGCTCTTTTGCAAAACTGCGTGAACTATAATAAAAACAGTCTCCTGCTTTCCTGCTTCATGCAGTAAAAGCAGGAGACCTTACTTATTAATACTCCATCTGCCACATATATCTGCGGACTGAAAGAGCATGTCCTCTTTCATGTGCAAGAGAATCAATCATCTCACGTACAACTGTGCCAGCTAACAGCGGTGCTACATACTCCTGTACACCTGGCTCAATTCCAGTTAAATCAAACTCTGCTTCATCAATTACTGCCAGCTTCTGTGAAAACTTGCTGCAGAAATTGTAAGCTCTTTCATCCAATTCTCTAGTTGCTCCAATACCCTTAACAAGTACAAACGGTACATCAAAGTCTGTTACCTCAAATGGTCCATGGAAATACTCTCCTGAATGGATGCAATTAGAATGAATCCACTGCATTTCCATAAACAGGCAGATTGCAAGAGAATACATCTCGCCATAGTTTGCTCCGCTTCCCATTGTGTAAATTACAGTCTCACGCTTGTAATCCTTACCCCACTGTGAACCAAAATCTGCATACTTTGCCTTGATGCGCTCTGTTACCTCTGCAAGATTATTTAAGGACTCAGCGCCCTTTACCCACTTCTCAGACGGCTCAACTACATTCAGCATATCAAATGCCAGTGTGTACAGAATTACTTTGCTAAGATCATTTGGATCTGCCTCTGGACCATGCTCATAATGGATCGGATACTCACAAGCCTTCCACAGCGGAGAATCAACAAGGTTGGTCAGAGAAATGGAAACTGCTCCCTTCTCCTTTGCAAGCTCTGCTGCTCTGACAGTCTCTGGTGTATTTCCGGAATGGGAAATAGTTAATACAACGCAGGTATCGTCCAGCACCTTCGGTGTTGCCTTTACGAACTCGTTAGAAGTGTAAATAGCGGACGGAATGCTGGTCTCGCGGTCAAACATGTACTGAATTGGCATCATGGATGCCTGAGAGCCTCCGCATGCAACGAAATAAAATCTGCGGATTGTTTTTCTCTCTTTAACAGCTGCTACTGCAGCCTGGATCTGGGAAAGATGTTCTGCTTTCATGTGTAACCCTCCATATTTGTATTCTGGCTTCATATAACACGGTAGCCATTTGTATTATAACGTTATATAACGTTTTGTATTATATTATACCTATTTTACCCATTTGTCAAGTAGTTTTTTTCAATTAGCACATTAAAGTAATAAATTTTTTTATACCTTTTCAGAGCCATGATTTTAAGTGCACCAACCTTGACTTTTCTCTCTTTTTTTAATATACTCAATTTTGATACATGTAATATAACATCTTATAACGTCTTTATCTTAATAATAAATATCAGGGGGTTTTTATGTTAGACACAAATAGTCTTAAACCACTTTATATACAGCTTGAAGCTGAGATACGTCAGGCTTTGAGAGAAAAAAAATATCTTCCAGGGGATCGTCTTCCCAGTGAAGAAAAATTGTGTGAACAGTATCAGGTAAGCCGCATTACTGTCCGCAAGGCCATCCAACAGCTAACAGATCAGCATATCCTTGAAAAGCATCGTGGAAAAGGTACGTTTGTTTCCACCCCTTCAAGAAGCATTGATCTAAAGGAACAGTCTGGCTTTACAAATTATTTGTCTGCAATCGGACATAAATCACATCATCTTCTATTAAAAAAAGAGCTACAGCCTTCTGATGATTTTTTATGTGAAACGCTTTCTCTTCAGCCTAATGAACCAGTTTGTTACGTGCAGCGTCTAATTTTTGAGGATGATTCACCGCTTGCCTTAGATGAAATTTATATTTCTTCTTTAACTTATCCAGATTTTCTTGACCGCATAACAGGTGATATTTCTTTCTATGAACTGCTCACTAACTACTATAACGTATCTCGCGGTGAATCTGTATGTGAGATTGCTGTCCGCATTGCAAATGCTGAGCAGGCATCCATCCTTCATTGTCAGGCTGGCGATCCTCTTTTTCTTTTACAAAAAACGTGTTTTGCAGTTGACGGCACACCGATCCATTATTCACGCTCTCTTGTGCGCGGTGATCGAATCTCCTATACCATACGCACACAAAATTTAAACACACAGTTTATCTCTAATATAAATAATTAATATTTTATTTACAAGGCAGGAAAAAAGTTGCAGAAAACTGCAATTTTTTCTTGCCTTTTATTATTATATGTTATAATATTACATTATATAATGTTTTATCAAATAATTGTATATGGAGGGATTTTATGCTAAAGTTTCAAGAAGAATCGTTACGTCAATCTGTAAACGGTGCACTCGCTCTGCGCCATCAAATCAATCCATTTCTGGATGCCATCTTTGAAAAAGGTATTACAAACATATGTTTTCTAGGAATTGGCGGTACATACGCATCTGCCATGCAGACAGTTTCTCATATGAAAGAATTTACGTCAATGGAAGTATTCGCCGAAAATGCAGCTGAATATATAACAACTGGCAATCGACGTATCATGGATGGTACACTTCTTATTTATTCATCTGTGACTGGCAGTACACCTGAAATAGTTAAAGCCATTGAAAAAGCACATGCAGCACATGCCACTATTCTTGCTTTCCTTGACAATCCAAATCCTCATCTGCGCGAGTTATGTGAGCTATGCATCTCATATCCGCAAAATGAACAGTTAAAACTCTTTATGGCTGCTGACCGTATTCTCTTTCTTCGTCATGAATTTGACTGTTATGATGACTGCTATGAAAATTTTGACTGTTATCTCGCAGATGCTTTGATCTCTGTTGAGCAATCTTCGGATTCCTTTGCACAAGAATTTGCAAAAAAGCACTGTAACGATACTCTCCACTATTTTGTCGGTGCTGGAAACCAGTGGGGTTCCACCTATTCCTATGGCATGTGCTATTGGGAGGAGATGCACTGGATGGCAACTAAGACTGTATCTTCCGGTGAATTTTTCCATGGAACGCTTGAAATCATTTCTCGAGACACTCCTGTCACACTCTTTATCAGCGAAGATGCCAGCCGTCCATTGTCTCTTCGAGTAGCTGCTTTCCTTCCGAAGATCTGTGCAAACTACACGATTATTGATGCGGCAGATTATCCGCTGATTGGGATTAAGCCGCAGTATCGCGGTTTTATTTCTCATCTTGTAACGCATGCCGTCACAAATAGAATTGATGTACATCTTGAAGCTATCAATTGCCACCCAATGGAGATTCGCCGCTACTATCGCTGCTTAGAATACTAACAAAAAATATGGCTGAACGTACCCCTAGATACGTCCAGCCATACTCGAAGAAAAAATGGGGCGAACCGCCCCCCAAGATCCGCCCAGCCATATTTTTGGAATCATAAGCATCCGTTCATGTTGATCTGTCAAGTGTTTTCTGAAACACACTTTTTTATTTCACGCAAAAAAAGAGCTCTGAGAGTTTCTCAGAGCTCTTGACAGGCGACAGCCGGATTTGAACCGGCGGTAAGGGTGTTGCAGACCCGCGCCTTACCACTTGGCTATATCGCCGTGACTTCTATAGTATAGAATACTTTTGCGATTTAGTCAAGTGTTTTTTTTCAAAAATATCATTTTTTTTATTTTTACAGTTCACAAAGCCAGGTTACGAAAGCCCTAAACTGTAACTTTAAAGTTCACGGGGGAAGTTTTACGAAAGCTGTTCGACGATTGTTTTGTCGACCTCTCTTTTCCGCGGGTACCTGTTACACCACCTATTATCATGCTTTGTTTTGAAAGTCCCGCTACAACGTTCGGTCTCGTAAAAGCAACTCGTCTCACCGCTTATCTATGTTACGGCCCGTGAACAAAACAATAGCTCGTTTACTCCACCTTCATGAATGTAAATTTCATACTCTCGCCTGCACTCAAAAACTTCGGAAGTGTTATGCCTGCATGATTCCAGGTCTTTCCGCTACGCTTTATTCCATTTAAACTGCAAACATACATTGAATTGTCTTCGAGTCCCTTTATGGCAACATGAACAGGAAGCGGATTGCCCCATGCATCCTTTTTTACTACCTCTACAAGTGCGCGTTCTTTATTCTTTGCGACAAATTCCCACGCAGTAAAGCTTGTATTATCACGCTCTGTAAGACGGTAATAATCTCCCTCGTGCGTCAGATCATAATAGTCGTGGAACTCTTTGATCTGCTCTTTTACTTGTGCCTTTTCTTCATCTGAAAGAAGACGAAGATCAAGCTCATAACCAAAGCTTCCGGCAAGTGCCACATCAGCTCTTGTAGAAAGCGGTACGCTTCGTCCTGTCTGGTGATTTGGGCATGCAGATACATGTGCACCAACTGAACTGATCGGATAGAAGAATGATGTTCCATACTGGATATCAAGACGGTTCATAGCATCTGTATTGTCACTGCACCAAATCTGTGGCGAATAGTACAGCATTCCGGCATCGAAACGTCCGCCACCGCCGCTGCAGCCCTCAAGCAGAATCTCAGGGAAACGCTGTACAAAACGCTCCAACAAATCATAAACGCCAAGTATATAGCGGTGATAGCATTCGCATGACTGCTCACCTTTGTAAATATGGCTGTACATATCGCAGATACTGCGGTTCATATCCCACTTTACATACTCGATCTTAGTGTTTCCAAGAATTTCTTCAAAACGAGCCATCAGATAGTCGCGCACATCACTTCTTGTCATATCAAGCACAAGCTGATTACGGGAATGATTTGGCACACGTCCTGGAATTGTGATTGCCCAGTCTGGATGAGCACGGTAAAGATCACTGTCCTCTGAGATCATCTCTGGCTCAAACCAAAGACCAAATTTCATACCCTTTTCATGGATCTTCTCTGAAAGCTTTGGCAGACCTCCGCGAATCTTTTTTTCATTGACAAACCAGTCACCAAGGCCACTGTTGTCATCATCACGCTTGCCAAACCAACCATCATCAAGCACCATCATCTCAATGCCAAGCTCTCCAGCCTGCGCCGCAATCTTTTCAATCTTCTCTTCATTGAAATCAAAATATGTTGCCTCCCAGTTATTAATCAAAACTGGACGGCGCTCATGCTTATAACGACCTCTGCACATATGCTCATGTAATATATCATGATACTGGTGTGACAATTTGCTAAATCCCTGATTAGAGAATGAAAGAATCACCTGTGGTGCAAAGAATGTCTCTCCCTCTGTTAAGCACCAACGAAACTGGTACGGATTAATACCCATCTGAACACGAATCTGATCTCTTTGATCCTTCTGTGCCATTGCTGTAAAACTTCCGCTGTAAGCAAGACATAAACCGAAGCAGTCTCCTGCATCCTCTGTTGCATGACGGTCACAAAGAATCATTGCCGGATTATAGTGATGACTGGATGTTCCTCTAATACTTCCAAACTCTGTCTTAATATGCGTAACTGGTGTGCGCTCCATTGTTCGCTCCATCGCATGACGGCCTGTGAAGCTGATAAGGTCCAAATCGCGATCCATCATATCCATACTGCATGACAAAAACTTCTCAATATAGATCGGCTCCTTACCTGCATTAGTCAAACTTGCCGTTCTTGTAATTACATTTTCCTCTTCCCAAACACCATAATATAAATGAAGAATTGCTCCTGACGCCTTTTCCTTCATCTTAATGATCAGCGTTTCACTGTTCTTTTTATCTGTGTCATACAGTGCTGGCATACCCGGAATCGAATATGCACCGGATACGACCTCACAGCTCTCAAAACGAAAATCGGCTGCACAGCTGCCATCTGGATGTGCCAGCCGAACAGAATCATCCCTAAAATCACCTACACCACTAGAAGCAACCTCCTGCGGCAGTGTATCAAGTGAATATGTGCGGTCCAGTCCTGCTTCCTCTGGATTTCCAGAAAAACCAACATCACTTCTAACAATAAGATCAGATAAATCCTCTGCACCAATACTGCTTCCATAATATAAATGAAGAAGCACTCCATTTTTATCAGCAAGCATCTGATAACTGGAATCATTTGTCTGAATGGTCATCAGTCGACCATTTGGGCTAATTTGAATTGCCATAGTTTCTCTCCTCTCTCATCACACAATGCCAGCGAGCAGAAAATTGCTTCACTTGCATGGCTTTTTACAGCCACAGAATCTTCCTGCACTCCGGCATTGTTGTAGTATTATTATTTTACTCTTTTACAGCGCCAATTACCATACCTGTTACAAAATATTTTTGCAAAAATGGGTAAATAATCAAAAGCGGAATTGTGGAAACCACAATCTTTGCCGCATTAAAGGAACGATTATTTAATGCAGATAATTGCTTTAACTGATCTGCATCAGTAATCTGCGTCAAGTCGACAGTCAGCTGCTGAATATAAGTCTGCAGCGGATACATGGATGCCTTGCTCATGTAAATCAGTCCTGAGAAATAATCATTCCAGTGATTTACAATTGCAAACAGACCAACTGTTGCCAGTGCCGGAAGTGAAATCGGCAGATACACCTTTAATAAAACGGTGAGCGGACCGGCTCCATCAATTCTGGCTGCCTCATCAAGAGATTCTGGAACACCCTTAAAGAAATTGATTAACAAAATGACATTGAACACCGGAACGGCACCCGGAAGAACAAGAGACCAAATCGTGTTGTTCAGGTGCAGCTTGCTGACTACCATGAACAGCGGTATGATACCGCCATTAAACAGCATGGCAAAGATAACAATCTTCATGTAAATCTCTCTTGCACGAAAACGTTTCTTACTCTTAGAAAGCGGATATGCCATAGAGATTGTAAAAAACATATTGATTAAAGTACCAATTACTACTCTCTTTACTGAAATCCAGAAAGAATGCCAAAACTGTGAATCGCCAAGAAGTTTGTTGTATGTAGTAATTGTGAAATCAACTGGCCACAAACCTACTTTATTTGCCGCAACTGCATCACTTCCACTTAAGGAGATCGCAACCATATTTAAAAGCGGCAGCAAGCAGCTAAGCGCAAATAAAAGAACCACGAGCCAGATTGCGATCTGAGAAATAATTTTTCCTGGTTTTGCTTTCATACGAACCTCCCTTTTAGAATATGCCTGAGCCAGTTGTTTTCTGTGCCAGCTTATTTGCACTAAGAATCAGCACAAAACTGATTACTGATTTTAACAAGCCAACTGCAGTACCAATGCTGTACTGACGCTCTACCATACCAATTCGATATACATATGTATCGATGATATCACCTGTTTCATACACAATTGGATTATACAGATTAAATACCTGATCGAAGCCTGCATTTAATATATTTCCAAGATTCAGCGCTGTCATTAACACAACAGTTGGCAGAAGTGCCGGAACTGTGATATGAAGAATCTGCTTAAAGCGATTAGCACCATCAATAGATGCAGCCTCAAAAAGTCCCGGATCAATTCCTGTTAAGGCTGCCAGATATACAACAGAATTGTAACCAAATTCCTTCCAGACATCTGTTCCTACGATCACAGTACGAAACCACTTATTATCAGCAAGGAAATAAATAGGATTGCCGCCAAATGCACTGATTACTGCATTGATTGGTCCATCTAATGAAAACATATTCGTGACAACGGTTGCCAAAACAACCCATGACAAAAAATGAGGCAGATATACAACAGTCTGGAAAATCTTCTTGCAAACATTAACGCGAATCTCATTTAATAAAATTGCAAATGTAACTGGAACAAAAATATTAACAACCAGCTTTGAGAATGCAATGATTAATGTATTCATGAAAACCTGTTTGCTGTCTGGAAGACTAAAGATGAACTCGAAATTGCTCAGACCTACCCACTTGGACTTTAAAAGACCCTTTGCCGGAACATAATTTTCAAATGCCATCAGCGAACCAACTAGCGGTGCAAACACAAATATGATCAAAATAATCAAGCCTGGAAGGATCATAAGATTAAGCGTAAGCTCTTCTCTTCCCAGCCGTTTCTTTTTCTTAGTTGCTGCCTGACTCATGAGGTTCCTCCTTTTTTTTAAGAAAGCCGGAGCCAAACATCATTTTGCCCCCAGCCGATAACTACTTTTTAACTTATTTCTGGATTGCTTCGTTTACTTCCTCTGTGATCAATTCACCGCCAGCCTTGTTCCAATCTGATACAAACTTATCAAATGCATCGATGCTTTCCTCACCAACAATGATTTTCAAAACTGTCTGCATCTCAATCTTCTCTAATGATGCCCAGCGGATTGCCATAGATTCGGTAGTTTCATAAAATGCCGGTGTTACAAAGTCTGCCGGATTTTCGATCATACGGGACATGGATACGATTCTGGACATATACTGAGAATAATCTGCTGAATCTGCCTTCTTGCCTTCTTTTTCAGCTGCCAGATAGTTCTGTGCAGACTGATAGTAGCTTAATTCATCTGATGTTAAAGTATCTACCTTTGACTCATCATCCATTGCAGCAAGTACGTGCTCTGTCATCAGCTGTGCATTATTGCCCGGCTGAACCTCACAGTAAAGCGGCCAGTTAAAGTATGCAAGCGGCTGATTCTCACGAATTTCTAAAGATGCATCGCTTGTATCCTGCTTGGAGTACTCTGCATTTACATTAACAATCTTCATTGCGATTTCCGGATGCTCATAGCCCTTTCTAACTGCAACAAAGCCTGCATAAGACTGTGTATTGATTGCCTGAATCTTTCCATCCTCTCCTACTGGTGCTGATACATTGATCCACTCAGCATCATCAGTTGCGTAGCTTGATGTAAGTGCTGTATTAAATGGTGCCCACCACGGTCCGATAAACGCGCCGCACTTTCCGCTAGAGATCAGTGCTACAATGTCATCGTTTGTTCTTGTTGTGAACTGCTGATCAATTAAACCTTCTGTATACCAACTATTTAACAGTGTCAGCGCATCCTTCATTTCTTCCTGAACTGAACCATATACGGCAGTTCCATCCTCTGCGGTAATCCAGATGCTCGGATATGCACCAAATGCGGTGAAAATATTGTCAATTCCAAATGTATTATTAGGATAGCCGCCATATACGTCAGAACGCATTGCAAGACCAATGGTATCAGCCTCTCCATCTCCATCTGGATCATCATTGATAAACGCACGAAGCATATCAGCAACTTCATCCATTGTGGAAGGCTCTTCAAGGCCAAGCTTATCAAGCCAATCCTTTCTCACCCACAGGAAATCCTGTCCATCACTCAACTGTGTCTTTGGAATTGCCATGATCTTTCCATCAAATGTCACGGTATTTAACGGATTATTGTCGCCATAGCTCTCATAAGATTCCTTTACAGTATCACAAGCTGAGTTATTATATACATCGGTCAGATCCTCTATCATGTCGTTTTCAACAAGCTCTACCAGTGTTGAATAATCTGGAACATGAATGATATCCGGCAGACTCTGACTTGCAATTGCAAGAGCCAGCTTCTGATTATAATCATCGCCCATCGTTGCTTCAAAATCATTTTCATTCTGAATATTTAACAGTTCCTTCAAGTAGCGGGTGTATGCATTATTCTCTGGTGTATCATTTTCATATGGTGTTCCTGCAAGCACATCAGCACCCTGATTTGTAAGTGAATATCCTGTGGTGTAAGTAACCAATTCATCATACTTTCCATATGGATCATTTGCTGCCTCATCGGCAAAAGCAAATCCACAAACAGATGTGGTGGTCAGTGCAGCTGTCAGCATCATTGCAAAACTCTTTTTCATTATAAATAACTCCTCCATTTTTTCTATCATTTCTTAAGCATTGCGCATTGCTTTGTTGTAAAAAATATATCAAAAAAACAGACAACGGTATATATAAAAAATACGGAAAACATATCAGAAAAACGGACAGTCATGTTTTTATTGTGAATAATTCAGATATATTTGACAAATCTGATGACATTCTATTATACTATAGGCACAAATCACGGTAAATGCATTAAAAACAGAATACATAAAAGGGGGAACAATATTATGTACCGTATGCTGATTGTCGATGATGAGAAAAATGAGCGCGACTGCATTCTGTATCTTCTTAAAAACTGCGGCTTTGAGTTAGAGATTAAAGAAGCTGATGATGGCGTAGAGGCACTGCAGATTCTAAAGATCTGGCCAGCCCATATTTTATTTACCGATGTTCAAATGCCGCGCATGGATGGACTTGAACTGATACGTGAGGCTCTTAATCTATATCCTGATATTCGTCCAATTATTTTCAGCGGCTATGCAGATTTTGCCTATGCCAAAACTGCCATATCACTTGGTGTGGAAAATTATATTTTAAAGCCTGTTGTACCAGAAGAGTTTACTAAGACGCTTTCCTCATTGATTGGTCAGCTCGATGAAGATCAGGCAAACATGCACATACAGGAAAACCAAAAGCTGTTTCTTCTTCAATATTCTTTACAGCTTGCGATCTTTGGAAATTTTGATAAAACAAAAGCAGAGCCTTTTATATTGGAACAATTTTCTGCTTTTCGCTATATGGTGATGTTTACTTTTAAAAATGATTTTTTAATGCATCAATCTGAGGCCTTTTTCGATGATCTGCGAAGTTTTCTTACACCGGAAGCAGTATCAGTCAATATTTCGCCTGAGCAAGCTGTTTTATTTGTTCGCAATCCGATTCTTGATGCCAGACATTTCTGCACACGTATTCTTAATCACATTAAGAGTACTTTTCTTGTTGACTGCTGCATTGCAGTTACAAAGCCATTACCTGAATATGATTCCTTCAAGCAGGCATTTTCTGCTCTTGAGCAGCAAATGGAACAGCGTTTTTTTCTGCCAGATACCCTTATTTTTCTTCCAGACACTACACAAACACAACGTTTGGAAAATTCAGAGGATGATTCTGAGTTACTTCCTCTGATAAAAAATGCCATTGCCGCTCGAAGCCGTACACTTTTGGAAGAATATCTTAGTCATCTGTTCGACAAATATAAGCTTGCTGTCAACCAGTCTCAAATTTACGTCAAATTTCTTTTTTCTAATGTGCTGACCATCCTTTATCCAGCCATTCCAGATGATGCACTTTGTAATTTTTCACCGCTTGAGGCCATGATTGCCAATCTATATCTCCAGCCTGATATTTCTGAGATTATTCGTATCGTAAAAGAAGTATCTAAACCTGTTTTAGATTCATTTTCTGCCGGAACGGATATAATGCGAAAAGAAGTGGCATGCGCTATCTCGTACATTGCCAATCATTACAGCGAAGAGCTTTCTGCAGAAGTGCTTGCCTCTGCTGTCTACCTGACACCAGATTATTTAAGCCGGCTCTTTAAAAAGGCCACTGGAAAAAGCATCTCTCAGTATATTCGTCAGTACCGCATGGAAAAAGCAAAGGATGCCTTGCTTCACACCAGAAAAAAGGTGATTGACATTGGCATTGAGTCTGGATACCCTAATTATTCATATTTTTGTCAGAGCTTTCGGGAATACTTTGGAAGCTCACCTGAAAAATACAGACAGGAGCATACTCTATGATTCAGAAAATTAAGCAGTGCTTTAACAATATTAAATACCGCAGCAAGCTCATACTTCTTTGCATTCTTGTAAGCTTTCTTCCTCTGTCTGTCATGGGATTTTTCTGCTATAATCAAACCATTAATTTACTTCGTACACGCGAGTTGGACTCACTAGAATCTTCTATATTATCTGTGTCAAACTCACTTGACTCAAAGGTGAATACTTACCAAAATCTGCTTGCATATTTAGCAAACTCCAATGTGCTTGCAGAATTTTCTTCTTACAATGAGGCAAACGCATATGACCAGTATGAATATTTAAATTATACAATGGATGTTTTCCTAAATACCACATACCTGCAGCACCCAGAAATTTCTCAGATCACAATCTACAATGCAGATGGAGATATGACACACGGCAAACAGCTTCGTCCAATCAGCGATTTGGAAAATGAATCCTGGTATTTTCCTGAAGCAATTTCATTTCAGCCTGCCTGGTATAAAAAGAAGGATGGAACACTTTGCGTTATCCAATACTTATGTGATCCTTATATTACATATATCCGCTCCTACTCAAAAAACTGCATTGCTATCCAATTAGATCCAAATCTTTTATTTGGCGAACTTGATCAGACTGCTGATGACTTCCATATCCAGGTTGATTCACCAAGACAGACACTTTTTTCCTATAAGTCTGCATCCCTCTTGGAAAATTCTGCAGAGCTTCGCAGATGGGTTACACGAACAAGTCCTGTAAATGCCTGCGGTTGGACTGTAACACTTGAACGTCCTGAAAAAATTGTTTTTGCCTCCGTGCGTAAGATGGGACGTGTCATTATGGCTATTTTATTTATCTGTGTTGTCATTATATTCTCGATCACTCAGCTATTCACCAGCTTTTTTGAGCAGAAAATCAGCGCTCTCCACTATTATCTGCAGCGCATTAAGGAAGGTCATCTTGATTATCATATTCATGATGACAGTACGGATGAACTCGGTGATCTGACCAATAATCTTCAAGCTATGATCGACGAAATTAACCGCCTAATTCGCGAAGATTATCAAACAAAGATCGAGCTAAAGGAAACACAATTTAAGGCGCTTCAGGCACAGATTAATCCTCATTTTCTGTACAACTGCTTATCTCTTATTAACAACAAGGCGCTTATGAACAACCAGCCTGAGATCAGCCAGATGTCTCAGCTTCTCTCTGTCTTTTATCGCACGACATTAAATAAAGGAAAGAGTGAAACTCTTCTGCAAAATGAGATAAAAAATGTAACCTCTTATATTGATATTCAGCGTCTGCTTCACGACAACATCTTTGACGTGATGTACCAGATTGACCCGAATCTTCCTGAAATCGAAGTTCCTAATCTGCTTTTGCAGCCACTTGTCGAAAACTCAATTATCCACGGTATCCTTCCAAACAAGACAAAACGTGGTCAATTATTTGTCACTGTCACAAACGTAATGGGTCAGATTTATTTTACGATCATGGATAATGGTGTAGGTATTCCACAAGAAAAACTTTCTACCCTTTTGACAACTGACTCCTCCGGTTATGGATTAAAAAATGTTCACGATCGGCTAATTCTCGCATATGGCGAAGGCTCTGGACTGACTATTAACAGCATACCGGGACAAAGCACTATGATCACATTTAAGGTTCCGGTATAATACGGAGGCTATATTTTATTGAATGGCAAATTCAATGACAAATATTAGAATGTGTGCTATGATAAGTTTATTAAAATGAGTTATTTTATTACTGTAACATCAAAAGGTGAAAAAGGAGGGACGCGTACATGGAAATGCGATTAAGGCTTCCTGTCGGAATCGACAGTTTTGAAAAGCTTCGCAAAGGGAACTATTATTATGTAGATAAAACTGCATTAATTGAACAGGCTCTTGAAAAAGGAAGCGAAGTGACACTCTTTACTCGTCCTCGGCGTTTTGGAAAATCCCTGAATATGAGTATGCTCAAAAGCTTTTTTGAAATTGGAACGGATCCTACATTATTTACTGGTTTGCATATTTCTCAAAATACTGAGCTTTGTGAAAAATATATGGGGAAATATCCTGTCATCGCAATCAGTCTAAAAGGAATCAATGCATCTTCCTACGAGGCTGCCTTCGATCAGCTGGTAGAACTCATAAATCAAAGCGCTTCTGATTTTCATTTTCTGCAAAATAGTAATTTTCTGACTGACTACGAAAAAGAACGATTTGCTAGGCTGCTAGATGACGAAATGAGTCAAAAGGTTATGGGGTCAAGCTTGCGATGGCTGACTCGACTTCTCGAAAAGCACTATAAGCAGAAAGTTGTTGTTCTTATTGATGAGTATGATGTACCCTTGGCAAAAGCTCACGAAAATGGCTTTTATGATGAAATGGCGTTTCTGATACGCAATCTTTTTGGAAATGTATTGAAGACAAATGAGAGCCTTGCTTTTGCAGTTTTAACTGGATGTCTACGGATTGCAAAGGAAAGTATCTTTACCGGGCTTAACAACTTCAAGGTATATTCCATCACAGATAAACAATATGATGAAGCCTTTGGATTCACAAATTCAGAGGTACTTGCAATGTTATGTGCTTATGAGTTGAATGATCACTTTGATGAAGTGAAGGAATGGTACGATGGCTATCGCTTTGGGGAAGCTGACGTCTATTGTCCTTGGGACGTTGTAAATTATTGTGATGATCTTATTGACGACCCTAATTCAAAGCCGAAAAATTACTGGATGAACACCAGTGGAAATGATGTTATTAATCATTTTATTGATAGTATCAATGATCCTGGAATGGTTACAAAAACAGAGCTTGAGCAATTAGTCAATGGCGGAACAATCATTCAAAAAGTCGATGAGATGGTAACTTACAAAGATTTATATTCTAATATTGATAATTTGTGGAGTACACTTTTTATGACCGGTTACTTAACACAGCGCGGACAAGTAGGCGATGGCTACTACTGCCTTGCGGTTCCGAACCGTGAAATCTGTAATATTATCATTGAACGCGTGCTAACGCTCTTTCGCAAAGAAGTCTCTCAAAATGGAGAACTTTTTCGAAACTTTTGTAATGCGCTAACAACTTGTAATGCCTCTGCTGTTGAACGAATTCTAACAGAATATATGTCAAAAACCATTAGTGTGCGCGATAATTTTGCAAAATCGCTTCATGAAAACTTCTACCACGGACTTATGATTGGAATTCTGGGGTATAGACGTGATTGGAAAGTATTATCAAACCGCGAGTCCGGTGATGGCTTTAGCGATATTATGATTGAAGTAAACGATACCGATACAAATATTGGACTTGGAATTGTGATTGAACTCAAATACAGTTCTGAAGAAAGAGATCTTGAATTGGATTGTCGTGAAGCTTTAAATCAGATAAAAAATAAAAACTATACACAGGAACTTCGCAATCGTGGTTTCAATAAAATAATCAAATATGGTATTTCTTTCTGCCGAAAAAAATGCCGTGTTATGGCGATTCAGGAGTAATATCAGCATAGCTTATACACTGCCAGCCCGACAACGTATATTGCCGGGCTGGTTTTATATTATTATAGTTAAAATTTTATGATAATTGTTTACTCCACTTACTCTTCTGAGTTGTTTCAGCATTAAAGGCAAAGGCTGGTGGCCCTGGCATACTTCTGCTCCGCTTACTCTTCTGAGTTGTTTCGGCAGAACCGCACATTTCTTTAAAGTACAACTCGCGAAAAAAACACAACTCTTATTAATGCACAGTTATTACATGGCATATTCCTGCATAAATTGCCAAATTTTACTGCATAGAATAATATTGACATGTTCATTCAGCAGTGCGAACCCCACGGCAATTTTATGGGTGCTTAATGTTCGCACTCCTTGGTAGGGACAGACCTCCTACCATATCATAATCATATATACAATTTACTTAGTCATTTTTTGTGACCATTTTATTTTTGCTTTAAAACAGTTTCTTGCTTTTGAAATACTCCTATATCCTACCCCCTGAGCATCATCAATAACAACATTGGTTTTCTTATTAAGAATAACATATCTTGGATCATTATTTCTCGTTAATTCCCTACTAAAGCAAATTACAATATCAGGATTATCTATAAATACTATATTTCTAGGTGGCTTTTTAATCTTCTTTTTCAATACAGCAGAAGTTTTCTCTTCCTTATCAACTTCTTGACTATTTTCTGTTTTCTGAGCCAACATCAAAATGTTCTTGGCTGCGTTAATATCTCTGTCATGATGCGTTCCACATCGCGGACATGTCCACTCCCGAACACTGAGATTTTTAACTTTCGGATTTATCTCACCACATACACTACACATTTGACTCGTCGGTTCAAACATCCCACAGGCAACCAATGGAATATTACTACGTGCTGCTTTGTATTTCAACTTTGAAATAAAATCACTCATTGCAGCATCGCCCAATGCATATGCAAGTCTATGATTTTTCATCATATTTTTTACATAAAGCGTCTCTACCCCAATAAAATTAGCTTGCTTTACAATTTCTGCTGTCATTTGATGATAAGTAGTTTCCCTCTGGCGTGCTATTCTTCTTTCCAATTTTGCATGATTTTTTTGAATCTTTAAATAGCCTTTACTTGGTTTTGCTAATTCTTTGTTCTTCTTATCTTCAGCATCATCATTACTTTTATTTTCTTCACGAATTTCTTTATTATAATCGCGAAATGCTGAATTAGCTGGTCCCCACCGCCGAGATAACTGACGATTCATTTTAATGAGACTTTGCTTCTTTTTCTCCTTAAAATGCTTGTTTTCATATTTTTTCCCATTACTTAATATAGCAATATCTTTTACACCAACATCCAACCCCACTGACATACATTCAGCGCACTTCCTAGTTTCTCGGTAAATATCATATTCTTTCTTATTGCCTTCATAAAATGTTATTGAAATATAATAATCCCCACATGTATCCTTTGAAATTCGTGCTGTCATTTTCTTTGCAAGTTTACCCATTTCAACCGCTTCTTTATAAGTATATGTACCATTGGGTCCAAACCATATTTTTCGATTAAATCCTCTTGCTTTTATCTGTCCTGACACTTTGGGAACCTTAATCCATGCAACTTTAGGATTATCATCACTCGGAGTTAATTTATTTTGTTCTAATTGAAACACAAAACTTCGTCTCGGTTTTCGGACATTATAGAAACGAAAGTCCTTACGATCTACTTTATTAACCGGTAGATTATGCATTCCTGTTTCCCATGCCTTTTTTGCATCCTTCCTAAATAACCCGTTCGCATTCTCAATTGCAACCGCTGGTACTTCAGCTATAATCGGTTTATTTTCAATCAATTTTTTCCTCCAAGCGCTATTGCCCATCTTCTCATAATCTGGCCAAAATACCCCCTCTTTTTCTTGGCATACATTCGGATTTTTTAAGAACACCTCATGAAATGTCATATTATAGGCAAGCTGAAGTGCAAGAAAAAAGCGATCAAACTGCTTTGCCTGTTCAGCTGATGGATAAATTCTCATTTTCATCGTATACCAACTTACTTTTTCTTTCATAGTTTGTTGCACTTCAGATCACCTCCCGTTTCATTTCTAATTTTAGTTCAGCATAACATTATTTATTGTTTTTGTAAACACTTTGTTTATTATCTACCTCAAAACTAATAAAGATAATCCAACTATAAGATTCCCACTGGTGTTGCGTTAATGTTAATCTGCATTGCTTGCCTTCTAGCAGTTGTTATGGTATTTTTGATGCATCAAAATCCAAATAAAGGAGTACAATGCATTATGTTTAGCGAAAACCTAAAGACTCTTAGAAAACAAAAGGGCTTTTCACAAGAAGAATTAGCAAGCAGGCTTCATGTCGTTAGACAGACAATCTCCAAATGGGAGAAAAATCTGTCTGTCCCTGATGCCGATACGCTAATTCGCCTTGCCGAAATACTAGAAGTATCTGTTAGCGAATTACTCGGCTCGAAAATTGAAACTGAAAAAGGAAATGTTACTAATGACGTTGCCGAACAACTGTCCAGAATAAATGAACAGCTTGCGATGAAAAATCGTCGTTCACGTCGCATCTGGAAAACTATTGTTATTATATTAGCAACAATCTTCCTTCTATCTGTTTTTATTATAATGTTTTTAAGCGTTCCTGATCTCAATAATAGCACTCACAACAATCAACCAATCGTAAATGTAGAAACAATAACGGTAGACGAATGAATTTCAGATTCAACAAAAAAGAACCAATTAACGCAACCACGGGGCAGCTATATCCGTTCAAAAAGATATTTGTCCTGCCCCCGTAGTTTCTAAAATTCTATATCGTTATTTTTTTGTTGGAAATCTTCGCATATCCAAAAGCCATTTTTTTTACGAAGTTCAGCAATTTTAGGTGGAAACAAGCCTTCACATTCTTCTCTTATTTTTACAAGCTGTTCAATATCTTTTTCCGCATGTAAAAGACGATTTTTTATAATGTCACAATCACCTAATTCTGTCCCAATCCATTTTCTCTTAAGCATCTGCGCTACTGCATATGTTGTCCCACTTCCACCAAATGGATCAAATACAAGATCTCCTTCATTTGTTCCCATAGAAATAATTCTGTCAAGTAATTTTATCGATAATTCATTATATTTTCTATTTTTATTATTTTTATGGCGGACAGGATATATATCTGACCATACATCGGAAACATTTATTCCTAATGGATTCATTTTATTTTTATACCCCCCATAATCTTTGACTTCACCGCCACAATGTCTACAAGTCTGTAAAGGAATTCTTTGATTATTAAATGTTCTAGGTTTTGTTCCTTTTACAAAAGAAACTAACCCATAATGTGCTGGATATAATCTATTTTGTATTGGCAAACTAAACTTCATATCAACAGCTATCCACGCCCAAAAAGTAAGTGTCTCGGCCAAATGCGATGCGATATAAACACACCATTTTGGCAGATTATAAACAAAAATTCTTCCACCCGGTTTTAATATTCTTATGCACTCATCCAACCATTCATATGTCCAATCTATGTATGTTGACATTGTTAAACTATCATCAATACCAACATCATACGTTTTACCAAGATTAAATGGCGGATCTGCAAATATTAAATCTACATACTCCGCTGGTAATGACTGCATTACTTCAATGCAATCCGCATTATATAACCGTCCATATTCATTTTGAAAATATGGTTCAAATTTCTTTGATGGCTCTTTTTTTTCTACTTCAAGCAAAGCTGATATTTCTTTAATTTTACTAAAATATGACTGCCTATACTCGCTAGGTATCCTTCCCATCGCAATACTCATTTCCAATTCGGACATCTCCAAAAATTCCGTTATTGCTTTTAAAATTTTTTCATCTGTTGGAATATAAGAAGTCTGCGATAAATCTAATATATCTGCTTTCTTTATTTTTCTTGTTCGAAAAAAAGAATAGACTTCTTCAGTTGTCATATTTTTATTTTTTGCTTTATCAAAGATTAAATCATATATAGAAAAAAATTGCATATATATTGCTCTCCTGTCACTTATAGTCTGTAGACTTATAATCTAACTTTAATATAACATATAACTTAAGACTAGTCAACAAAGGAGAATCTACTTTATGATTTGCTCAAAATCATTGCGCCAAGTTTTAGCAAACAATATGCGACTCTTACGTTCAAAAAAAAATATTTCACAGGAAGATTTTGCAGATATATGTGGCCTACATAGAACCTATATATCCGATATTGAACGAGAAACTCGAAATGTATCCATCGACAATATTGAAAAAATAGCAGAAGCCTTTGGAATTAGTGCTTCTGAACTTTTAAAGGAGGATTTGAATGAAAATTGATAAAGAATTTCAATCCAGGGCGGCGCGCAGACTTATTGCTTACAATACCCTAGTTCAACAAGCTTATACTGAAGTTGTAAAATCAATTGTAAATAATGTTACTCCAGGAAAAAACATTTTTATTTTAAACAATACCAGCAAAAACTGTAATGGCGTTGTTCCAGTCAAAGAGCAATGTTATCAAATTCTTGAAAATGATTATTTATGGTTCCGTGAAAAACCACTAAATTACTTTCAAAGTGATGCCAAAAAAGGGGGACCTATTGATGTCTATAAGGAATTCACTGATAATACTCAAAAAATTTCTGCTGGATTAGAATTTGAAACAGGCAATATATCATCGGCCCATCGCTCCATGAACAAACTTTGCATGGGAATAAAAAAAGGCGAAGTCGATATTGCTTTTTTAATGATGCCTGTACATAACATGTCCTATTTTCTAACCGACCGAGTTTCTAACTACGAAGAACTTGAACCCTATTTTCCTTTATTGGAAGAATATCCATTTGTCGTCTTTGGGTTTAATGCAGACAAATATGACTCAAATGCTCCACTTCTTCCCAAGGGAAAAGATGGGATGTCTCATAGAACACCACACAAATGGGACCCAAAAAATCAATAAAATCCACTTTTTAAATGGTTACAATAGTTTAACTAGCATCTTTCTCAGTAAAACAAAAAATACTGGATTAAGACATCTACTAGGGGGCAGTTCACAGCGCTTTCCCTGTCCCCGGTTGCTTACCAATTACACACAAAAATAGTTTACCGATCAGCGTTTTCACGACTCCTTGACTCTTTTTCCTGTCATATGCTCTGGTGTCAGTTCCAAACAAAGCACTCTCGGCAATGCCCGCTGCAATTCATCCTCCAAATATTCCTTATCATCCGTAAATTTCTGTCCAATACTCGTGCAGATCTCTACTATCTTATCCTGATCTTCTACGACCTTCATGCGTCCAAAAACTACCACACTTTTGATGTTCAATGCCCACTCGCCCTCATCGCGATAGCCGCTGCCATACACACAGAAAGAAACCTTATCGTATTTTTTGATTGTCTCAAGCTTATGGCCTGGCTTAGCACCGTGGAAATATAGTTTTCCATCTGCTTCGTTATACCAGTGATTCATTGGAATCCATATGGATAGCCATTTTCATCAACATAGCCATCGGGGTCAGGTACGATGGCTCTTTCCCTATCCCCGGTGGCTTACCAATTACGCTCAAAATAACTTACCACCCAACACTGTTTCTTATCTTATGATTCCTTGACTCTCTTTCCTGTCATATGCTCTGGTGTCAGTTCCAAGCAAAGAACTCGCGGCAGAGCATTTTGCAATTCCTTCTCAAGATATTCCTTATCATCAGTAAATATCTTACCAAGGTTCGTGCAGATTTCCACCACCTTATCTGAGTCTTCTACGACCTTCATACGGACAAAGACAACCACACTCTTGATGTTCAATGCCCACTCGCCTTCATTGCGATAGCCGCTGTCATACACGCAGAAAGAAACCTTATCATATTTTTTGATTGCCTCAAGCTTATGGCCTGACTTGGCACCGTGGAAATATAACTTTCCATCTGCTTCGTTGTACCAGTGATTCATCGGAATTCCATATGGATAGCCATTTTCATCAAAAACAGAAAGGACTCCTCGCGGCTCTTTCTTTTGAAGCCATCGGGACAGGTACACTGGCTTTTTTACCGTCCCGCTGGCTTACAAATTAATATATTATGACAATGGGATTAATATACTGCGATCCCAGTTATAAACTAGAGAACCAGTAGTCAATTACTCCCGATACTAAAGGGATCGGGGCTTGCTAAGGGCTCCGTTACCCGATAGGTATGATATGGCGCGGGGTCACATCAGAAGTTTGTATCTCGCCCATCTGGTCCTTGCGTCATCCAATGGATGCTCCCAGACTGCGCTTTTGCTCGCGTTCTCAGGTACATGAGATTGCGGATACATCACCGGGCGATTGACAACGCCCGCTTTTTTCTTCTGCCAGAATGTATCCGGCAGAAACATGTTTAGTTCACTTTTCTTACTCCAAATCGCGGATTGCTGTCACCAGACACATACATCGTTCCGAGTATCTGGATATTCATTGCTCCTACACGATCATCATTCGAACGATATCCACAGCAGTCACAGATATACTCATGAATGTCATGATGACGATTTCCTTTCTGAATTCGCCCACATTTCGGACATCTCTGAGAAGTATAATCCGGTTTTACTTTTAAAACCTGTGATCCTATTGCCTGTGCCTTGTACGTTAAATCCTGTTCAAACTGGTAGAATGTCCATGTTCGTAGTTCCTGTCTGTCTTTTGCACTGCGTTTTCCGAGAAGGTCATCGCTGAAGCTGACTCCTTTCAGATCTTCCAGTACAAACAGCGTTCCAGCTTTGTATTTCGTAACGAGTGTCTTTGATATCTGATGATTTACATCCGACATCCAACGGTTCTCTCGTCCTGAGATACGCTTTAATGCACGTTTTGCTGATTTTGTGCCCTTTGACTGCAGCTCTGAACGTACCTGCTGAAAGTGTTCTCGCTTTTTTTGAATCTCTTTTCCGCTTACAAAGGTTACTTTTCCTTTTTCATCATAGGAAGTAACCATAAAACGAATTCCTCTGTCAATTCCTACTACATGTTTTACATGATCCATAGAAAATTCTTCAGATACATTCTTTGTCATCGGGATATGAAAATACCAGTTTCCATTCATAGACACAATCTTACCACTTCCAAACGACCAGGTGCCATCAAAGTATTCTTTAAATTTCTTTGGCAGATCAAACGTAACTTTAATCCGCTTTTTCAGTGTATTCAAAGAAAGCAGCTTTTGACCATCATCTGCTGTCACAAAACTGTAATCCCGGCCTCTTACAAGATCAGCCTGAGGGCGACGAAACACAATTGGCTTTTGAAGCCATTCCAGTGTCCGACTGATGAAATGGGTTTCCTCTTTTTCATTTTCATAGCGATACGGGTTCTGAAACAGCTGTTCCTTTACCGTTTTATAACGGGCGGTGACTGTCTTAAATGCAGAAATTGTAAACTGTGATTTTAGTCCAAATTCGGCTCTAATTGTCTGATACAATGTCTCCTGCAATTTCATAAAATTTAAGATAAAGCCATGATCAAATACATACTTTGAAATAAATGTACATGCCTGTGCATAACAGGCAGTCAGTTCTTCCAGGCTTTTTGCTTCTGTTTCATTGACATGAATGTGCAGTTTCATTGTTTTGACAATTTCGGACATTGCATCTTTCTCCTTTCTATGGTATATTTGTGCTGATATGTATATTATAATATATATAGTAATATATTTCAAGCCCTAAAAGGAGATTTTATGGATATTTATCAGCATAGACGACACAATAAGAATCTATTAATGGTTCATCTGATTTTTGTAACAAAGTATAGAAAGAAAATAGTACTGGGTGATTTTCGAGATGCGGTTAAATAATATTTATTTGATGTGTGTGTTAAGAATCACTGGTATGTAAAACGCATGGAAACCGATCAGGATCATGTTCACATTCTACTTCAGTACAACCCTACTGATTCCATTACTCATATTGTGTCTATATTAAAACAACACAGTACTTACTTATCTTGGCAGCAACATTCTGCCCTGTTAGAACAACATTACTGGAAAAAGCATGTTCTATGGTCAGACAGCTATTTTGCAGCGTCTATTGGCACCGTATCACAAGCAGTTATCGAACGATATATTGAAAACCAAGGATAATATTTCTTAAACGACCAGCTTTTCATTCAGAACATTTTCGTTTTTCGGAACACGAAAAACGGAAAGATCAAAATAATCTCAAGCCACATTACAAAATCGCCCCTAAAGGGGCGGGGCTTCCTTATCAAATCTGTGAAAACAAAATTTTAGTTCTATTTTCATACACTATTTTATCCCTTTATTGGATTGATTTCAACCCTATATTGAAAAAATATGATATTTACCGTTCACTGTATATATTATTAATGCCCTTCGGTGCAATGGTTTCGTCGCCGGACCAAACTCAGCAGGCTCCTTTTATATTCTTTCTTATCATACATTACTTTGAAAGACCTGCTTCAAGTGTCCGGCTCGTGAAATCCATTCACCTTCGGGCATGCTGCAAATATTTAACGTCCTGTGAACTGTAATAACACTAATTATAGTGTTCCGATAAAACGAAGGAATCCTTCTCTTCCGCTTTCTGTGCGCTTATAGACACCTGCATCTTCTAGAACCTGTGCGAATACTTTTCCTACCTCGTCCTGCAAAATTGCATCGATGTTGGATTCGTCTATCTTGTCGTAGGAAGCCATAAATTCTTCTGCCCAATCAGCGTGCTTTGCCAGAACTTCGTCTTCGCGAAGATTTTTTCCTGCAAGAATAGCCTCTTTGAGTGCTGACAGCTCGCCTTTTAGACGTGACGGCAGTACGGCAAGACCCATAACTTCGATAAGACCGATATTTTCTCTCTTGATATGATGCAGCTTTTCGTGCGGATGGTAAACGCCAAGCGGATGCTCTGGTGTTGTGATGTTGTTTCTAAGCACAAGATCAAGCTCGAAGATGCCGTCTTTCTTTCTTGCAATTGGCGTGATTGTGTTATGTGGCTCTCCATCTGTCTCAGCAAAGATAAAGCTTTCCTCATCGGTGTAGCCTCTCCATGCCTTTAAGATATGATCAGCCAGATCAATCAGACGCTCTCTGTCGTTATGGCGAATACGGATAACTGACATAGGCCACTTAACAATACCTGCCTCTACATCCTCGTAGCCTGGGATTGTTACTGGTGTCTCAATTGGAGCCTTTGCCATTGCAAACTCGTAGTGACCGCCCTGGAAATGATCATGTGTCAGAATAGAACCGCCTACGATTGGAAGATCAGCATTTGATCCAAGGAAGTAATGCGGGAACTGGCCGACAAAATCAAACAGCTTTACAAATGTGCTGCGGTCAATCTTCATCGGTGAATGCTCTCCGCAAAATACTATACAATGCTCATTATAGTACACGTATGGAGAATACTGGAAGCCCCACTGAGACTGATTGATTGTAATCGGGATGATTCTATGGTTCTGTCTTGCCGGATGGTTAACACGTCCTGCATAGCCTTCGTTCTGAATGCAAAGCAGACATTTTGGATAGCCGCTCTGCTTCTGTGTACGTGCTGCTGCAATCGCCTTTGGATCCTTCTCTGGCTTTGACAGATTGATTGTAATATCAAGATCGCCATATTCAGTGGCGGTCATCCACTTCATATCCTTGCATACACGATAGCGGCGGATATAATTTGAATCCTGACTCAGCTTGTAGAAATATTCGGTTGCCTTCTCTGGGCTTTCCTTATATTCCTTCCAAAATGCCTCTCTTACCTGTGACGGTCTTGGCATAAGCGCATTCATCAGCTTTGTGTCAAACAAATCACGGTACACTACGCTGTCCTGTGTCAGTCCACGACTGCATGCATCTGCAAGCAGCACATCTAAAATTTCCTCTAACGGTGCTGCTTTCGTTCCTGCCGGTTCCTCATAATCATCAAGCTGCATGACTTCAAGCAGCTGATTTGTTGTATAAATGCGCTCACACTCAGGTGTCAGTCCTGTATCAATTCCATACTGAACGAGTGCTGCGATTGCCTCATATACTGTCATCACTCTACCATGCCTTTCTAAAAAGTCTTTTTTCTAAGTTAAGTAATACTTACGAATTGCTCCGTTGCTTTTCGCCCCTGGTATTACATCTTATGTGCGCCGTCACCTACAGTTACTACGTAGAAGTCTGCTGCATAGCCGATCTTATCCTTATATACATTTCCTACGTTCTCGATGAAGGCATCAATCTTGTCATCTTCTACGATACTTACGGTACAGCCGCCAAAGCCTGCTCCTGTCATTCTGGAACCGATTACACCTGGCTGCTCCCATGCAGTCTCAGCTAAGGTATCAAGCTCAATTCCTGTTACCTCGTAGTCATCACGCAGTGATACATGAGATTCGTTCATGAGCTTTCCAAACAGTGCGATATCGTTATTCTTAAGTGCCTCTACTGCACGGATAGTTCTCTGATTCTCATATACAGCATGCTTTGCTCTCTTTCTGTTTACCGGATCAGTGATTGTATCTGCAATGGCATCAAACTCTTCCTCTGTAAGCTCACCAAGGCTGTTGATTGGCTTTACTGCCTGAAGCTGTGCAAGTGCTGTCTCACACTGGCTTCTTCTTTCATTATACTTGGAATCTGCAAGTCCTCTCTTCTTGTTGCTGCATGCAATTACAATCTTTGCACCTGTAAGCTCAAGCGGTGCATATGTGTAGGAAAGATCTGCTGTGTCAAGGAAGATTGCATGACCTGCTTTTCCCATTGCGATAGCAAACTGATCCATGATACCACAGTTTACACCGTTGAATTTGTTCTCTGAGAACTGGCAGATCTTGCTGACTTCAACCATATCAACATCAAATCCAAACTGATCATTTAAAATAACTGCTGTTACTACTTCGATAGATGCTGAGGAGGAAAGACCGGAACCATTCGGAATATTTCCATAATATAAAATATCAAGACCACTACCAATGGTATGACCCTTCTGTGTATATGCCCACATAACACCCTTCGGGTAATTGCACCAGTTATCTGCCGGAACATTTGTAAACTCGTTTGCCGGTCCCTCTACTGCCAGCATTCCAAATCTGGTAAAGTTCAGGGAGTAAAAACGCATCTTGCCGCAGTCGTTCTTTCTTGCCAGAGCGTAGGTACCAATGCTGAGTGCGCATGGGAATACATGACCGCCGTTATAATCGGTATGCTCTCCAATCAAATTAACACGTCCTGGCGCAAAATAAAACTCAGGCTCTCTTCCTTCTCCAAAAATCTTTGCAAATTCTTCTCTCATTTTAGTCTGCATAATTGTAATCTCCTTATCTGCTTATATCCGCTTCACTATCAGGTATTTCCCTGATGCTGAATTAAGCATATCACGAAATATGTCTGCTGTAAATAAAATAACTTTGCAATTATTATAAATATATTGAGATTTGCCTTTTG
>OGQZ01000121.1_pt1 | contig 59680 bp, 39 predicted proteins | sample 1553321 | NCBI WGS metagenome assembly OGQZ01 (sample SAMEA2579958, study PRJEB22360) | human gut metagenome | reverse complement strand
GTCGTTTGAGTGAAAAGAATGAATTTCTGGAGGATGCAGCAGCTTTTTTCGCTGCATGCCGTCGGAGGTCCGGAAAGAGCAGCGATTGAGATATACCATCCTCTATTCTAAAAATCAATAAAAATCAGAAAAATCAAACACCTCGAAGCGAAAAGTCAAAAGGGAGGAAAGCTGTTCAAAATAATTTTCATGAAGCGTTTTTACAAAGCTTTCAATCGCAGAATAAAAATCCCGAAAGCTATGGTAGTATTGATTGGCAAGGATTTCTTTTCGGAGAAATTTCCAAAGTCTTTCTATCAGATTCAGATTTGGAGAATAAGGTGGCAAGAAAACTAAATTGATATTTCATTTTTCTGCTTTGTCCCTAACTTTTCGGCAATGCTGATAAGCAGCATTGTCAAGAATTATGTAAAGATATTGATCAGGGTATCGCTTTCGCAATCTTTCCAGTCCGTCACAAACAATGTCTGAATTAAGGTAGGAATCATTCATTATGCTTGTAGTTTCAAACGTTACAGGGTTTAAAAATCCAAGGAGATTTGCTCGTTTCCGACCATAGGCAGAAGGTACAAATTTTCTCTTTTTGCACCAACAATATCCACCATGATACCCATATGTCAAATGCACTCCATCGCGAAACAATAGTGTCATTAAGCCGCTTTTTGCCATGTTTAAAAGCGGTAAAAGAATATTGTTCAGGAAAAGCGACTGTGCTTTTATGTTTGCTTTTGCAGGTATGCTTTTTGACTTTTTGTGCGAATAGCCTTTGCTTTAAGCCAGTATCGAACTGGCGTAGCTGTGATAGGAATTCCAAAATTTTCTTTGATTTTTCTGACCGCATCAGGCACATCTTTCAGAGGATTTTCATCAAAATAAGCTTCTAATTCATCAGATATTTGTTCCAAGTGATGGATTCGCTTACCACGCTTGCATTGATAAATCGCATCTGTTCCCATTGCTTCATAGAGTTTAAGAATTCGTACAACTGTTCGATAACAATTTTCTGTTTTTTTACATAATTCTGTGATTGTGTCAGTTCTCTGGTGAGCATAATATAAAACTTTTGCTTGATTTTTAATCGTCTTATTTCGTCCAAATTCCATCTCATAATGAACAAGTGCATATTCATTTTGATTTAATTGTATATTAATTTTGCATTTCGTTCCCGTTTCTATTACCTTATTTTATTATATCATATTTTTGCTATAATTGCAATGATGGGGAGTATAATATATCAGAAAAAACTTGAAAATTTCTTGATGCAGGAACGAGAATCGGATAGCATAAACGAGCACGAAACTTGCAATTATTTTTCCCTCTGGTTTCCACTCTGTAAAAAACAAATCCACTGCTATGGAGTACAATGCTTGACTATGGGAAATCTGCTAATTGTTGCTATTATTTCTGATTTAGCTTATCTGCTTTGAAATTCCGTTCAAGAAGATTTCAGTGCAATTCTGCTGCCGACATCACCTTTATATGAGGGATACTTATGTATACGAATATACATAAGTATATTGATTTTATGTATCAATTTCTGTACTATCTTGTGATTAATAATAAACCTTTTTCAATTATGCAGATTCGTTTTCACTACTTTGATTTTAAATTCCAACGTGTATCTTTTGTCCGGCTGTCCCTTTGGCATAAAAATGACCCCTTCCGTTAGATTTTTAATTGATATATTTCTATTATACCACATTGTCTAACAAAAGAGGTGCATTTCATTTGTACTAGTTTGCCGCTTTCTCTAGTTTCACACTTTTATGCTCTTTAAAGATTATGGTCAAATCCATCATTATTTTTTTGCACTATCTTTTCAGAGTTGGTCAAAATAACTGAAACTGGGTCAATATTTTTCCCTATGGACTGTTGAAGTACTGTAAGTACTTCATTCCATTCTACAGTTCGTTCCAACTTACAGGAACAATAAGCGATTAAGGCCTTTCGACTTAAACAATTACTTTGCAAACAATTCAAGTACAAAGCAACATCCAGAGAATCTTTTCGATATTTTTGTTCCAATTCTGTTTGAATGGCGTTGGTAAAATCTGAACTAACTGCTTTTCCACCTGAAATTGCATAATCTCCGCACATCGTAGAAAAATAATTATCATTGCAATGTTCTTTCAATGTGACAGCAAATTTAAAGTCACCCGCAAATTGCATAAACTTTGCAACTACCCACTCTTCCTGTTTCATCTCAGATTTCTTATGTGCCACCAATTCTAACACAGATTCTGTAATAGGTGATGTTTCTTCCCGAACTGCAATCGAAGGTGTTACTGCTTTCTGAAGGCATAAATAATAAATACAATCTGGTTGAACATTTAAGTGCTTCAACCATGCATCCAAATTGATAGCAGGAAGCAAATAAATATCCCCATCCACCTTTAACAATCCGTTACTCAAATAATGCATCCCATCTTTTCGCTCTCGCAAAGCGAATCCCGATACAATTCCATTTGGATAATCAGAATAGACACTATTTCTGAAATTTGTAGTTTCCTCAGCCTGTGCATTTAGTGTGTCTGCTCGTAGGATTGTTCCATTTTGATAATGAAACTCTAATTTTTTTCCGCACTTCATCGCATACTCCTATTATTTGCTTCCGTCAAAGAAAGTCTGATTGGCATCTTCAATCGAAATTGGCTTTGGATTGGAAACATAATACTGCTTTCCATCATCAGTATGCACAATTTTCAAGACAATCGGACAAATTTGAAAGCCAGATTTTGCTGGATAAACAAAACAATACCGTTCACCATTCAAACAAGCAAGCTCTTCTGTGATTTTTTTCTGATATCTTTCTGGTGTGTTATTTTTCAGAACTTCAGAAATTGTAGTGGAATTGCAAGGACTTTTTCCAACTGGTGGCAATTTAAAATTGCAACGATTAATGGTTTCTCCAAACCGATTCTGAATCATAAATGAAATATGTTCCGCTTCATTCGGGATTGCAAATAGTTTTACGTCACTGGAATCCAGAACAACATTTTCATTTCCATTGAATTCAGTCAGAACTTTGCATTCAAACTTCGGTGACTGGCACTGAATATTCGGCTTCATATTTCCATGCTTGACATCATATTCGTAATAAACCGTTCCACGGATGCAGGTTGTTTTTAGGACTTCTGTTTCCTGTTCTATTTTTTTTGTCATCTTGTCATCCGCTCTTCGGATAACACTTCTTAATTTTTTGCCCGGAATGAATTCCCGCATCAATTCATTGAACAACCGAATTTTACAGGATTGTCCAGAGAACCGATAGCACTCATAATCCGTATTTTCATATCCATCCGCATCTTCTTTTTTCGGGAAAATCCGGCACAAAAGCCGATAAATATCCCCTCGAATCAAGTCATCTACTTCCTGTGCGGTAATAGAAATCTGCGGCAGATTCGTTTTCGTCTCAAAATTTTTTCCGTTCCGAATGAAAATAGAGAAATTCAAGTTCGATTCATCCAGAATATTCTCATAATTATCATTCATTGTCGGTTCAGAAAGATGATTGAATCCAATCAAGGTCAACTCATCTTTCTTATAGAATTCCGTCTTAATGCTTTCCGCCAAATTCCAGAGATAATAAAAGTTTCTCTTGATTTTTTCTTTCTTCTTTGCATACTTCTTGTTGTCACTATCTTCAAACATCGTCGGAATAATTTTTTCCGCTTGCTGATATTCTTCTTCCAGTTTGCTATATACATTTTCATTTTTATCAACTTGGTTGAGAATTTCTTCCGGAGAACTCAAGATTTCATTGATAAATACGGAATAATGGTCTCCCATCGAAATGCCCATTTCCTGACTATAATAAAATGCCAGTTTAATCTTTACAAACTGCATAATCCGATAAGTGATATTATTTCCGCCAAAGTTTGCATCTCCTCCTACATAATTGGTGGTAATGCTCAAGTTTTCAATATCATTTACCCGTTCTCTACTGATACTGCAAGATGCAACATCCGTTGTTCCGCCACCACAGTCAATAATCATCAGATTGGTGTTTTTAAATTCCTTCTTGCTCCGGATGTTATTGCGAACCGTTTCATAGACTACGGAAATGCCTTCATCTAAGCTACTTTCAGTTTCTACAGTAAATGTTTCCCCTACAAACAATGCTTGAAATTGTTCCATAAATTTATGTTTCAGCTTTACTGGTGCTGTAAAATGTATCCGATTGAATCGCATTTTTGAAAAGTCTTCTGCTTTTTGAATGATATGCAGCAGATAAACCTTAACTAACTCTGCATAAGTAATCACAGAATCATTACTTTCTTCGTCGGTAATTTCCACTTCTTTTTCCGGGTCAATGCCAAACCATCTCTTTAGCTCATAAAAGACAGAAGCAGTCGGCGTATAATCTGCTTCGATCAATGCTTTCTTTGCATCAAATCCAAACAGATATTCATTTTGTTCCGGATGATCACGGTCACAATGCTTTACATAAAGCAAAGTTGGATAAATTTCAGAAGTTGTATATTCTTGTTCCATGGTATTGTGAAAGCGGATGTTCACGAATCGTTTTGCATCCTCTTTTTCATCCACATAATATCCAGCAGTGGTATTGGATGTACCGAAATCAATGCATAATGGCGATTCTGCGAAAGGACGTTCCTTTTCTGTAATTTTTATTCCTACGTATCGAATCTGACTCGTAATGGCATCATCCTGAAACAATTCCTGATATTTGCCGTCTGTCAGATAAGCATCTATCTTTTTCGGAAACAGCAATACTTTGAACGAACTGTTATTTCCCCAAGTTTTCTTTACTGTTGTTTCCAAATTGGTGGAAATTCGATAGTCATCGTTGCACTTCGTCAAAGTTCCGGTGGCAACCATTTCATCTTTTCCGTTCAGTAAGACAATGAAATTTTCCGAATAAACATCACTGTTAAAATCAATCAGCCCAATTTCATCTTCAATGATGATATTTTTTCCTCGATAATGCACATTGTTCCCTGTGCAGTCCACCTGCTCATCTTCTTCAAATTTTGGATGATTGGACAGAAAATAATCCACTTCATCTTTCATAGAAGTCACATTTACAGCAATATGTGCTTCCACAGATTCCGATTTTTTTTCTGTTTCTGAAGAAGATGTCACCACTGGTTGTTCTGATTTTACTGTTGAAACAGGTGTTTCTCCTAACAGCAACTGCTTCAGCCGCAGAAATGCATTGACTTGTGCATCTCTGCCCTCTTTCCGGTTGTAAATCTTTGGATCTGTTCCCAGCTTTTCTTTCAGATAATCCTGAATTTCTGCATACTGTTGTCCATCCAGATTGGTGTTTGAAATCCATTCCAGAAATTTCTGCTCATTTTCAAAAGGAGCCTGATTGGAGCCTAAATTAGATAAAATTTCTTCGTAATCTTCTCTTGTTAAATGTAACATAAACATTCTCCTTTACATTTCCGAAATTTCTCCGATAATCTGCTCGAAAATCTCGGAGATTTCATTTACATTGTTGGTCAGCCAAAGGAATGGTGTTCCATTTTCTCTCTGAGAGGAAATGTTTTTCAATACATTTGTTGCATTTGCATCTCCGCTGATTCCAGCACCAACCGACAAAATGGTAACACCATGATTTTTCAGTTGATCTGCTGCCTGATAGGATTTCTGCACACTGTTCGGCATTCCATCCGTCAGGCAAATCACATAATTATTTTCTCCAGACTGGAATTCTCCATCAATCATTTCCAAGGCTTCTGCCAATGGCGTTCCACCATATGCCCAAAGAGCATCGACTGCCATGAGCAATTGATTCTTGTTGTGGGTCAATTTGCATTCCATCCGTGCTTGACTATTGATACCAAAGGATACAATCCCTGCCTTATGTATAGAAAAGTCAATCACATTTTCAATCAAGTTGTTTGCTGCCAACTTTGTATTGTTCATCTTGCTGCCACCCATACTGCCGGAAGCATCAATTGCAAAGAAAATATTCATCGGTTCTACGAACGATGTTTCATCCAACTTTTTTTGAATTTCCTTCTTATCATATTCAATGATAAGATCCTGTGTTGCACCAGTATCTTGATCCCGAGCAGTAACTTTCAAAATACGGCTATCATCGTACTCAAATGTTACGTCAATCTTAACTTCACCCTTCTTCGCCTTACGGATATTTGACAGCGTAAACAGTCCCAGCAGTTCGCAGTTTGCAAGATTTCTCTTATCTTCTTCGCCCATATCCTTTGTTTCATAAATCTCAATAGAAACCGACTTCTGATTGTTTTTGGATGTTGTAAAAGTCTTTGTATAGGTCAGCGGATACGGACTGTACCGAGGCAGCATTTCGCTGAATGCATTGTCTGCTTTTACACCAAGTGAGTGAGAAAGAATATCGGAAATCTTTGGTTTGTTGGTTGTCATACCGCCACCAATTGAAGCTGCCACAGTATAAGCACCCATTACAACCAATGTTGATAAATTCATATCTGCAAATCCCTTGTTTGGAAACATTTCTTGAATTCGTTCTCCAATATATGGAATGCTGCAGCTTCCGCCAGCAAGAGCAACTCGCCAAATGTCATCTGCCTGAATGTTGTTATTTTTCAAGAACTGATTTATTTTATTGAAGATTTTATCATATATTTTCCGGCAAAAACCATTGAATTCATCTCTTGTCCACTGAACATTAAAATTATAATCCTTTCCTTTATAGATCAAAAGGTCTGGCAGCATCACATCTGCTTCTTCGCTATCGCTCAGATTTTCCTTGACTCTGCGTGCTTCTTTATGCAAAGCAGACATTACTTTATAGTAATCATGCTCTGACATATTGGAAGTTTCTAATTTTGCAAGGTCAATATTGGTATCTGCATAAATAACATCTATCATTGCCTGTTTCACAGCTTCATCAAAATCATCGCCGCCCAAGTGCTTGTCGCCATCTACTGCAATGGTTCGATACTCGTTTGCTGCCATGTCATACTTCAGGTAACTCAAGTCGAATGTACCACCGCCAATATCAACAACCAGTAAGCCCTTTCCATCTAAATCGCTGCCACTCTCTGAAATATAGGAAATAGCTGCTGCAGTTGGTTCCGTAATAATCTGCAATACATTGATTCCAGCTTCAATGGCAGCTTGTTTAGTTGCATTATACTGATTTCCTTGGAAATAAGCCGGAACAGTAATCACCGCATTGATAACGGTAGACTCATCGTAGCCGTCTTTTTTAATATATTTGTATACATTCTCCTTGACTGATTTCAAAATTTCCGTTGCAACAGAGGTCGGCGTAAACACTTTTCCTTCGATATTGTACGTTTTTTCACTACCAATATCCGTCTTGGAAGAACGAATGACATTTCCCGGATTGGCATAACCATCTTCATCCGCCTTTTTTCCAATCAAAATTTCTCCGTTTTCATAGTAAAGAACAGACGGTAATGTTACACCATTTCCATTTTTAAACTTCAAGCACTTAATCTTACCTTTGATGTCAGTACAAACCAGCGTATTGGTTGTTCCTAAATCAATTCCAACATTTACAGACTTCTGCATGATAATTTCCTCCGTTTTTAATTGAACATCATTTGACCATTTGAACTGGTATTTGATTCATTTTTCTGATTCTCTATCAGTTCCTTGTCTAATATATCATCAGAACCAACTAAATCTGCTTTTCCTGATTCCCACTGCTCTTCCGATTCATTCAAACTCGGAGACTCTGATTGAACATTTTCTTTCAATTTTTCCTGCGACATTCCAAACAAACTATCTTCTGTTTGCTGACCATTTTTGCTTTTTTCCAGCATTTTTTCTTCCTGTAGAACAGAAACTTTCTGTGTTTCTTTTTTGAATCTACAAGTTCCTATTAATTCGACAACTTCATCCGTTTTTTTGCGAATCTTGCTTGCTTCGTCAAAAATCTTTCTATCCAATTGGTCATTGCTTTTTTTCAAACATTGAACGTCAGCAGAAATTTTTTCAAATTTGTCGGAAAGTTCCTGATTAATTTTTTGCAAGCGTATAATCTCGTCATCTCTCTCCTTTACAGTTTCTTGCCAAAGCCCAATTTCTTCTTGTTTAGCATCAATGTCATCCAGCAAGAACTCAACTTTTTTGCACAGTTCCATGTTGATATTTAACAGCATTGCAATCACTTCTCGCAAATCCTGCATCTTCTCCAAATGTCCCATCGTATTTCTCCTTTACTTTCCAACTGCATCCAAAATAGCACGCCGCAGATTGGATAACTCATTTTTAATAGCTTCTTTTTCTTTTCGAAGTTGCTGTATCTGTTGCTCTTTTCCATTTAATTGGTTGTTCATATCTCGCCGTACCGCTGCAATCTCATTGTTGCTGCGAATAGCAGTTTCATTTCTATCATTGTCAAATTTCTGTCGAACACGATTCAACTCTGTCTGCATATTTTTCATTTCTACTGTATGCTGTTGCTCAGAAAATGTAAAATCCTTTTCTAAATCCGCTAAAATCTGATTTGATATCAGTTCCAACTTGGAAACATTTTCTCGAATTTCTTTTACCTCTTTTCTATTTGCATCTGTCGTAAAAATGTTTTCTGTATCCATTATAATTCCTCCGTAATCAGCCATTCTTTTCCCAACGATTCATTGGACTGTCCGTATAGTTCCGCTTCAATTTTGCCATTATAGCAAATCTTCAAATCAAACAAAACTGCCTGTTCATACTTCGGGTCGCTCAAATCCAAATATCCCAAATAGATTTTCTCTGACTTGGGGCTGAATTTTTGATAAAACTTCATATATCTTTTTTCGCTTCCTAATACAGTCATCAACGGCTTTTTGTTAGTTTTGTTTTCATAAAGTGCATTGCGGTTCAGATAAATGCCACCTGTATGTAGCTCGCCTACAATCTGAAATGCACTTCTGTTTTCAAAAAGAATATCGCTTTCTTCTTCCATGACTCCGATATAAGCAGCAGCACCACTTGCAACATATCCCATTGCATCATCCTCATCATAGTCATCCAATTCTGTCTGAAAATATTCTTCAAGAATGGTTCTGAAATAAGGAATGCTAGAACCGCCGCCAATAAAATGCACACTGATTTCATCATCTTCTGGGTCTAAATCCGCATCTTCCATCATGTGATCCAACATCTGAATGATTTGATATTTGATTGGCAGTTTTTCTAAACATTCAGAAATCTGCTCTTCAGAAAAGAAATAATCAATTTGTTCTCCATTTAATGGATAATAGCCATCTGTTTCTTCCTCTTCATCTGCAAACATTCTAATTTTTGCATTGTCCACATCCAGAAAAAATTGAGATTCCACATGCTTCAATTTCTGAACTGTTTCATCATCCAATGCAGGATAAATGATTTGTTCGATGATTAGATTTGTAATGTCACTTCCACCAAATGAAATTCCTGAGGATGACAAAACTGAAATTTTATGCTTACCCTGTACATATTCCAGATGAATCAAGGCCGCATCAATTGTTCCGCCACCGAAATCAAAGATAAAAACATTCTTTTCCTCATTATCTTTTAAAAAATTAGAACACTCATCAAAAGAAAAAAATGCTGCAACCGGTTCAGAAATAATGCCATCTACAAAAACATTTGCCTGCTCTGCTGCTTTTCGGATTCTTGCTATCTGCATTTCTGAATACGTAACTGGAACAGTAATGACCACTTTTTCCGGCATCTTTTTACCTTTTTTCGTTTGAATTTTATCTAAAATCCATCGGAAAACTTCGCTGGATAAATCAATCGCATTCGATTGATAGCCATCATGAAACGTGATTTTCCAGTTTTCCTTACACAAGTGCTTTTTTACATTATAGACAAATGTCATTTCATCTGCATCAATATCCAGCAGTTCTTTCTGTGCAGCCTTTCCAATCTCAAAGAAATAAGTACCGTCTTTTCTCTTTCCTCTGGTAATGATATTTGGTTCAAATGGATTGCCACTGATGTCTTTGGAAAGCGTCTGAATTTTCGCATTTCCACCTGCATAGATTCCAACTTTCAAATTGGATGTACCAAAATCAATCCCTAGAGAATACTGATCTTTTGCTCCCATGAATTGATAACTCCTTACTTTTACTCAAAACGATACGCAAAACAAGAACCTTTGCATACAAATTTATCCTTCTCTTCATCCTCATTGATAAAGTTGATGAGATAAGGCAAAGTTGTAATCTCATAAATTTTTCCGTGAAGTTGTTCGTCCGATGTCGCTGTGTAAATGATTTCCATATGCACACTATTTTCTCGATCCGTTGCCTTTTCGCCAACTTTAATCGTTTCTGTATAAAAACCAATGGATTCCAAATACTGATTAATAGCAAAGAGAAAACCACTGAATCCCGGAAAACCTCTTCTGATTCTGTCTGCAACTACTGGAATAATCTTTCCTGTAATTGAATCTTGAACCGCTTCACCTATAGTTGTAATAATTGTTTCAGAAACCTCTTCTTCCTCCAATTCAGAAATTCTCTTTTTCTTAAGTGTAGAAAGCAATCCATTCGCATAGTTGGCAAGAATTTTTTGATATATGATTTTATTCTGTTCATCAATAGAGCTTGCCTGCAATGTTTTTATAATTGGGGAAATGTCCAATACTGTGTGTAGATATGCATGAATCTGTTCTTCAGTGGACTGTTCTGTAATACAAAACTTACCTTGATTTGCTGTCAAAATTGGCAGAGAAAATGCAGCATGTTTTTGAACAGGCTCTGCTTTTTTTTCGACTTTCGCAGCTGGAATGGTTTTTTCAGGAGCAGATTTTTCCAATGAAACAACAGGTGCAGTTGAACGAGGTGTTTCCATCTTTACAGGAGGTTTTAGAGCTGTAGAAGATTCTAATTTTTGAATACGATCTTCTAACTTCCGAATCTTATCATTTTGATCAGATATCACATGCTCTAAATCAGAAATCTTTTTATCCTGTTTCTGAATATGATCACGCAACTCTCTCAGAAACTTATCGAATCTCTCTTCATAATGTGCATTTGTATCTGATGCAATAGATGTCTTTTCAATTGTTCCCTGCATAGCCGTTACTTTTTCTTTCAGAACATCTATTTGTTTCTGAATCTGCTGCAACTTTCCCTCAAAATTGATTATAACATCTTGATTGGAAAACTTTTTCATCGCATGCTTTACATTGTTGAATTCATTTCTTAAGTTTTCGAATTTCTCAAATACAGCAGCATAATCCTGATCTTCTATTGTTCCTCTGAGCTGTTGTTCGCAATAATCGATCCGCTCAAACAACGCTCTCATCGGTTCGTTTCCATAGACATTAAAAATAAAAACTTTTCCGACTTTAACTTTAGATTTCTTATTTCCCATTTTTCATACCTCATATTTATAATAAGTACAAATTCCCTGAATGCATCGATGACACACTTCATCATTTTCATCATAATAATCAATGATATATGGCAAGCTATGAAACTTTGCAATTCTTCCATGCTTTGAACAATCTTTTGTTACTTCTGGATAAGAAGCAATGGTTGAAATATATTCCGACCGCACATCATTTTCAATCTGATTTGGAACATAAAATCCAAGATTATCCAAGTATTCAATTAGCAATGTTCCGATTTGTTGATAACAATCTTCTTTTCGAAAAAGACACGGTTCCAAAATTTTCGGCAAGTCATTTGATATTGCCTGTATATATGTTTCTGTACAAAATTCCGATTTTTCCTTACGATCTTTTTCTGAAATATGTTTCTCGATTTTAACCTTTGCTCTTCCAACACGCTTCACAAATAGATTCACCATTTTCTGCACTGATTCTTCACACTTTTTTCCATATTGATACAACATCGCCAAATGATTATAAGCATTACTTGCAAGTTGCTGGTATGCTACATCACTCAACCCTTCTGGAAACAAACAGGAAATTGCTTTTTTCTTTGGAATCATCATCCGCTGTTCTTGTGCAGAAAAAGTGTACATTGTTGTAGTTTCTGTTTTTTTCTGCGGAGCAACACAGTTTGGCTCTTCTTTTACAGTTGACTTTTTCACAACAGTTGGAGTAGCAGATTTTAATTTTTGAATTTGCTCTTCCAATTTCTGAATCTTGTCATTCTGAGCAGATATCTCACTTTTTAAATCAGAAATCTTCTTATCCTGACACTGCATCACTGCATACAGCTTTTTCAAAAGAACATCATATTTTTCAAACTTCTCTTTATCGGATATGTTTGAATGAGAATCAGATGATACAGCTCTGTTCGACTTTGAAAATGTCGTTATCCGTTCTTCCAGAATATCAATCCGGCTTTGAAATCGGTTCAAGGCTTCATAAAAATCTTTTATACCAGTCTGCTTGGAAAATAATCCAATTGCATCTAAAGCCTGATACAATTCTGTTCTCATATGTGTGATTTCCTGTTGAATCTCCGCACCATTCCAGTTTTCGTTGATGAACGAAACCCGCTGTTCACAATCTCTTATCCGCAAAAACAAATCTTTGGTATTTTTATACCCATAAACAGGAAAAACCAAACATCTTCCGATTTCAAATTTCTCTTTCGGATTCTCTCTCATTGTTTCACCTTCTCATATTGATAATAGGTACAAATACCGCCCATACGTTGGTGACATAATTCATCACAATCATCATAATAATCAATCATATATGGCAAGCAGCAAAAATAATGAATTTTTCCATGTAGCGATGCATCTTTTGTCTTTTCTGGAGAAGAGTTGATGATTGAGATATCATCGGATTTAATACTATTTTCTATCTGCTCCGGCACATAAAATCTCAGTTTTTCCAAATAATCAACCAGTACTTTTCCAACTTGTTTCCAGCAATCGTCCTTTCCACGTAAACAAAGTTCCATAATTTTTGGAATTTCATGAGAAATCGCTTTTATATATTCTTCTGTGCAAAAACTGGATTTTTCCTCATCTTCCTTCTTGTCAATATCCCTTTCAATTTTATCTACTGCCTTTTTTACACTTTTCAATAACAAATCCAAGACTTTCTTTACGCTTCCATCATGTCTGTTTCCAAGCCAGTAAAATTTATTCACGCTATCTTGCAAGCTATCATAAGCATACTCTGCAATTTTAATATAAGAATTATTCAGCCCCTCATGAGGAAATAAACAGGAGATTTCTCTTTTTTTGTGAATAATCATCTGTTTCTCCCCATCCGAAAATTGATACCAGTCAACGGTTTCTTTTCTTGGAATCATTCTCACAATTTCTTTCTGAACCGAATTCGACTGTAGTCCTTCCTTTGGCAGACCATACTTTTCCATCAAATGGTCAATTCTTACGGAATAAGAAAGATAAACTGGATACTTTCTAAAAATTTCTTCACACATACGCTCACTCCATATTGCTGTCACGGTGAATGGTGACTTCTTCATCATTTACAAGAACACCTTTACTGAACACTCGTACTTTGATATTAACAGAACCATCTCTCTCAAAGACAAATGTCAGCTTGATTTCAGTTTCTGTTCGCTTTAATCCATTCGGCAGATTGATTTCATAGACTTGTTCAACAGAAATACCCTTATGAATTGCACGCTTTGCATTTGGATAATTCTGAATATCATGTTCATAAAGCTTAATTTCCAACTTCTGTTGATTGTTTTCATTCAAATAGAATGTTCGTTCTGCTTTCACTGGCAACGGCGTATTGATGGGAACAAGCGTTTCAAACTTATCATAAATGTTTCCCTCGCTGACGATAATACCATAGGCATTACTTGTGATATTGGTTACTTCATTCAGACTGTTTTCATTCAAGACAACTGCACCCTTTGAAATCAACTCTGTGATTTCGTCGAATGCTTCAATTTCAATTGGAATGATTCGTTCCAATTCTGTGCGAATCATCGGAATATTGGAACTACCTCCAGCAAGCACGACATTATCTGGTTCAATACCCACTTCTCTGATATGATTCAAACTTTCCTGTGTAATCTGAATAGTTCGTGCAATCTTCGGGAAAATGATTCTTTCAATTTGTTTTGTGGTATATTGGTAATCGAACGATTCCAAACCACTTTCTGTCTGAATGTTAATAATTTCCGAGCCTGTTTCATAGTCAATTTTAACATGTTCTGCTGCATCAATGATTTTTTTTACATTTTCCAGATAAAAATTATAAGGAAAATCTCCATCGTAACAATCCTGACGAATGAACCGATACAATCCACTGGCATCTTCATCAAATTCCATATCCAAATCATACGCTTCATTGACTTTCTCAAGAATATCACATGCAATCAGATAGGTAACATCATTTCCGCCGAGTTCTCGGTCACCAGCTGTATAAATCTGGTCATATTTAATGTGATTCTCCTTCTTCGTTGCCTGCATGACAGAAATATCAAATGTTCCACCACCGAAGTCATACACCAACATTGTAGTAACTGGCTTGATTTCCTCTAATGCTTGATAGGCAGCAGCAGCTGCCGCAGTCGGTTCAAACTTCAGTTCTACATCCGACAAACCAGCTGCGATTGCTGCATCTTGAATTTCTTCTTTTGAGGCAGGTGAAAACTTTGCCGGAACAGTAATAATAGCTTTTTCAATATAACCATCCGCTGCACCAAATACTTTGATGACTCTATCTTGCACACTGTTGATAATTTTAGAGAGAAAATAAGTTGTTGCTTTCTTCGCAGAGAGCTTAAAACTACTGCCATCTTCGCAAACAACATTATACCGAAAGTGGTTTTCATTCAAATGGCTTTTAAAGCTGACGATTGGTTCAATATTTGTGGCATCTGCCAATTTCAGAGCTTTTTCCCCAATCACATAATCATTTTTGCTTCGAAAATACAGGGCAGTTGGAATGCTCTTACTGTTATTCTCACCTCTCAGGCAGATAATCTTTCCTTTTTTGTTTTTGAAAGATACAACGGTATTCGTTGTACCAAAATCAATTCCTATGGTTTGTCCCACTTTGCATTTCTCCCATCGTTAAATCAAATTGACTGCAACTGGCTCTTGCAAATATTCACCCTTTTGAATGCCCTCTGCACTTGCCACACAATATTCCATTGTGCTTGGTTTTGTTGCACGGATATAAATGCTCACATTCTGGTCATCAGAAGCTTCTGCAATTCTCAGATTCTTCTTCTTAATGCTGGTATCTGTAATCGGCAGTGAACCTGTCAAGGCTTCTGGAAGAGAAGAATAATAAATTTCAAATTCTCGAATCTGTGCATTGACCAAACGCACCCATTCTCCATAACCGGTATTTTTAGAAACCTTATTCTTAAAGGCATTTCGCTTCTTGATACCAACAAAGTATTTGAACGGGATTTCATCATTTGCAGCAGTGGCATTTCGAACCAAAATCGTTCCGCCCTTTCGACTTTCAATCAAGCCATAGACAACACCAGTCTTTCCGGTTGGTCGAGTCAAAGACTGCATATCAACCGTTTCTCCATACTGTTTCAGAATTGCATCTGCTTCTTTGGAGCCAAGCGGCGGCATCAAGAACAAATTCTGATTCAGGTCAATTCCGAACTGCTTGCAGATATCTGGGAAATATTCGTGAATATACTGGTTGAACAGGTTTGTGACAATTTTAGATCTGCTGGAATTTCCGGCAAGGAAAATATAAATGCTACTGATTTTCAAGTTCTTTTCCTTAAACGCTGGTGTAGCAGTTGCCTGAGCAAACGCCTGACAGAAGTTCTTGATTCCGGCTTCAATCTTGGCCTTTAAAATGCCCAGCAAGTCAACCAAAACCTGACCATCTTTCTTGATGAACAGATTCACACTCTTAAAGCTGCCATCTGCACTAAACAGGTCTACGGCAATGGTACCTTCCTTTAACGGCTGGAAATCGGATACAATTTCAGCGACTGGAAAACGATCTTGTTTTTCAACTGTCTTTGGAACTGTAATGTGCAATGTTTCTGCAATTGCTTTAATATCGGCATTTGTTATTGGAGCTCTAAGAACATTTATTATAAATCTAATCAATTTGCCGTAATCTGTTATTTTTCCATACTTTTGACAAGAAAAAATAATTTTTTCCATTTCTTCGGGTGCCATCAAAGATGCTGCAGGCTCTTCTGGAATTTCTTTCAGCGAAATACTGCTCTCCCAGAAATTTCTCAACGCCTCTTCCAGCTGCTTTGTATTTCTATTGGCAATCTGTGTATCATCTACCAAATCTTCCATTTCATCAAATGCATCCATATAAACTGGCTTTGTGAACTTGATATGCTCCTTTAACAGTAATTCTTTATTTGCCTTAAATACTTCAAACGCCAGCAGTTCCAGCAGGTTTTCCCCGCCCAGATACTGCGAGCCAGCAGCCCCAAAGTGTTCCACAACATAATCATACCGTTCTTCGTTAATAGAATCTTCATCCGCATACCGCCAGATTCCATAGTCGAAGTCTGTTGTACCGCCGCCAAAGTCAAATACGCCGTACAAGATGGATGAATCATCATCCGGTGCACAGTGAAATGATTTCAATGCACAAACCGCATAACTTGCCGGTTCGCCTGCTCCCTCTGTCACTTCAAAGCGACTCATTGTGGCTTCATCCTGTAAAACAGGGTCTGGCAGCGATTTCCGCAAACCTTTTCGGAAGCTATCCAAAATTTTCTCCCGTACCCGCTTTTCATAAGTAACTGGGAACGACATGATATACCGCAGGTAAATCTTGTTCCGCATATTGTTGATGTACAAGCCGAGGTAATACGCATAAATTTCAATCGGGTCGAAATCACCATCATTCAAGTCCACATACTTGGAAAGGGTCAACTCTTCTCCGGTTCGCATCGAACGAATTTTCATCAACTTATTGTAATTGACGTTTCCGCACCACTGCTTCAGATTATAGAAGAACGAATAGAAATTCTCGCTGTCCTCTTTGCTCTTGGTGTTGTTGAAGTTTTCGTTTGCCGGATGAGAAACCTTGATATCCTCCCACGAGGTTTGCGGTCTGCCGTCCTTTTCTGCATAACTGTTCAGGAATGAGGCGATGTCATCGAATTCCATAATGGTTGGGTTTTCATAGTCGGCACTGGTTGCTTTTTTTCGCAGATTGCCCTTTCCGATTCGCAGCAGATGAATGTTTTCTGAACCATTCTGATAACCGACAACGGTAGACCGTGTTCCAAAGTCGATGCCAATAATACCATCATCGAGCACATCTGCAAGCGGATTTCGAGCAACCAGCGGCTCTGTCAGGTTGACTTTCTGAAAGCCGTCTTTTTCCTGTGACATCTCCCACAAATCCCAGTGTCCTACACCAATGTCGGTTAAAACGGTCGGGTCATATGGTTCAATATCGGCTCTCTTCTTGTCTACATTTAGGAGAGATTTTTTTAAGTCATCTGTGTTGTCATCTTTTCCTGTATAACTTGCTTGAATCTCTTGATATGTTTCCGCTTTCTTGACTTCAGAAACAATATAAGCGATTTTTTCATTATCTGTAATTCGAATGTTAGAATCCGTATACAGTTTTTCCAGAAGTGCATACTTTTTGGGAATGGTTGTATTCGTCGGAATCAAGCCGTACTTGATAAAAATCAAGAGAATTCTTTTGTGATATGCAGGGATATATGGAATCTTTATTGAAGAATCATTATAATAATTCCAACTATATCTGTAACCATTTGATATTCTAATGCATTCATTATTCGAACAAAGACCATTGTCAGCAATATATTCTTTTGATGTGTTATTATAATTAAAAATCAAATCATTACTAATTAGTGGATTTTGACTTTTATTATCATAAAAAAGATAATGAGCTAAGTCATAATTTAATTCTAAGCCTTCTTCATCAATCTGATCCAGCTTTTTAGAATAGCCCCTGGTAGAGCAAGTCCATCTGCTTGAATCCGCAATGATAATATTTTTGCTGATTACATAGTACACTTTTTTGTTCTGAATTTGCACCCAGTCATTGCAGGATGCCATCACTTTTTCTAAGTCCGCTTCTACTTCCTTGATTAAATCAGATACCAAATTTCTTTTGTTCAATTCTTCTTCAGGAACATAAATACTCCGAACACTTTTACTTTCTTCCATTTTAAATAACCTCCACAAATGCTTTCTTTTCCACAGTTCCGGATACCGAATACTGATATCCTTTCATGAGGATTGTTTTGATTTGTCCTTCGTGCTTCTGATTGATTTCTGCATAATGCTCATCATCCATTTCTCCCAGCTCGTCAATCGCTGTAAATTTTGGATTAATGCTACACATGAAATCCACCAACTCGTTATACAGCTCGATTGCCACTGACACCTTTTTAGAAACAGCTTTGTAATTATATCGTAGTTTCTCATATAGGCTGCCAACTGCTTGTTCACTGGCAACGCAGAACAGAAACTTCAAAGGGGATTCTAAATCCAGCGAGAGCGAACAGAATTCGTTGATACTCATAGCCTTCTGATACAGATTTATCAAATTCTGAAAAGGCTGTAATTCTTTTTTGGCAATTTTATAATCCGCATCCAGTTTGTTGTTTTCATTCTGTAGATTTTCGTTGTCACCTTCGAGTTTTGTTACTTTGGCGGTAAGTTCTGTGATTCCTGTTTCCTTGTCTGAAATTGTATCCTCTGCGGCTTTTTTCTCATCTTTGAGTTTTTTAATGTCCGTTTTCTGCTGTTCAATTGTTTGGCTTAACTCTGCTTTCATTTTTTCAAATTCCTCTATTGTTACATAGCTGGAATCTTTTGCATATATATCCCGACTCTTCACTGGTTGCTCTGTAGACTTGCACTTTACCTTGATTCTCTTTTTTCTCTTGATAGAAACCTGAAACTGTGTACCAAAATATTGTTCCAGTACATCTCGAATCCGTTCCTCAATTTCTGTAAGTTCTGCATGACTTAACGCTCTTGCTTCTTTTTTCATAATTAACCTAAATACATATTGCCCAACACCATGGAATAATCATATCCCAAAAAGGGCAAATGTTCTCCTTTCCACATGATTTCAATGTCCCGTTTCCAATCACACAGGAAAAATTCTGCAAGCTGCATGATGAACTCAAGTGCTTCCGTTTTTTCTTGGTGAATGTAAATATAGGTTCTTTCGGTACTCTTCTGATAATAGATATTGATTTCTTTGAAATACGTTTCTAAGAACTGCTCAAACAGATTTTTCCGGTTTCTGCTCAGAAGATAATCTGCATAGGTAATCAAAATCCAATACCGAGCCTTGTCCTCACACGCTTCATAAGTGACAGTAATATCGCTGCCGAATGTACCAGCAAAGATCTGCTTCTCTATAACTTGAGCAAAAATGTCTTGTACCAGCATACCGCTGTTCAAATCGAACGTTGCCTGAACATGCATCAGATAATTGAAAACATCCTGATACTTGGCATCGTTCTGATAGCGGTCAATCCAGTGCCTATAATCTTCCTCAGTTTGGATTGCTGCCTTTGGAAGAATAAAATCAAACAGCCTTACCAGCACATTCACAGGAATTTCTGTGCCTTTATTGTTCTTCCAGACTTCCACACCAGTAATGATATGATTTGTATTCAGCACATATCGATTTTCTTCTGCATAATCATTCCAAATATCATACATCACTGTTCACCAACCCAATAACATTCTGGATACTGATATCGCAAAAAGGAAATCAAGTATTCCACTCGGTCTTCAAAAAAGATGTCATCTTTCTTTTGTTGAAATTTCAGATAGCAGTAGTTTTTGCTGGTTCTTCCAACGTCCAACGCCCCACTATAAGGGTATTTATAGTGTCTGGGATAGCCTTTCAAGGTGTTTTGATTAGTCTTTGAAAAGAATCCAACAAATTCTTCCGGCAGCAACGCATATGCATGAACTGCTAGCCGAATATCTGCCTTTGTTCGTATACGATCTGGAATCGGACTATCATTTCTGACAGTATTGCAAAATGTCTTTTGGCTGGTATGAATCTCTTTGACCGTTACCATCTGGTATTGCAAATAAGATGCTTCAAAGTCGCTTTGCTCAACATCAATGGTTTCACCATTCCGTTTCATCGGACAATTTTCTACATCCAGTCCATCAATTACAATAAAGCTGTTTTTCTTGATGTTCTCGAAACGAATGCGAACAAATTGCTTTCCAGCCACTGGGACTTCATTATATCTTGCCAGCTTGGAACTTGGAATCAGCTCTAAATTCCAGTAAAGATTGCCATGAAAAATATGTTTGTCCTGAAATTCTATTTTCTGCCGTTTGAAATTCAGCACGAACTCTGTTTTTTCATTCAGAACCGCTTCATCATCTTTTTCCGATATAGGCTCAAAATCCTCTACTACTAAAAATGCTCTTCTAGCATATGGATTATAGATTCTCGGCATAAAAACATTGTAAGCTTGAAATAAAGCGAATACAATTTTTTCCTTTTCCAAAAAAACATCTGTGTGAACAAGAGAAACTTCTTTCTCAATCCCATCTATCAACACCTTGTGTATGTGTTCTTCATAGTTAGAAATTTCGGAACAGGGACAGTCTACAAAAACAAGATTTGTTGGCAATTCTGTATCATCCAGCATTGGAAAGAAATCAGTCATCGGTTCATTTCCATCTCGCTGCATCCAAGTATGAATGGCGTTAATTTGTTCCGAATGATGATATGTTTCTAAAGTACGTTCTTTCAAATATTGAAAAAAATCATCTTGTCTTTCCTGTAGAGACTGCGTTAGTCGTTCAAAAAAATCTCTTTCTTCGTTATTCATCCCCTGCATTGCAAAAGAGCGTGCATTCCAATCTAATTTCTTGATTTGATTACTCTTATCCATCCTACTCACCTATTATGTTATATTCATCTTTTTTGTTTTCACATCGACAGTAGAAGCAGCATCAATGCTCAATTTTCCAGATTCCAAAGTAATCGTTCCGTTCCCAGCGGCGGATTTTACCTGACAATCTGTTATTTCCAATGTTCCTTTTTGATTGACACTGATTGCAATTTCTGAGCTTTTTACTGTGACAACACCCTTTTGATTGTCATTGATTTCCACTTTATCTTTTTCAATATGAATGGTATTGCTACTATTTCCAGCTATAATACTATCTTTTTTCATGTTCAGGTAATATTCGGCATTCTTGATGCTGGCTTCTCCCTCTTCTTCATCAATTTGCACAGTATAATCTCCAGCCGTTAAAGTTATTTTCTGCTTCTCAATTACCAATGTTTTATTATAAAGCAAAATGCTCTTATTGTCTGTGTTGTTGATTTTATCGGATGCTTCCTGTGCTCTTACACAGCCATAGGCATAACAAGTTCCATTTTGACAGATTACCTGCACTTGTTCATTCACATCCGGAATAAAAAAGATTCCGCCCTCTTTGGCTGTCAGCGTGTTGATATAAGGAATCCATATTTTTTCATCCTTCATCGCATCTTCTAATTCAGAAAATTCCACCTGAATTCTTCCCAAATGATCAGAATCTTGATTGTTTACGATTTTTGCAGTTCCAAGAGAAAGGAGTTCTACCGGATTTTTATCTGCTTTTATTTTTTTTTGTATGCGTTCTATTCGATAAAAATAGTGTACACCATCGCCAATTTGGTCTACTTTTAAATGAACTACAACATATTCATTATTTTCAATTCGAACTTTTGTTCCTAGTTCTATGTATTCTCGGTATTCTATTTCCAGCGTTTCCTGCTGTTCAGATAAGTGCAATTCTGCTGAAATGAGGTCAATATCTTTCAACTGTTTTGATGTTTGCATATCATTTGCAATCACCACTTCATTTTTTCCTCTTTGGGCATCTATAACAAATAAACGGGTATAATGCTCACTCGCAAGGCGATTTGCAAACGCAAAATCGCTTTCATTGTACTGTATGACAACTGCTTCTTCTTTTTTGGATGCAAGTTCTTGATTGGATATGGTAAAAGTTACTTTTTCAGAGATTTTTTCAAAAATATTTCCATATGTCTTTTGAGGCGACTGAAAAATTCTGCTAGTTTTTATCATGTCGGATGCAAATGAATCCGACACAACAAAAACAGAAACAGCAGCCCCTGCATAAGTGGATTTTCCAGTGACTTCCTTTATTTTCCCACACATCACCAACATTCCATCTATATCCGCTTCTACTGATGTACCGCAGCTGATAAAATTACGAAGTTCTGTAATGCCATCCATGGAATCCGGTACGATACAGATTTTCATTTTAGAATGCTTTCCGCATTCTTTCTCGATTGTAATGGCAGTGACTTTTCCCTGTACAGAAAGGTTGCTGTTTATCATGTTTTTTCTCCCTTGCTGATACTTATTTCGATTCAATGTACTGGCTGTAAGCTCCGTTCTTTTGAACCAAATACAATTCAAACAAACCATTATCATTTTCCGAACTGATATTTGACTTAACATTTTCCGGCATATTTTCTGTTGGCATATCAAAACTTTCCGTATAATCCAAAACAAACATATTCTCCAGTTCATAATTCCGAAGCAATGTCGGATTGGATGGGCTTGGATAGGTTGTCAATTTCACCTTTCTGTAAATCAGAGAAGAATCTTTTTCCTTTGACCAGTTTGCCAGTTCACAAGTTGTATCCTTGTTTTCCGCTGTAATTCTGCCAATAATCTTGATTTCTGCTCTTACATCGTTGCTTCGTGCAATTGAATCATCATTCAAAGTGTTGGACTTATAAGAGGCACAAATAATATCCTCTCTTCCGCCATGCTGCCCATCCATAGAAGTAAGTTTGATTTCTGTTCCCTTGCTGTCTGTCACTGTCAACTCATAACCTAATGCCATTTTTAAATCCTCCATTTATGTTAAAAATTGATTTTTATAAAATGACGATTACTCGTCATCTACTTCCAATTTATCAATCACTTCATCATCTCTGCCATCATTAAAATGAATTTTAAATGACAACTTTCCTTCTTCGCTCTCGTCTAAAAAGTAACTTTCCCCTCGACGTAACGGATTATTGATGCAATCAATATAAGCATCTCTTTCCCACTTATGCTTAGCCTTGAAATCATCAATTTTTCCTTTTTGGACTTTTTCTTTTCCCTCACTAATTTCCATCCAAATATAATCCTTAACAAATGTTCGGAATATTCTTCCACTATTTGCCATGTTTCGTGCGTACTTTACAAATGTATTTGTCACTCTGCATCCTTCGTAATAACCAACGCAGTCGAAGAAAAAGCCAAATGGATTTTCATCCAATTCATCCAACAACGATTTGTCGTACTTCAAAGCTTCCTCACAATTCATGTTTGTTTTAACCATATAACGGTTTTTATCATTTTCAAAATCAAATCTAACTGCCGGAGATGGCAAATCCTTATGAACTTTGAATCCCAATTTTCTCAATTCATTGCTATTCAAAGACCGCACGGTAAGACCAACTGCAATATATGGTGCATCTAGATAAAGTCCCGGATTCTGAATGGTTTCTCCTTGTGCCACTTCAATATTACCAGCCTGAAGGCCAGACATCAATGTAAAATTTGGATAAGCAAATACAGAATAACGGCTGTTAATGCCATCCAATTTCTTTTTGTAAGATTGTAACCGGCTCTTCGTCATTTTAGAAAAACCAGTCTTTTCACAACCTTTAAATCCAAAAAATGTTGTACATTTCGCTTTATTCAAAATCAATAGCAACTGTTTTGCATCATCCAACGAAATCAAATTCTGTTTTGTTGTCGGTTCTTCTGTATCATCTTCGCCCCAATTAAAGACATCATCATTCGCAGCAGATTCTTCCTGTATAGGCGTTTCTTCTGTATAATCCGCATCTATTACAGAATCATCTGCATCTGGAATATTTGGCGTATAGGTTACACCTGCATGTTCTCTATCCACCAATTCATCATCATCCATTTGCGGTAAAACTGCAAACCAGAACTTTGTTGAAACATTGTTATTCATGTTTTCCATAAAGTTTTCAAAATATTCCCGTGCTTTACGATCTGTTACCAATTCATCAGCAGTGCAATTGGAAATCACAACGTCTAAATCGCCACTCGCATTGTCAAACATTGCCTTAACATCCAGCACCTTTTCAATAATTTTGTTAACAGCTTTTAGCAGGCTGTCCTGTGCTGCTTTATAACACGCTTTCTGAATTTCGTATTTTTTCCGAATTTTTGGAATATCTTCACTTGCAACAATGCCTGTATTACCACTGTAAGCATCTATAACCAAATTCTGTGTATAAGCCTCTCCGTCGTTTACTTCGCCATTTGTTTTTATTTTACTCTCCAGCAATAATTGAACCTGTTTCGAAGCTCTATCTTCCAACAGCATAGATGGATTTCCATCTGCTCCATTTGGATTGGTAATAATGACCTTTTCCTTTACGATATCCCCTTCGCTATTATAAGTCAAGCGATAAGTATCTCTTTTGGTTGTTTCCAGTGCTGGTGTTCCATTATTTGCACTCGAAGAATCAGAAGAAATTCCCAGCTTAGCCTGCAAATCAGCAACACTCAAGCAAAGTAATGCAGTTGGATTATCCTTATAGGATGTCTGAATCTCCTTAGCAACATTCTGCACTTTCTTCTTGCATTTTGCAGTCAGAGCAGTATTTCCGGAATCTTTTGCTTCCAGAAGTTTTTGCATTGAATATTCCAATTCCCGTCTTTTATTCTTTACTTCCTTGAGTGCAGTTTCTGGAGAAATCAGCTTAGAGAAACAACTATAATCAAACTCATAATTAGACTTTCCTGCAACTCCCTTTTTCTCATACATGTCCAACGCTGCTTTGAAAAAAGCAGTCTGGTCGAATTTCATTGGCAAAGCCCCTGGAATTTCATCTTGATTGGTAGAATAAACGAAATATCCACCATTATCGTCTACTTGAAATCCCTGATAAATAGTTGGCGAGAATCTCTCCAAGAATTCATTAAAAGAATGTACTTCCAACGCACGAAGATTATCTTTCACTCTTCTATAATCAAAACTTCCATCATCAGCATCTTCCCCATCTTTTAACGCCAAAACCAGCGATAATGGATATGATTTTCCGTTGATCTCATAAGATGTTCCATCATTGAATTTCTCCAAGACAAGAACGCGGTTGATTGCTTTCAATTCTGACATGTTTACATTTCCTCCATTTCTACTTTTCTGAATCTTACGCCGATAAGATGAGCTTTCTTCAATTTTTCACACAATGGATCTAATAAATAAACTCGATTGCAAGTTGAACCCAATAGCCGAAAAATCTCATATCTTCCACAACATTCAGAAAGGATAATTGGGCTTTCTATATTATAAAATGGAACAATTCCATTATTATAATCATATTCTTCTGTATGTATATGACTTCGTTCAAAGTCGATACAATCAATTCTTGGAATAGAGGTCAACCAGTAAACCTCCTCTATTCCCAATTCTTCGCTTATAAGCGTTACTTTTTTATAAAAAATATAATCAACACCCAAGCGATCCAATTGCTTTTTCAATCGGTCTGAGAAAAAAATCAATTCTTCACAAGACAAGATATCTGGAACTTCTATACCACCTGTTTCATCCAACTCTAATCTTTCCGGATTGTAATTCAGATACCATCGTTCATCTCGATAAAAATAGGTTTTTTGTTGTCGAAGAGACTCTGTCAATTTTGGAACGATATATTCTTCCGATATGGACAGGATCTGTAACATATAAAGTTCTTTCATTTTTCCCTCTTATAATTCCCTGAGCCGTTCTTTTATCATCTTGACAATCGGTTCATAATACATTTCTCCGTTTTCTCGTCCTTCAATAAAAGAAATCAATTTCTGCTCATGTTCCCTGCAATAATCTTCAATAGAACTTTGTGTGTACTTATCCTGAAGTACAGATTCTCGAAAGAAATTAATTTTCCATGGAATCGCATATATTTCTGTCAAGCAAACGAAATACCGAACATTTTCCGAAAATTTCACAAATCCAACTGCATCCGTAATTTCATATTCTGCATCATTGGCAAAAAAAATCCGATTGTCATCTTTTCGATAACGAGTCACTACCATTTTTACTGCTGTCAGTATTCTGGATTGCGTTCGTTTCTGCTGCTTTTGATAGATAATGATAAATTTCTTTCGGTTTGGAACATCAAATGCATAATGAACCGCTTCTTTGGAAACATAGTATGGAAAACTTTTCTTTGGGCTGCTTCTAAAATCCAGCAACTTCTGACCAACCCTCGCAGAAATTTGGTTCATACCATCTATAAACCGCTTTTGTTTGCTCGCATAATCTTTTTTTCGACAGGACGGTTTTTTATACTTTGCTTCTAAAATGTTGATTTCATGTTCGACCGCTTCTACATAATTCTTGTAAAATACGATATTATTCACAGATGTTTTTTCTAAGTAATTGTCGATATTGAAAATGGTTTCCCGATCCATTGTATAGCTATGACCGCCAACATGCCATTGCTGCTTCATATAACTCATTGCAACATATCCATTTGCTTGCTTGCAAAGTCCTTCTTTTCCTTCAAAAGAATGCGTTGTCGGGAGCAGAATACAGTTTTCTGCACAATTAATATCATATCTGTAATAATTCGCCAACTTTACCAAGTATGGATGTGCTGCAAAAATTTGTTTTCCGGAAATAATATGATGTTTTGCAGTGCTCCAGTTTCCTTCTCTAGATTCTGCATTCCTTCGCTTGGTTTCTTCTTTATAAGCAGTATACTGTTCCAGATATTGTTCTTTGTAATTTTTTCCAAGTGTAGCAGCCGAATTTTTAATAGAGTCAGCAGAATCAGGAGCTTTCAAATACTCGCATGTTTGCCACTCTGGACAGTTCTTGTAATCACACAAAGCATATTGATAATTGGGAATTTCTCGAGATTTTTGATTTGGTTCTACAACAGCGATTGTTGTAATTGATTGCTGTTGTTTCAAAGTTTTCTCTGTTTGTTGAGGCAATTTTACGGACTGTTCCTTTTTCTTTACTGGCATTTTTGGTTTATTTAGCTCATCAAGTTTTTTGTTTTCTGTTTTTTCAACTGTGGCTGACGGAACAATCGGAGAAGCACTTACGGTTGCAGCAGTTGAAACAGAACCAACAGAAACACCAGACGGCATTCCCATAGAAGCAGAATGACTTTTAATCTCGATGTTATTTTCTCTTGGTATGGTTACTTTTATTTTTCCAGCCTGTGGACACATCACATAAGAATCTTTTACCAAAACAGAACCACTATTGATTGTCAACCGTTCGCTTGCTTTTTTCCAGCTGCCAGGTGGAAACGTTACACATGGACAAGGAAGTGGCACTCCGGCAGGAGAAAGCGATTTGGGGCACTGCCCTGGTTGACTCATCATAAGAATGGCTCTGTCTGTCAACACACAAGAATTGGAAGAAGTCATTTTTTTAATTGTTTTATCTGGTTGTGTGGCTCGAAACTGAACAGCCGGATTAACACTGCAACAAAACACATCACTTTCTGTCAACACTTTCATTTTTTGCACCCCCAGTTCCTACTTTATTATATAGATGTCATCAGACAGACGTATGTCTGGACAAAATAAATTTACACATTTCATCATTTTTTCATTTTTAAAACAAATAAGATATGCTTTTGTTATTATAGCACAAAATAATAAGTCTGTCAATAGATCTTGAATAAGGTTTGAAAAATAAGAAGAAATTCCGATTGAAAACTTGAAGAAATTTGTTTCCTTGATTTTATGTAAACAGTTTGTCTTTTTTCTTATGCACATTCATTTTACGATTCTTATTTTAACACAAAATCCCTTTTCTGAGAATCCAAACTGATTACGCAAAATTTTATTTTTCAGAACTATTTTAGATTGCACAAGTTTCCCATCTGAAAAGTCAAATCAATTCTTTTAGCAACTATCTACATTTTCCCTATAATTGAAATTTTTACGCTTAAAGTTCCACTTTATTATACAATAAGTGCTTAAATTTGTCAATGAATAATAAACATCTCCCAGCAAAGCCGAGGGGTTTTCTATAATTGCCTAGCCGGTGGTTCTTATTACAATAACACGAGGAGCAAGCATAAAAAACTGCTCCTCGTGCTTCAATTGTTGGTTGTTGAAAGAATATTGGTGATAAATCCGCCGATCATTGCAAGCATCACTCAGAGAGAACCGCCATAATTTCGGATAAAGGGAATCATTCCGGTTCCGATGATTTGCAGAACAACACCAATGGCAATGATTTTGATGTAATCCGTTGCATACTGCTAGACAATACAAAGACAACAACAGACGGAATTACAAACTTCAGAAATTCACGAATATTATACTTTTCCGAAATGATTCTGTAAACCGTTCCAGATAATCATTTAAACAAATCATATTTTCTAATCCAATTATTTATATGACACAGGTTTTTTGACAGAACTTTCCAATAACTTCATCTGCCAGCTTTTTTCCGAAATCGGTAAGACGAAGCAGTTTGTTCTGTTTGTCACTCTGCATCGCTGCCATTTCCACATAGCCTTTCTTTTGAAAATCCTTCAAAATGGTGTTGACGGTTTGCTTTGGGATACACCATTTTTGACTGATAGATTCATTCCTTGCCATTATAAAATGAATATAGCACCAGAACAACATTTGAGGACAATCCCTGTGCCTTTGCTCACTCCCCATAGGCAGCAGTACATTCTTTCTAGATGGTGTAATATCGTCGTAATTGTTCCTGCATCTTCTCTTGATTTTGCATCATTTCTCTCCTTCATAAAAAACAGTACGGATTCGGACTTTTTATTACAGTCCAAATCCGTACTTTCGTCAAGCATCATGAAAAATTTCTATGTTTTGATGCAGAGATGTGGAGCGTACTTTACGCAAATTGCCTATACACAAGCTGGCACATATTTTTCACTTACCTTGCGTTTGTGACCCCCAAGCTTTCATTCACACCCAATGTCTCATCGGCAATCATATCGCCATGCACTGCACAATGGCTGCACGGTCTACATTATGAAAGGTTTGCTTTGTTCAATTCAGGTTTCTAACAATTGCGTCTTCAATCATCTTTGCCATGCGTTCAGTCGTAAGCGGCATTATACGGCAAAGCATAGATCTGAAAGAATCTATGATTCTCACAAGCTTTGCGTGATTCTGTGGGTCGTTTGCCAATTCACCATAGGAAAATGCAATGCCAAATTCCTGATAAAGCTTTTTCAATGCGGTCAGAGCTTCCTGCAAAAGCGTATCGTCGTCTTTATCATCCGCATTAACACCGAGAATTTCAGAGAAATAACGATAAAAAATCGCTTTATCTACACTGGCACGGTAGATTTCTTTTAACCAGTATGGGAAAAGTCCAGTCAGTGCATGAGGATAATCCAGACATAAATAACGCTGTGCAAAAGATTGTAACGGATAAGGAACAAATTCACCCTCACGACCCAAATCATTGAGCGACAATGCACTGTTCAATAGCGGTGTGCTAAGTGCGTCAGTATCGTTCTCATCTGCAAGACTGCAACGTAAACATTCAAGAATGGTTGTCATGGATGCCTCAGCGTAATGTTCGGCAAGCGGCGAACGAGTCAGATTCAGATAGTTGATAGAAAGCTGAACGAATGCAGTCATCTGTCCATAGGCAAGAATATGTGTCGGCAATGACACAATATACTCTGGATTCAGCCAAGTGAACACGCCTTTTCCCACGCCGCAGCCGACCTGCAAACCATTGTCGTCCAGCGTAATCTGCACGTCCGCATTGGTTTCCGAACCTGACATGGGGTTGGTCGGAATGGTAACCACGGGAAGCATAGAAAGTCCCTCGGTCGAAACCTCATAAGTCAGGAATTTCTCCATCGGTACATTTGTATGCAGTGCACCGAAAGCAATTGCCTTTGCCAAGTCCATGCTGACACCGCCACCAATACCGAGAACGGCTTCAATTTTCTTTTCTATGCAAATCTTGATACCCTCGTTGACTTTGCTGAGAAGCGGCTGTTTTACGGCATTCATGCAGATAATTTGAAGCCCTGCATTTGTCAGAGCCTGCTCCAGCTTTGCATAGTGTTCGCTGGCAAGAAAGCTGCCGGTCGGAACGATCGCCAAGTTCTTTAATCTCTTGAACAACGTTCTCCAATTGACCAGCACCGTAGAAAATGCGAACACCGCTATCATAAATAAAATCTTTCATAGTGTTCTCCTTGATTTATTGATCTGGTCGGTTGCCAGACTATTATACTTTTAGTATATCACTTTGCTGAAGATATATTTCCTGTTATTTCCCGTCTAAGAATTTCCACTCTATAAATCGGCTTTGCATCCAATCATCGGGGACTTCTGTGTCAAGCTCTTTTTGTATTCTTGTCTGTGCAGGAATGTTGTAATGCCGCTCACTCCACCTTGCAATGGAAGTTCCTGTCATACACAAATCAAGCACCATGACAATGCTTAGTGCCGTGCAAGCAACCTTCCACGGTTTGCCCGTGCATTGCTTCAAAAGGGTTTCGATACGTGGGGATAGTTTTGCAAAGGTAAATGCGGCAATTCCCCAAACGGCAGAAAAACCCACGCAGATGATACCTTTATAATTCAAAAAGTTGTTGCTGTAATCCCACGCACGCATTCCTAAGCCATATCATAATATCAGACCGCACAGCAGTTCCAATGTAGTTGCAAAAGCAGTCATAATAGCGACTTGAACGGCGATGGACTTGTGCTGAAGCTTGACAGCACCGATGTAAAATAGCACCGCACCGAAGCCGTAGAGAATATTGTACGGTGCAAGAACAGACACAACGTGGGTTTCCCTTGGAATGTTTTGTGAATCATAGCATTTTTTATTGTACTCCGCCCAACGTTTGATGGAGAGCGTAATGCCGCATAGAGCAAATACCTGCCTCATACCGGAGAATAATAACCATTTTCCAAAATTTTACTTTTTACTCAATGCATTATGTTTTAAAAAATATATTAAAAATTACAAATAATAATAAATAGCATAACTGGATAAAACCAGGAAGCGGCAAATTTCCGAAAATCATTCCTCCAAGAACTGGATCTAATGTTATACCAAGGTCAAGCCCAATATAATAAGTACTGTTTGCAAGTTCTCTTTTCCCCTCTCCGGCAGAAGCATCGCTGTAGATTGGCATACGGAACACATAATCCGTATCCTCCTGCCATAAATGCCGCAGCTATTATCTTGTTGTTCAAATTCATAGGATACTTATGGCGGCACAAGCTGAACCGGCGAAAAGAAACACGCCAAACGGCAGTTTGTCAAACAGGCTTTTCATAGAAAAACGGAGAACAAGCAGTATCACAGCATACACGGGAAAGAATAGACTGACTGAAACATTCAGTCCCCGTTCCTCAACGTAACTTACTAGAAATGATTGCGTCATACAATACGGAATAGCAAACAGCATGCTGTGGAGCATTTTCCCAGCAGGCTGTTTTCGTTTCTGAAACAACAAAAAAACAATAGGATAAAATAAAACGGTAGGTCGGGACTATTGTTTTTTATTAAAACTGACGTATTCTGCACTTTTATTTGTATCCTTATCATTCGCCAATTGAAAGCGGAGAAATAACCATTGAGAGAAATATCAATATTTTGCAGAATAGTTATATTCTGCGATTATATTAATAGAAATTTTTTACATAAGTTCAATCTAAACGACAACAAAGGTAATGTAGTAATAGGCAAAAATGAAAAAAGAAGCAGGCTAATTATACAATTAAAAAGTGCAGAATACACAGATTTTAACAATAAGCAAAAGTGATATCTCTCTTAATCAGATTTTCTCTTTCTAAAATTTATTATCTCCGCCACCAACAGATGACGAAGATAATAAAAAGCACACAGCACCGCACAATGATCATATGTACGGTGCTGCTATCAACATTTATTTTATTTTTTCAGGACTGCTCCCTTTTCTGTCAAAAGAGCGTGCATTTCTCGTATAGTTGAAGTAGTAAATAGATCTGTCAGAGAAACATTCACTTCAAAAGTCTCTCTAAGCTGTGAAAGCAGCTTCATTGCAATAAGTGAATCACCACCCATAGCAAAAAAATCCGAATCAAGCTCCACTTCATCGGTTGAAATACCGAGAAGCTCGCAGAATTTATCCTTGAGTATTTTTTCAATCTCATCTGAGCCTGAAATCTCACTCTGTTGTGTATTTTTCTTTTTACGTTCCGCCTTGTAAATTTTTGTCAGTTCATTTATGTCCACCTTGGAATTTGCGGTAACAGGCATACTGTCAATGTGTATAAAGCTTCCGGGGAGCATATAATCAGGAAGAAACTCACTGAGTTTGGCTCTGCTCATTTCTGAACAACCTGTATAGAACAGCACTAGCATATTGTCATCCGTCTTGATAGCTGCCGCCCTGTCTGCACCTGCATACTCTTCTGCTACCGATGCAATCGCTGACAATTCTATTCTCTTGCCATTGATCTTTACCTGTCTGTCTTCTCTGCCATCAAATATTATAGCTCCGTCTGCTCTATAATGACCACGGTCTCCTGTATTGTAAACCTTCATGCCGTTTTTGGAAAGTGTGATGAACCTTTCATCTGTAAGTTCTTTGTTTTCACAATAGCCATCACTCACTCCAATACCTCCTGCATACAGTGTTCCCGTTACTCCAACAGGCAACTGCTGCATATTTTCGTTAAGAATAAAATAGCAGTTATTTGCTATAGGCTTTCCGTAAGGTACGGTCTCACTCTTGAGATCCTCCGGAACTACCTCGTGCATGATATTCCAAAGTGTGGTCTCAGTAGGTCCACCTGTTGAAATTATACGAACAGATTCATTCACCTTTCTTATCTTGTTTAGCAGACTTGGCTTAATGTAGTCACCTCCCATTATGATAAGCCTTAGTGAATTCACCATATCAGTAACCTTATCCGACACTGCCTCCATAAGCATCTCCTGCATAGCAGGAACAGAATTCCAGATAGTAGGTCTGTATTCCTTCATAAGCTCCAGCCAGTATTCAGGATCTCTTGCGTTCTTCTCCTGAGGAAGCACTATTCTTCCTCCGGCAGACATCATTCCGAACATATCATAAAGAGACATATCATGTGAGTAATTCGTTACTGCCATTGCCGCATCATCGACTCCAACCTCAAATTTGGCATTGGTAAAATATATCGAATTGGTAAGCGAATCACTTCTAAGCATAACAGCCTTTGGTCTTCCTGTAGTACCTGATGTATGTATTATGACAGATACAGCCTTTTCATCAATATCTGCCGCAGGTACGTCAGCTGAGATCATACGGGCATTTTCATCTGGAACAATCGCTACAAAACCGCTTTGAACAAACGCCTTTTCATCCTCCGACGACAGTATCATATTTCTGCAGTCTATCCACTTCATCATATTTTCCACTAACTGATGAGGATAAGTATACTCAATTGGTGTATATACTGCTCCCATATATGCGACAGCGTATGCAGCTATCAGCTGATCTGCTCCCTTTGGCATGTAAACTGCCACCTTGTCCCCTGCTTTGATACCGTTTTTGTGCAATTTATCAGCAAGAGCATAAACTCTCTCTCCTGTCTCTTTATAGGTCATGACAGAACCCTTCATGCATATAAACGGCTTGTCAGCATACTTTATGAACGCATCAGATACCAACTTTGCAAGCGACTCTGTCTTTATATCCTGCTCGGTTTTGTTAGCCTTTTCTATGATATGCATATCCTCATCAGGCATAGGAACAGTTACCTTTTCATTCCAGAAGTCCTCATTAGAAGCTGCTTCACTGAGTATCCATTTCTGCATGAATGCCAGCTTTTCAAGTACGCTCGGACTTATAAGGCCATTTAAGCTGTTATAATTGAATTCAATCCGCTCACTGTAAACACAAGTATTCACATCTATCCATATCTGAGACGTATGATTTTCCTGATAGCGTATCTTCATCACATTTTTCTCAATGTTTATGAATTCCTCTTCAAATTCTGGAGCATCAGGCAGCATTCCGAATACCAACGGTGCCAGAACTTCACTGTAGCCGTTGTTATTTCTATATATCTCACGGGTTATTTCCATACCGCTGAAACTGTTGTGATCCTTAAGCTCAAGTATCTGCTTCTGAGTCCTTACAGTCTTTTCATGGAACGTTTCATTGGGATCATCCTCCATAACAAACAGTAGGAAAGAGGCACATTCTCCCAATATCTTAAATATATCCTCATGGAAAGGAGGACGATAAAACTCGGGAATATTAAGAAGGAATCTTCTTTTGTCATTCCATCTTGCAACAGCCATACCAAAGGAGGTCATGAGTACCGAAAATGCTGATACACCGTGCTGCTGTGCTTTTGCTTCTATCTGTCTCCACTGCTCAATAGGTATGCCACACTCTATTTGTATTCCCTCTACCGTTTTAAGCTCTGTAATGTCATTTTCCAAAGGAAGAACACCTGCCGATGGAAGGTTGGGAATCCTATCCAACCAATATTCCTTATCCTTCAGATATTTATCGGTCTTTTTAAGCTCTTGTCTATACATGATATAGTCACGGAAAGATACCTGAAGCGGTTCCATTTCCATATCTGGATCTTTATAGAGAGCTCCAAGCTCTGTGAAAAACAGCTGGAAACTCCATCCATCCATTATCTGACCATCTGCGTAGATATGTAAAAGAGCTGTATCCTTTTCGGTTACTGTGATTTTTAATCGGAAAAGAGGTGCTTTTGACAGATCAAGTCTTGTTGCCACCATTTCTTTTCTTAGATTTTTTATATATTCTTCCTTTTCCGCATCCATCCTGTCGCTTATATCAGTTACCGGGATATCCACCTCAGGTATCTCGCGAAGCACATGCTGGATACCGTCATTATCGATATAAGCACGAAGCATATCATGTCTTTCAATAAGACGTCTTATTATATGGAAGATCTTCTTTTCATCATAATTGCCACATTCTATTTCAACGTAACCCGCTGTTGGTATACTGTTAAAGCCCTCTGTTTCATGAGCACCTATATAATAGGACTCTTGAAGGTCACTCAGTGGGAATGGATCGTAACGATGCTCCTGATCAGGCTTGAAGTTTTCCACTACTATCTCCGTATCCAATCTGTCTGACGAAGCATTGCTATCTCTGGTGTCTATGAACTCTGCCATTTGACGGATAGTAGAATACTTGTACATATCCGAAAGTGATACATCGATATTTTTACTTTTAAGCTTTGTCAGTACGCTTATGGATTTGAGAGAATCTGCACCTATAGTGAATATATTTACGTCAGTACTCAATTCATCAAGTCCCAGCGTTTCTTTTATAATATCGTAAAGTACCTGCTCAGTTTCTGTTTCAGGTAGAATAATATTAGTATTGCTATTATCAGTTTTCTTCTCATATGGAAGTGCCTTATGATCCACCTTGGCATTTGCAGAAAGTGGCAACTCGGCGAGAGGGTATATTCTTTCAGGGATCATATATGAAGGAAGCTCTCCACGAAGTTCCCCAAGAAGTTCCTGCTCGTCACAATACTTCCTGTCATTTGCGGCATATCCCAATATAACATGCTGCTCAAAGGCCTCGGCTGGCTTGGATGGATGAGGGAATGCTGCTGTATTTTTAAATCCGCAGTCTGACATAGCTTTTTTCCATTCCTCCGAACTGAGAAGCGGCACATTCTTTTTAAGACGTTCATCACTATAGCCCGAAAAGCCCTCTATAAATCCTATGGACACCTTATGATACACCTTATTTTCTGTGACTTCCAGTGCTGCCAGCATGCCCTCATTTGAAAGCATAAATCGCAAATTTTTAAGTGTCTTTCTTATTATCCTAGCATCATGCAGTACATTTGCTCCTATAATTATATCAAAGGATGCAGGTGCATAGCCCTGTGACTGAGGTGCTTCATCTATATTGAACAGTCTGTAATTGATAAAGTCATATTCCGCAAAACGTTCCTTTGCCTTGTCTGTAAAGAAAGTGGAAAGGTCGGTAAATGTATACTCAACATTATAGTTCTTTATCCTATCAAGTATAGCTGCAGATGTTCCTCCTGTACCTGCACCAAATTCCAATATCCGCACAGGAGTTTCTCCTTTACGGTTTATAATATACTGCTCCACTGCCTCAGCTACTAAAGCATTCATGTATTCCGCTACGGGATTATATCTGTAAATATTCTCTGCACGCTCCATATCGCCTTCAGGAAACAGTATGGTAAGAGGATTAACATCAGCTTTTAAAATCTCAAGAACATTTTTATTACAGAGCATAAGGAATTCAGATGATCCACCCCAGTATTTAATTCCTTCTTTTTTCATTATTTCTTCATACATTGTGTCTACATCTATATATTCAATAGCCCTGATACACTGATACACTCCTGCACGCTGTTTTTTTACAGCACCCATTCCTGCTACAGTATCTGCCCACTGCTCGATGAGCTTTCTGTACTTATCCACTATACTTTCATTTGCAAAAAGCTCTTCAAGAGTGTATAGCTTTCCTTCCTCAACAAAATAACCCAGTTTGACAAAAGCATTGCTGATTATCGCTTTGCTTGCATCCTCCAGAGCCTCTGTTATTTCCTTATAGTTCTCTACACTAAGATAATCTGGAGTATTATCACTTGCCTTGTCCATAGCAGCAGCTTGCTTTGAAGCGGTGCTATCCACCCATTCCTTATCATAGGGTTCAGAGGACTCAGGAACATAGTAAGCCATAAGTCTTTTAGCTCCATCATTATCGCTTATAACTGATGCAACAGCAGTTGCAATATTCTTGTGCTTTTTGATACAGCTCTCTATTTCTCCAAGCTCTATTCTGTTTCCGTGAAGCTTTACCTGATTATCCTTTCTTCCGCAGAATACCATATATCCATTTTGCGAGAAATATCCCCTGTCACCTGTTTTATATATCCTACCCAATTTTTCGTCATCAAAAAATGCAGCAGCAGTCTTTTCAGGATCGTTCAGATATCCCAGTGCTACGCCCTCACCGCCAATGTAAATATCCCCTTCGATATTTGCAGGCAGCGGCTTCATATCATATCCCAATATATACATCTGCTGATTGGAAAGAGGATAACCGTAAGGAATACTGCTCCAATGCTCCTCCACCTTATCTACAGGATAATAGATAGACCATATAGCTGCTTCCGTTGCACCGCCCAGACTTATTACCTTTGCATTGGGAAATTTTTTTCGTATCATATCCGGCAGTTCCACAGGTATCCAATCACCGCTGAGCATTACAAGTCTCAATGTCTCGTTTACATAATCACTATCAAGTGCATCAACAGTCAGCTGCATAAGTGCGGGAACTGTATTCCATATCGTAATAGGAAATGTCTTGAGCTTTTCTATCATACCGTATACATTTTCTTGTTTGTCATGTATGATGAATGAACCACCAGATGTAAGTGCACCGAATACATCATATACAGAAAGGTCAAATCCAAATGAAGAGATACCTATTATCTGATCCTCTTCATTTACATCAAATCTTTCGTTTATATCTAAAATAGTATTTACAAGAGCACCATTGGTTATGGTAACACCCTTTGGCTTTCCTGTTGTTCCCGACGTATATATTACATACATCACATCACTGGAATCATGACTTACATCCTTTATGAGCCCATCTGAGAAACTATCACAGTCTTCATTGTCATAGGTACTGCTATTCAGTATAGCAACGCTCTCGCTCTTCTCCAGCATATACTGTATTCTTTTTTCGGGAAGATCCGGTGCTGTAGGAACATAAAAACCGCCTGTTTTCAATACTGCCAGCATATTTACTATCGTTGATATGTTTCGTTCTCCTACTACGATATAACCTTTTTTACAGCCATACTTTTCAATGAGCATATTTGCTTCTCTGGATGCAGCAATATCAAGCTCTTCATACGTTATCTCACTGTTGTTTGTTATAACAGCTGTATTATCAGGTTCATTCTCTACCCACTGCTCAAACATTTCAATAGCTGAAATATAATTGTGCTCTATTTTAGTATCATTATATGTACTAATAAATTTCTCTGCCTCATTTGTCAGTACATCGGAAATCCCCGATATTACCGTATCCATAAAATACTGCTGCATTGCCTCCAAGCGTTCTCTGTCCCAATATTGCTTAGGGTAATCCCAATGTACAATCAGATTGCCGTTTTTAAGTGTCACCTGATTGTCAAGAAGCAGCTGAGGTGTCTGGCTAACCTGATAAATTCTTTTTCCAAACTTCCACCAACCATGTCCTGCCAGGTCAAAAAGCATTCCCGTAAATACAAACGGAAAAGCTGTCATAGTTTCTGTCTGATTGTTTATGCTAACCTCTTTTACAAAGGAGAATATATTGAAATTCAAATGCTTTTTATATTCTGATATTTTTTTCTGTGCTTTTCGACTCAATGCAATAAGATCATCATTTCTGTTGAACTCAAATGTTATGGGAAGAATTTTTGTAAAATCACCTATTACATCCTGATAGTTATTACCTACTGTACCCTTTCTATCAGATACTGTCATATTTATGGTAAGCCGTTCAGTATTTGTCCAGGCTGAAACAGTCTTTGCATAAGCTGTCAACAGATACACTGTAGGCAGTATACGATTCTTTTTAAGAGAGTCTGCTACCTTGTGCCACTGCTCTGCTACAAGCTTGGTTTCCAACGAATCAAAAATCGGTATTTCGAAAATATTCTCATGAGTACAGTCTGCAAAGGGACCCGTCACAAATTCATCTATTCTGTCCATCCAGAATTGACGATCCTCTTTGCCAAGTCTTTCATTGCGTTCTGACTGATACTCAATAAAATCGGAAAAACTATGGTTTAATGGCTTTGCAGGTCTGTCACTGTCATAATATGAAAGTATTTCCTGTACAAAAAGTTCTGTACTCATACCATCTATTATCATCATATCAAAATCAATTGCCAAACGATATATATCATCGCTCATTCTAAAAAATTTAAAACCGAACATAGGCCACTTATCCAAAGGAAATACGCGGTTAGAGGTCTCACTACGATATTTTTCGATTATTGATGCTTTGTCCTGTTTATCTCTTATATCCTCGCACTCTACGTTATAGTAAGGTGCCTTCTCCATAATACACTGTGTACCATCCTCACATATATATGCCCTTAGCATTTCCTGACGCTCTATCACTTTATTAAGTGCCTTTTCAAATTTCAAAGGATCAAGCTCACTGTCATACTCAATATAAAAATGAGTTGAGATTCCCCCCAGATGCAGATTATTGTTTCTGCCTGACATATATGCAAATTGTACATCAGTAAGTGCCGTTTTTTTCAAATTACTCATTTTTGATATACTCCTTCATTATTTCAGTGATCCTACTGATGACCTCATCAGATCTGTCCTTAAGATAAAAATGACTTGCATCAAAACTATCTGTGCTAAAGTTGCTGCTTGTATAGTTTTCCCAATTATCCAGACCCTGTTTATTTGATAGTTCCCCATCCTTTTTACCGTACATGACCGCTATAGGACAATCAAGCTTTACAACCGAGTTACTTTTATAATTCTCCTGTATGTAAAAATCCTTGCGGACTATAGGTGTGAAATACTCTAACATTACAGGATCTGCCATCAGTTCCTCCGATACAAAGCCTGCTTCTTTTATTGTCTTCAAAAGTTCATCATTGCTTAAACTGCTAAGAATAGGAGCAGAATAATCCATGGGACTGTAGCAGGATGATGCAAACAGTATTTTTGGTACTATATCATACTTTTCCTTTAGATAAACCGCTGCTTCATAAGCGACTATACTCCCGCTACAGTGACCTAAAAATGCAAAGGGTCTTTCTCTTAATATGTCTATACAATCATCCACAAAGCCTTTGACAAGCTCCCGAATACTATCGGGCATAGGCTCTCTTATACGTTTTTCACGCATGGGAAACTGAACGGGAAGTACAGCAGTACCCTCTATATGTCCGCCCCATTCTGCGAAAAAAGCCGCCGTTCCTCCTGCATGGGGGAAGCAAAACAAGGTCTTCCCTTCCCCCTTATCACTTTCATGTGCTATCCACTTATTGATCATTTATTTTCCTCCTGTTTTCGTCCGATGAATTACATTACTTTAAGACTGCTGTAAAAATACTGTACGATCTCTTCTGACTTTTTGCGAAAGTAAAAATGATCCCCTTCAAAAAGCTTCACTTCAAAATGTCTGTTTGTAAAACGCTGCCACATATTAAGCTCGCTTATACTTATATCATCATCTGTTCCACACATTACATAAATGTCTGTTGGTAACTCCTTTTCGGGTACATTTTCTCCTGCATACTCATCCAATATACGGTAATCGTTTCGTATTATAGGAAGAAAATATTCCTTGAATTCATTCATCATATAAAGCTCCTTTTCCAGTCCTCCCTGTTCATAGAGCCAATCCCAGAATTCATCATCAGTCATGTGTCCCGTCTTTACTTTCTCACTTATCTGCGGAACTCTGTTACCCGAAATAAAGAGCTTATCGGGTAACTGAATAGAAGGATCCTTTTTGAGCTTATCCACTACCTCGTATGTGAGCCAGCTTCCCATGCTGTGACCAAATATGGAATACCTTTCAACATAATGAGAATTCAGATATTCCTTTATCATACTACAGCAGTCATCTGTCGCTTCTGCAAAATCCTTGTACAGAGGCTCCATGACTCTGGACGAATGTCCTGACAATTCCAGCAGCACCAGCTCAATATTCCTTTGCTTAGCCTCTTCCTTTAACTGTCCGTATGCAGATGCTGCACCACCTGCATACGGGATACAAAATATTGTATTCATATTTTCAAATCCTTATTATCCTTAGTTTGCAAAATCCCGAAATGTGTTTCATTTACATTGATGAACTTTACACTTCTATCAAAATGCTCCTGCCATTTTTCGGGATGATCGGTTACGCTCTGCTTATCAGCATGAACATATACAGCATCAGCATAATAAAGCTTTCCGCTTATCGAAACCTTTTCAGCTGCATCAACAAGACTTCTGAAAAAGTTGTTTATCATCATCGCTTCGTGAACAGACATATTTTCGGTGTTCATAAGCACACCTGCTGTCTCCTCTGCAAAGCTTTTCATTACCCTTGCCTTCAATTCGGAATCCCTTTCAAGCATTTCAACAACCTTTTCCCAAAGCAGAGTAATATTTTCTACATCTGAAAGTGCATCTGTATCCATATCACTTGTATACTGCTTTATAAACTCTATCTCTCCGCTGACAGTGTAGGAATATTCCATATTGGCACCTGGAGCCTGTGTATCGAAAAATCTTATATTTATATCCTTATATCCATTCTGTTCCAGTATATATGCTATTTCGTAGCATATAGTACCACCGATGCACCAACCCACAAGCATTATCGACTTATCGAAAGGAGTATTTTTCATTATCTCCTGTGCATATTCCTCAGCCAACGCTTTAAGACTTATCTTTTCAGGAGCAAGCTTTACCTCATGCAGATAATCTATTCCATAACAGTTGTATCTGTCTTTTGCGGAAGCTATGATATATCCATAGCTGTCCGCACTGCCGTTTCCGCCATGAATAAAGTATGCATCCTGCTTGTCAGACGATATATCAGACATTTTACGCAGTATACTTTTCTTACCACCACTTATATAGAAATCAGAAAGTGCTCTTATGGTATTGCTGCGAAGTATATCCGTAAGAAGAAGTGTATCCCAGTTCAGCTCTTTCTTTATAGCCGAAAGCAGCTCCATTGCTTTGAGCGAATCGCCACCACTTTCAAAGAAGTCGTCCTCCACACCTGCATTTTCTAGATTCAGTACTTTTTTCCAAACTGTAAGAAGTCTTTCCTCAATCTCATTTTCTGGAAGTGTAAATACTCTTTCTTTCTCTGTTCCTTCATCCTCCAAGCTTTCCATAAGCATTCTTCTATTTATCTTGTTGTTCGGTGTAAGAGGTATCTTCTCCATTATCTTCAATACAGAAGGACGCATATATGATGTAAGATAAGAGCTTCCATATTCCAAAAGTTCATCATAGTCAAGCTTTTCAATATCGCCCTCAACAAATACAGCTATCTGTCGGCTGCCACTCTTGCTTTCAAATATCAATGCAGCTACCTGCGACACATTTTCATGATTCAAATATACGTTTTCGATCTCACCTAATTCTATTCTGAATCCCTGTATCTTTACCTGCCCGTCTATTCTTCCGCATATTTCAACATAGCCTTCATTTTTGAATATTCCATAGTCTCCTGTACGGAATATCCTACCGTATTTCGGATGTATGAAAAACTTCTCTGCATTCAGCTCGGGCATATTCACATATCCCTTTGCCAGACCCAGACCTCCTACACAAATCTCGCCTCTTACCTCATTCGGGCATTCTCTTCCGTTTTTATCCATAATATATATCTGCTGGTTTCTGATAGGATAGCCATATGGAATACTATTCCATTCATCTCTTACCTCAGAAACAGGATAATATATATCAAATATTGATGTCTCCGTAGGTCCGCCAACACTCATAAAGCTTGCATTAGGCAGATATTCTAATATGTCTCTCGCAAGCTGCTTGGGAATAAAGTCGCCGCCCAGAAGTACATGACGAAGTGTCTGCCCCTGCTGCTCTGTTCTGATGTTCATATACATCTGCATAAGTGCAGGTACTGTCTGCCATACTGTTACCTTGTACTTTTCCACCAGCTCTACGATATGCTCGATAGCGTGTACATCGGGAACAGTGATCAGGCAGCCACCTGCCTCAAAGGTACCAAATATATCATATACCGACATATCAAAACTCAGTGCGGACAAGCCGATAAATACATCACTTTCATCTATACCGTAAGCATCATTTGCTGAAATTATAGTATTTGATACAGTCCGGTGAATAATTTCGACACCCTTCGGAGTACCTGTACTTCCCGAAGTGTATAGTATATAAGCCGTGTCATCGGGAGTGGGCATATCTTTTCTTTCCTTTTGCAACGACACAGGCATGGTTTTGTATTCGTCCGCCTTCAGTATAATATCTATATTACTGCTTTTGCATATATAGCCGACACGTTCACGAGGAAATTCCGGGAGCATAGGTACATAAGCTCCTCCTACCTTGAGAATGCCAAGAATATTTATTATATCCCCTGCTTTTCTTTCGGTAACAAGGCCAACATTTCTTCTTGCCATATTTTTATTTTCAAGATACTCTGCAACTCTATCAGAAAGCTCATCAAGCTGTGCATAGGTATATTCATCACCATTCGAAATAAGAGCTATCTTTTCAGGGCATCTCTCCATAGTTTTCTTAAACAGAGCAACAAGTGTAGTTTCAGGAGGCTGCTCATCATTTGTATCATTGTAATTCTCTCGCTGCAACTGCTCTGCTTCCGTCATCTGTGGCATTCTTATCTGCTCATCGCCCGATGCAACATCATCAAGTATACCACAAAATGCATTGAAGTAGTTATCCACCATTGTGCTGTCAAAAAGCTCTGATACATAGTCCATATGTATAACAAGATTACCGCCCTCGGACATGACCTGAAAATCAATATATACCTGAGGTGTTTGTCCAATAGACCACTGTACCTCACCTAACTTTGCCACATCATCCATAATATCCGTTTCAAATAGCAAGCTTGTAAATACCATAGGCATAAGTGTTTTTTGCGTAGGATATCTGAATTTTTTCATAACATCTTTTGCAAAATGTATACCATCATATATCCTATATTGAAGAGCCTTTCCGAGCGATGCTTGAACTCTTTCGCTCTCTTCCCAGAAATCTGAAACATCATTGAAATCATAATCCAATAGGATAGTAGATGTAAAGTCACCATACATTCTCTCTATATCCGCATTGAAATTCGGACGATTGAACAGGGTAAGATTCACCGTAAATCTATCCATACCACTGTAGAAATTGAGAACATGTCCGTAGGCACTCATGAGAAGCGCTGATATGGTCATACCATGCTTTGCAGCCTGCTTTTTTATCACAGCCAATTGCTCCTTGGTATATACACGCCGCTTTCTGTCAAAATGTCCCTTTTCCACCTTTTCAGGCTCCGTAATCATAGGTATTTGAGGAGCTTCTGGAAAATCCTCCAGCTTTGACAGCCAATATTCCTTAGCCTTATTGTATATTGGCTGCATTCTCATTTCTTCAAGATCATGTATATAATCCCTGTAATGATATTTAAGTGGCTTTGCCTCCAGATCAGGGTGAAGATAGTATTTCGCAAGATCCTGCACCATAAGATTTACACTTGCGGAATCCATCATTATCATATCATAGCTTATGAAAAGATATTTTTCCTCGTCATTAATTTGGAATCCACTTATATCAAATAATGGGAATTTATAAATGTCAAAAAAGCTGTGAGAAAGCTCTTCTCTTTTTTGCATTATCATTTCTTCCTGCTTTTCTTTTGGCAAATCTCTGATATCCAGTATCTTTATGGTATAATCAGGAACATCCCTTAATACATTTTGGGTACCGTCAGGTCTTAAAACAGTTCTCAACATATCCTGCTGATCTATTATCTTTTGCAATGCCTTATTAAAACGAGGTATATCTATTTTTGTAAGGAACTCCAGATAGCTGTGAGTTGTAAACCCTCCAAGCTCATAGAAATCCTGCTTACCAATAAAGTATGACATCTGAAGAGATGAAAGTCCGAAAGGCTCATACTGTTTGTCATTAGCCAAACGTGAGTATTCAGCAATATTCTCTCTGAACGACTTAAATATACTTTCTGCCTCATCATCGCTTATGAGAGCTGCATTATAGTCGAGCATAAAATAGAGTTTGTTATGTATAGAAAGTGTGTTTATATCTATAACATAACCTGTCAGCTGCTTTTCAGAACGATTATGTCCAAGCATCTCTTCTACGATCTCAAAGGGAGAATCACTGCTTTCAGCAGCATCAAAATCACCTAAATAATTAAAGCATATCTCAGAAGAAATGCCATATATTCCGTTGCGTGTATCGCTCGACACTTTCTTTTGCATATATTCGGTGCTGACACTGCGGCTGATCTGCTGTATTTCTGTAACGTTTGCTGCTGATGTCTCTATATTATCCTTATTCTCATATATCAAAGGATAAACAGATGTAAACCAACCTATAGTATTGGAGACATCGTATGAGCTATTATTGAATCCTCTGCCGTTATGCTCTACATCGACTGCAAATTTTTTCATATTCTTGACACTTCCAACAGCAACGGCGGAAGCAGTGAGCACAAGATCAGAAAAATTAGTTCCCCTCTGGGCATTTACATATGAGTCAATACCTGCTTTTTCATTATCATCTAAACTGAAAATCAAACTTTTTCGTTCGCTTAATAGGCAGCTGTGTTCTTTTTCCGAAATATATTCAAGTCCGGATACATCTGTCTGCTCCCACTTAGCAAGTGCATCGGGAGACTTTACAGACGCTGCTGCTACTGCCTCAGAATACTTCTTGTAAGATACAGTCTTTGGTATCAATTCAGTCTGTTTTCCAAGCAAATATCCCTGATAAAGTTCTCCAAAATCTCTAAGTAGTATCCTAAAAGAAACTCCATCCATAACAAGGTGATGAACTGCTATGAATATATACAATGTATCCGGTAAATGCAAAAGACCAACGCTTATCAGTATACCCTTTTCAAGATCCATTGCCTTTTGAATAATCTCTGCCTGCTTATGAAGCCATACCTTTTCATCACCACCACCAAAGGTATACTCACTTATAGTGTACGAAACAGCGTCAGTTTCTCTATCCTCCTGTATCCATTCACCGTTTTCAAAACGATAAACCATGCGCAGAGCATCGTGATGGATAGTAAGCTCTTTTAATATTTCCGCCAATGAGGATACATTTATTTCTTCCCTGCATCTAAGCAGCACACTCTGATTGAAATGGTTCTTTTCTTCAAACTCTTTTTCAAAGAAGAACTTTTGAATAGGCATTAGCGGTACATTTCCAATAACGCTTTCCTGTGGTTCAAGCTCACCTTTATATACATACCGTGAAAACTTTTCTACAGTAGGATTATCAAAAAGTCTGCGTATCTCTGCATTCATGCCATACTTTTTCATCATCCCTATTATCTGCATAGCTTTTATGGAATCTCCGCCTTCCTCAAAGAAATTGTGGCGTATTCCAATATCCTTATTTTTAAGTACCTCCTGCCAGATATCAAGAAGATCACTCTGTATCTCATTTTCAGGGAGAACAAATTTCACATCATTATTCATTGCTATATCCGGCAGAAGCTCCCTGTCAAGCTTACCATTTCGGGTCACAGGAGCAGTCTCTATCTGCATATATCCAGATGGCATCATATATGAAGGAAGAACACTTTTCAGCTCTTTTTCAATATTTTCAGCAGGAATAATTTCATCTGCTGTATAATATGCCCATATTCTACCATCATCCGACTGATCCTTTACCACCCTGACAAAGCCCTGCTTTACTCCAGGACAACTTTCTATAGCAGACTCTATCTCACCCGTCTCAATACGAAAGCCTCTTATTTTGAACTGTTCATCTTTTCGTTTTACATAAATTATCTCTTTATCATATCCAAATTTGACTATATCACCTGTTTTATAAATTTTCTTTTTAGGATCATACATATCAGGTATAAATCTTTCATTTGTAAGATCATCCCGACCATAATATCCCTGTGCGATATCGCCGCCTATATACAATTCACCTTCAACACCCACGGGAACTGGATTCATGTCACTATCCAATATATAGTAATAGTGTCTTGAATCAGCAATTCCTATAGGTACATCCAAAGAAGAAGGAGAAAAGGGTTTTAAAATATAAGCAGAAGAACAACAAACTATCTCAGTAGGTCCGTATCCGTTCACAAAAATAGTATGTGGATTTGCATCGGCAGCTTTTTTATAATGCTTTGAGGAAGCCTTTTCTCCTCCCGTCATAACCACTCTGAAGTTACCAAAACATTTCTCATCAATATCGGTAATAAGATTAAAAAGCTGTGGTGTGATTACCATTCGTGTTATATGCTGTGCCTTAAAAAACTCTATAAGACTTTCCGCAGTATCTTTTTCACTCGGCATTGCTGAAACCAGTGTGCCACCTGTAAGAAGTGTTGTAAAAATTTCATATACACTCACATCAAAAGACAGAACAGCGATCTGTGCTACAACATCCTCAGCTTTTCCGCAAAATTCATCACTATTATCCATTCCCATACGGCACAGAGCCCCTGTTGAAACGCGAACGCCCTTAGGTTCTCCGGTGGAACCCGAAGTAAAAATGACATAAGCTGCATCCTCATTTTTATGCTTAATGCTGCTACAATTAATGCTTTCATTGTATTTGACAGCAGTGTCCGCAGCTATGATCTGCACACCTTCTCCGTACTTTTCAGGATAACTGCTGAATACAAGCTTCACTCCTGCTGAATTCATATATTTTTCACGTCTTTTTAGAGGAAGTTTTATATCAAGAGGCATATAAGCACAACCTGCCAGTAAAATGCCGAATATTGCAGTAATGTTTTCAACTGTTCCTTCCGCATCAATACCTATGATATCGCCTTTAACTGCTCCCTTTGAAATTATATATGCTGCAACGTGCTTTGCATTTTCCAAAAGTTCTCCATATGTCAGGCTTTCATTGCCTCTTTTAACAGCATATTTATTTAATAATTTATTTGCAATCTCAGTAAATCTATCCTGAACAGTTACAGCTTTTTCTTCCCTGTAATTCTGATTTACATATAAAATAATATCCTTTTCCTGCTGTTCGGCAAGAGATTTGTAGCAACTAACTATACGTTGTGGATCACTTATAAGCTGAGTAAGCAGATTTTCATATACTTTCACAATGTCCTCAATTGTTTCCAATGAATACACCTTTGGATTGTATTCAAAATCCATGATAAGTTCTTTTCCTGGCTGCGTTTTTACAGCAAGGTCATAGTTTGTTCTGTCATAAAAACAAGGATTTTCTATATTAAGTCCCGAAAGTGTTATGCCATCTGTCATTGATGCAAATTCAAGATTCTCAAAAGCAAAAATATGATTAAAGATCGGTTCACGATCATCTTTTATTTCGGTCAGATTTATATGTCCGTTAAATTCTCCGCTGAACACATCAACTGCTAATGCTTTTAGCTGCGGAAGCAACGGCTTTGTCTTATCAAGTCTCATAATAAGAGGCAGAGTATTTATAAATAATCCGATCATTTTATCTGCATTTTTCACTGGGACACTCCGCCCTGATACAACACAGCCCCATACTGCCTCACTACTGTCACTGTACTTACAAAGGAGTAACCCCCATAAACCCTGTATTATAGTTCCAGGTGTTAGATGATTGCTCTTAGCTAACTCACTTACAGCCCTGAACTTTTCTTCATCAATCAAATGTCTGTAAACATTTCTCTCAGTACAGCTGTGGTCAACACTATTTGATACTATCGGAAACTCAAAGGGCTTTGGTGCATCATCTAAATATTTCTGCCAGTATTTTTTTACATTGCTGTTATCAAAGCTGTTGCTCCATTCAAGATAAGCGGAATACGGTTCTTCATCTATAGAGACTGCTTCCCCCGAGGCTTCTTTTTTATAAATCTCAAAAAGCTCCTTTACGAGCAGCGACATACACCAACCGTCAACAGCAATATGGTCGCATCCCCATATTACTCTGTGCTTGTCCTCCGAAAGTTTTAAAAGAGTTATGTCCATAATCTCGCCATCAGCAATGCTTCTTTTTTTTGTGCGACTACTAAGTGAAACCTTCTCTGTTTCATGCTCCTGTTCATCTTGGGTCAGACCGCTTATATCCTTGTATGCTACCTTCTGCTCACGGCTGTCCATGATTTCCAACTGTGGCTTATCACCATTAGATAAAAAATACCTTGATCTTAAAGCCTGATGACTGTTGATAAGTACCTGTATACTCTTCGTAAAAACATCCGCTGAAAACGCTCCTTTTATATCAAAACGTACCTGATCATAGTATATATTATCCTTTGATATCATATTGTGGAAAAAAATTCCTTGCTGCATAGGCGACTGTGTATAGATATTACCCATTATTCTGTCCTCCATCCATAATCCTTGTCTATCTTTTCTGCTATCTCATGTATAGACTGATATTCAAAAAAATCCGCAGGCTCTATACTGCGTGAAAGCTGTTCGGTAAGCTTTCTTATTATCAACATTCCCTTTATCGAATCTCCCCCTATCTCAAAAAAATTATCATCTGCAGTTATATCGTTATTTCCAAAGACATCACACCAGATTTTCCAAACCTTTTCTTCACTTATTGTCACTTAAAACACTCCTTTTATTTTCCAATACAATACCCAGCTCGTACAGCGGAGTGCTGAACCTGTCTGCTATCTCCGCCACCGAACAGGATTTGATATAGACTTCCATTATCTATCTTGACATTTGAGAGCAATGGTCATAGGAATATTTTTTATATGCCTGTAGGACAGGATATTAGTTATAATATAGCATATAAGACCTGCTGCTATTACTATAAGATATTCCTTTATTGTCATTATAAAGTCCAGATATCCACCTATGGTTTTTATACAAGAAGGCCATATAGCCATCATAAGCATATGTTGCAATGGAAGTGACAGGAATATAAGTAATACTGCTACGATGGTATTCGTACTTATAAAGATCCTTCGTATCTCCTTTTCTTTAAATCCAAATATTTTCATCATGGATATGCCAGTCTCATTTTTAGAGTATACCATTTTTATCAGCAAATACATAATTATAAGATATATAATTATTGCTGCTACAGGAAACATAACTATCATGGTTTTCATAACATCCTTCATGATCTGTCCGCTCTTTTCCATGTCCGAAACACTTATATGCGAAACAAGGATATTATCTGGAATATTAATATCGTTATCAGAAAAATAATAATTGTAATAGTCAGAAAATTTTCTGAAAATATTATTCATCTCTTTTTGTTCCATAAATACTGCAAGACCCATATTATAGTCCACTACTCCGATTATGGTATAACTTTCCGAAACACCCGTGGAAGAATTCTGCAGTGTGATACTATCTCCCTCCTTCAAACCGAATTTTTTTGATGCTGCAGAAGTTATTACCGTTTCACCAAAGCCTATATTTTTTACATTTGGAAAATATAGGCTGTTTTCTGCTACACCTATACCTGTAAGATTATATGTCTGATCCAACGCCTTGTTATAGTAATCAAAACCGCCTACTGTTGCCTTTTCAGCATCATTATTGTCAGCCTCATATGGTTCAGATATCATATATTGATTTTTGCAAACAGCATTATCTGTCTGTTGTTCAATATATCCATCAAAGGAGGAAGACATACCTATACCGAATATCATAAGCCATCCGCCTAAAAAAATTCCAATAAACATAAATATATATGTACCTATACTTTGATTGAATATTCTAAGTCTAAATCTAAAATCAAAGCTCATAGAATTAAAAAGACTTTTAGTTCTTTCGCTTTTTTTGGACAAATCCTTTCTTATAAGACGAAGGGGCTTTATATGAAGCTTTCGTAAAATAGCAACTGTGTTGATAAGTATTATCAGAATTGTGGGTGCACTAAGAGCTGTCAGCAATATAGAAGCACTCACTTTTATATCACCAGTTGGAATGCTGTAGTATCCCTCCAAACTTGTAATAGGCAGTTTGTAAAGCACCGTTGCTCCCAATATACAGCCTAAAACGCTTCCAATAAAAGTCACTAAACACGGAGGCAGTATATAAGAAACCAGTATATCTTTCTTTTTTACACCAAGTGCCATCAGGGTTCCTATCACAGAACATTCCTTATCTATGGTATGCTTTATAAATACGCAATACATAAATCCTATTATTACGATTACAATACCAACAAACATTATCGCCATTGATTTGTTTGATTCCATTTTCTTTATAACAGGAGATATTCTTTTATTATCATCGCTGCCACAGTATGAAGATATCTCTGATGCATTACTCATTTTATTAAATGCTTCATCAAGATTTCCATAATTCTGTATAGGTGCTACACAGGCAGCGTTCTTTACTGCTGATCTCAGCAGTTCTTTTCGTGCCGTATAATCCATATCCTTATCATCATATATAAGAGCATAATTATACATAAGCTTATCACTTGATATAGTATCAAAATCATCTTTACTTATTATTGCGACACCAAAAGAAGCACGATCAGCTATCATTTGAGTTTGGTCGTTAAGACTTATAGTATAATCTGGAAATGCACCTATACCACTTACTGTATATTCTCTGCCCCCTATATTCATTTTGTCGGAAACTTCTATGCTCTGTGCGGAAGCAAAAAGCTGATCCAAAAATATCTCACCGCTTTCTTTAGGAAGAGCACCCTCAGCTATATACGGCGTATTTACTTCTGCACGTTCATTTAACAGTCTAACCGTTACATCCTCTTTATAGGACTGATCGGAATAAAAGTCATCATATACCTTTATCCCCAAAGATTCAATATCACTACGAATCTCATTATCCAGACTACTTTCAAGGGTAATATATGCATCTTCTAGACAGCTTTGCTCCAGAAAATCACTATATGCATTTTCCGCACTATCTGTACCTGCAATAAAACCTACACCCATTCCCACTGCAATAACAGTCAAAAGCAAGAGGGCGGCATACCTTCCGATGTTCTGCCTTATCTCCCTAAATATTCTCTTATTCATAAATATTCACCTCTTACCACTCTATTTCATCAACAGATAAAGGTTTGTCATTTACAATCTCTTTTGATATTTTTCCGTCCCTTACCCTGAGTATCTTGTCAGCCATTTTTCCTATCGCCTCATTATGAGTAACAATAAGTATAGTTGTTCCATATTTTTTCTTAACAAGCTCCAAAAGTTTCAGCGTTTCCTTTGACATTTCATAGTCAAGTGCACCCGTAGGTTCATCACATAAAAGCAATTTGGGATTTTTGATCACTGCTCTTGCAATAGCTGTTCTCTGTTGCTGCCCTCCCGAAAGATGACGTGGAAATTTATTCTTTTGTTCCCAAAGTCCAAGTGCCTTCAACAATTCATCTATATCAACAGGAGAATCTGTCAGCTTTCTGCAAAGCTCTATATTTTCTTTGACTGTCAAATTCGGTATAAGATTATATGACTGAAACACAAATCCCAAAGTATCTCTGCGATATCTTGCTATATCCTTTTCATTGCCTAATGCAATATCCTTATCATTTACTACTATCTGTCCTTCATCAGACTTTTCTAATCCTCCTACAAGATTCAATATTGTTGACTTGCCTGAACCAGAAGGTCCCAGTATCACAGTTGTTGTCCCCTCCTTAATATCAAAGCTTACGCCCTTGAGGACACATATTCTGTTTTCTCCTTCTCCATAATATTTTTTAAGATCCCGAACTTTTAAAAACATAGTATGTTTCTCCTTTTTATTCTTTTGCTGAACCTAAGAAAAATGTAATAAGTGTTTCTGATTTTTTAGCATCTGAAATGCCATCTTCCACCATAGTTGGTATCCCCGATCTGTTGGTAGCTTGTTCTATGGTATTGCCATAATTAAAATGAAAATGCTCCGCCATTTCAATTCCACTGTCAGTCTGCTCCAGTGAGCATATAGGCATCATACAAATATAGTTAAATCTTCCTGATTCCTCATCGGACTTGTACAAATAGGACTCTGCTCCCTCAATAACTGTCCTATCGCTATCCTCGGAAAATTCACCCACAAGCTCATATTTATGACTAAACACCTGATCATCGTTACTGTCATATCCTGTTATAACGCCATTGTCTACCTTTAGCCGCTTGACATCGTCTGCCACAAAGCAAAGCTCTTCAAATGTTTCCTTTAACTTATCTTCACTTATATTTGTTTCATCCGAGATAGCTTTCCATGCATCCTTGAGCTTATCATCTGAACAATAGTCGGTAAAAGTAAGCCAATTGCCCTTCCACTCACTAAGATCCTTATATCTAACATCAACATCTTTTATGCTCAGCATTTCCTGTTGCACCTTGGAGCTGTCTGTATTTGAATTATTTTCGGTTGACTCCTCATTATTGTTGCAACCACACAATATACCTGATGCCAGTGTCATTGTAGCTAAGATTACTGCTATCTTACGCATTTCTTACTTTTACCTCCTTTTCAGTGATACGGAAATAATCTTTTCCTAGTTTTAAAAGCTCATCTATATCATTGGCATCCATGATCTCAAATGCCCAATAAACATTCTTGTCAAAATCTCTCTTCAATACTCGTCGACATATCATCGCAGCAACAAGACTGCACGCTGTTTCCTCATCCTCAACATTAAACTCTAAAAGATATTCCTTTCTCTTATTGTCCTTTTTCCCTCTAAGTTCTATTATGAGAGAAGACCACTTTTTAAGATCCCTGTTCATATTAGCCATGTACGAGGAACTGAGCTTACTTATTTTTTCAATTGCACTTGACCGTTCCTCAGTCATTATGATCTGAAAAGAATCCATGATAAGCTTCATCATCTTTTCGTCATTTACCATGTTGCTCCAATGTACTTCCTTTACTCCCAAAGCCTCAGCTGCCTTTATCATTTCCTCGCTAAGATACGACTTTGTAAAAACAGCTTCATCCGTTCCTGGAAATACAGTCATTGTACCCTTTGTATTGTTCTCCTTAAGTATTCTACCGCCGCGGTAATACGAGTCACTATAGCCTACTCCGCTGACAGCACCCAAAATTATATCTGTAAAAGCTATCGCCGAAAAGCTTTGTATTCCTCCCTGAAAGCATACCGCTTTTGAAATATTGTCATACAACCTGTTTGAAGCCCACTTCAAAAGCAGACCACCCAGTCCTGGAACATATCCTGCCCCACCCACACATATATTTTCACCTGTAAGTTTTTTTCTAGCATCCTTATCCACTAAAATTATATCTGAAGTATCTATATAGGGTATATTCAGATTTTGTGCGGTCAATGCTATAGACTCCTTTATAACAGCCGCAGGACCCGTACAATTTAAGATTGCATCACATCCTGTAGAAAATTCTTCAAGACTTTTGCTGTCATATATGTCTGTTTTAACCCATTCAAAGTCCTTAAGCTCATTAAACTTATCCTTAAAGCTTCGGCAGCCACCTCTTATCCTAACACTGCCCTCAAGCCATTTGCATACAAGAAAACCTATCTTTCCACTTGCTCCGATTATTCCAATTGTTTTCATCATTATTTCTCCAATTTCCATGCTAAAGATTCGGACTGTGTCTTAATCATTTTTGCAAATATGCCTTCCTTTTTCATAAGCTCCTTTGGTGAGCCTGACTCTACTGCCTTTCCATCTGAAAGAACAACTACTTTATCCGCATCAAGTATTGTACGCATTCTATGTGCTATAACCATGACAGTCTTGTTTTTCACAAGCTCCGATAATGCAGATTGTATCTTACTTTCATTTTCAGCATCAAGAGAAGCAGTAGCTTCATCAAGGAGTATTATAGGAGCATCATTTAAAAATGCCCTTGCAATGGACAGCCTCTGTCTCTCTCCTCCCGAAAGCCTGCATCCATTTTCACCTATCATGGTATTATATCCATCACTAAGTTTTTGAACAAACTCATCACAATTTGCAAGTCTTGCTGCACGAAGTACTTCTTCATCAGAAGCATCTTTTTTCCCTATGCGTATATTTCCCATTATGGTATCATTAAAAAGTATTACATCCTGAAATACGATGGAATAAAGAGACATTAAAGCTTCGGGATCTATTTCCGATACATCCATCCCACCTACAGTTATTCTTCCTCTGTCTACATCCCAGAATCTTGCAGAAAGCCTTAATATTGTTGTCTTACCACCACCTGATGGTCCCACAAAAGCAGTAAGCTCGCCCTGCTTTGCAGTAAATGATACCTTATCAAGTACCTTTTCACCACTATTGTAGGAAAACTCAACATTTTCAAATGTGATATCATAACCATTGCAGTCGACATTGTCCTTCCCTTGTAAAGTAGGGTAATTGAAAATATCATTAATTCTTGCTATGTTTACCTTAACTGCATTTATAGTCGACATATTATTCAGAACCCCCTGAAGTGGCTCATACAATCTTGCTACAACTATCATAAATAATATAAATGTAAGAAGAGATATACTTTCTGACATAAGTAGAGCAATTCCTATAAGTGCAACAGAAACAATACCAAATCTGAGAATAACTCCCGTTGACATAACGTATGCTGTAATACCAAACTTACTGATAAATGAGCTTTTCTCATAAACATCTATCTTTTTGTCTAGTCCTTCAAGATATTCCTCACCTGCATTGCAGGCTCTCAAGTCCTTTGAAACATCTATGAACTCTTGTATCCCATCCAAACAATTCATCTGGGCATTGTAGGATAAACGATTGAGCTTGTACTGCATTTTGCCCGAAAATCCCAGTATTATGAATACTATGGGTACCACCCAAAAAGCTGCCAGAGCCAGATGCCATTCAAACGCAAACATTCCTATGCTTATCAGCAGTGTTGATATAAGTGAGCCGATAAGCTCAGGTATATTATGAGAAAATGCCACTTCAAGTGCCTGTGTGTCCTTCATCATTGTTTCGGTAACATCGGAAAGATCTCTTTTTCCGAAGAACGACATAGGAAGTTTTCTGATTTTTTCTGCTAAGGATATACGTCTTACTCCACTTTCCTTGTATGTTGACAGATAAGTTGCAGAATATTGAAAAAAGCTTGCTAGAAAAACTAATATCAGACATATTACTGCACCTGCTATCAAAAAAACAGATATATCTGCGATAGTTTTCTTTTCAAGCAGCTCATCTATTAAAAGGTATATAAGACCAATAGGCAACATACAAGCTATATTCTGTAAAGTGCACGCCAGACCTGCCTTTATAAGATTCTTAGCTCCTTTATCTGAAAGTGCATACTTTCTCTTTAGTCTTTCTATCATTGCTTTCACTCTCCCTTCTTTTTATGTCCCGAACTCAGTTCAAGATCAACTGCAGAATTATATTCATCCCACATTTTACTGAAAATTCCTTTGTTTGCAAGCAACTCGTTAAAACTGCCGTACTCTACAAGCTTTCCTTCGTCCATAACAAAAATAACATCTGCATTGGTGATCGTTGAAAGCCTGTGTGCTATCATTATCACTGTTTTATTTCTCATAAGCTCATTAAGAGCAGCCTGTATCCTGCTTTCATTGTCGGGATCAGCAAAAGCAGTTGCCTCATCCAATATGATTATCGGAGAGTTTTTGAGTATGGTTCTTGCAATGGCTATACGCTGCATCTCACCGCCCGACAGATATACTCCCTCCGAACCTATTATTGTATCCACGCCATCTGGAAATTTTTCTATTATATCTCTGCACTGTGCCTTTTCAAGAGCTTCCATAACTTCATCTCTTGAAGCGTCCTTTCTCCCTATAAGCACATTGTCCGCTATTGATGCCTTTATCAGTTTACTGTCTTGTAATACAAAGGATATCTTGTCCATAAAATCTTTTTCCTGCATGGACTTTATATCCCTACCACCAATAAAAATACTTCCCTTGTCCGTATCATAAAACCTTGTCACAAGGTTTGCAATAGTGGTTTTTCCGCTTCCAGAATGTCCAACAAGTGCAGCTGTACTGCCACTTTCTATATTTAAAGAAACACCATTCAAAGCAGGTGTTTTCCCATCATAGCTAAAATAGACATTGTCAAGTCTTATAGAATGATCTTTTTCCGGAACAATTTCGTGGCCCCAGGTCACTGGCTGCATTGAAAGTATCTTGTCAACACGCTCAAATGCATCGCTCAACACTATGGCATCCTTGCTTTGATACATGAATTTATTCATCATAATAGCAATAGCAGGTGTAAGTATCACATAAAAAATAAGATCTATAATAAATCCATTTTCTACTCCGTCAGCTGTCATACACGCACTACCAAATATTAAAAAAGCAAAAACGCTGTATATTGCAGTGGTACACAGCACCATAGGCAAACGCATAGCTTTCATATAATCCACAGCGAATCGGCTATAGCTGTCTATTGTATCTCTCAGTCTGCGAAAATAAAAAACACTTTGTCCAAAGGTTTTTATGACTGATATGCCTCTTACATATTCCACCGTATCATTTGACATTTTATCAAGAGAGTTCTGATACTCTTTCATTTTTTCTTTCAGTCCTCTTCCCATAAATACCATTAATAATACTATTCCAAGTATCATAGAAACAAGACTCAATATTCCTAATTTCCAATTATAAAACAGAAGCAAAAAGATAAGCCCCAAAGCCATTGCAATAGTAGATATCCTGTTTGGCATATACTGAGAAAGATATTTTTCTATCGCCTCCCCAAAGTCATTTACAATTTTTCTCAGCTTGCCACTTCCCGAAGCCGTCACACTGCCTAATGGCATAGCTAAAATAAACCTTAATAATCTTTTCTTCATATTGGATGATGCCTTTAGTGCGGACTTATATGATAGCATCAGGGACAATATGTAAAACAAAGCAGATAACACTGCAAAAATAACTGCTGTCCATCCATACAAAGATGCTCGTGAAAGATCTCCTTTTTCATCCATAACATTTTTGAATATCTGCCATATACACCAATATGGTACAAGTGACAGTAATGAACTAAGCATGGACAAAAGCCAAGACACAACGCACATCCCTTTCATATTCTCTGCATAACCTAAAACCCTCTTAAGATCAGAACCCGATCCTGATTCCTCGGTCTGTATCTTTTTTTCTTTCGACATTGCATTACTTCCTTTCATAAAATATATGTATGTACATTGAAGTTAGCTAACGCTAACTGTTTGATAAAAGCACTCACTTTTAGATAGCCTTACACGATTCTCAAAACATACGCTCTATGGTTATCATAAACTAACTGCACATTAAAAAGCAACAGAGCATAAGCTCTGATTAAAAGTACATATATATATTAGAACGATTCGTAGAATTTGTCAATAGATCAAGCTGATTTCGCCGTTTTACATAAATAGCATAATAAAAATTATAACTATTTTTGTGTATTATGTCGGCAGATATGAATGTTTCTGAATCAAACCAAGGAAAGTCAAAAATTGTCTACCAATATGCTGCTGATATGCCGTAACAGATGAATGATGCTTTTCAGCTTTTTTGTTTAAAAGTCCTGTTGCCTTTTAATTTGCATACTTTTCAGAAATTTCTTTTAAACGCAAACATATATCAGAAATACTGATAAAATTCAATTTATCAGTAATCTTCTCTTTAGAACATACTGAAATCATATATTTCTTTTCGACCTTAAATTGTTTAAATTTAACTATTTGGTTTTTAACATAAAATTGATTTTCTTTTGAGCAAACAGAAAAGCTTTTCATTGGAAGATATAGACCTCTGCCATCATATTTTATATAACTTTCCTTTAATGTCCAAAGCTTATAAAAATATATTTTTTTATCGTCCTCATACTGATTCAGCATAGCATATTCTTCTTCAGAAAAGCAAAATGATGCTATTTCATTGTGACATTTTCCAATTTTTTCAATATCAGCACCCACATTACTGTTTCCATACGCAATTATTACATATCTCCCAGAGTGTGAAATATTATAACATATATCACTGTTTTCAATATATGGTTTTCCATAATCATTCACCTTTATTTTAAGCCTGCCAGGCAGCTCCGAATAGACAAATCCTGTAAGCGCCAGTCCCATAAGGCAACGTCGCTTGTCATTATCATATATAAAACGATTTACTTTTTTCTTTTGTTCATCTGAAATAATCGACATAATAAAATTTTTATGCTCATCAGAAAAGCCATCAACTATATCCGAATATAATATTTTTACCATTTAAATTATTCCTTTATAAAGTCCAAATAAAATCAAACTCAACCTGATTGAAAGTAAGCCAATTATTATGAAAATGAGATTTTAAAGAAACATAGAATTTTTTGTTAGCTTTTTCTTTCGTTTTCACTGAAAAACAAAAGCATATTAAAACAACTCAAAGAGATCTAATGAAAAATAAAGAGCAGAAACAAAAAATGAGGTAAAAAGAATGGGAAAAGATATACGCAGAATATCAAATGAGCAAAAAACAGTAAGTGAGCGGTTTCAAAGTGGGAATACTCTTGATTTTCTTATAGGTAGTCCTTATCAAACATTTTTCTTGTCCACTTCTAAAAATTTATCTCTGTTTGCATGAACATCACTTCATAGGGTGTCAAGCTTCAGCACACTGCATACCTGCACCAGATAAACCTCTCTTATTGGATTAAAAACGCTGATATCGCCTCAACTATATAATCCTGCTTCATCAGCAATTTATTACTGGATCAATCCCATCTCCTCTATTCTGTGAAGCAATATCTCTCCATCTAGCCATCAGTTTTCAGAAACTGAAAAGGAATAAACTTAATCATAACAAACATCTCTTTTTGACCAATCGGTTATGCTATTATCATTATACGACATATTGGTCCTAATGTCAAGAGTATTTTCAAAAATCGCCAGAGCAACAGCACTCTCCTTATCGCACTCGTACCGCTTTAATCGGACATACTTTAATGTCCTGAATGCATAAGGCTTGCCATCCTCCTGATGGGCTTTGTAATAGTCTGTGCTCTGCTTAGCCGTGCTGTGATGCCGTGGTACATTCTCCTTCCCATCCTCGGCATCCATGCAGATTTCTTCGTCCACGACAGGTTCTTCGTCTGTTTTCTTTTCCGCAGCATCTTTTTCCGAATCTTCCTGCTTCGGTTTTTCTTCTGCGGTTGCGGACTTCTGCTCCCCGGTGCGGAGGTTTTCATCCACCAGACCATCCTTGGTCATTTTCTGGACGA
>OGQZ01000099.1_pt1 | contig 64741 bp, 90 predicted proteins | sample 1553321 | NCBI WGS metagenome assembly OGQZ01 (sample SAMEA2579958, study PRJEB22360) | human gut metagenome | reverse complement strand
GCGCACGGGGTCGATTTGGTCGTTTTTGTTTACACGGTCCGCAATCACGTTTCGGGGCCGTTACATTTTACATAACGTTAGTTAGGTCGAATTCTGGAGCCTTTTTGCAAACCCTTGAAAACAAATGCGAAACGGTGAAAACGACCATTTTGACCCCCTCTAAACCCTTGATAATCAAGGAGTTACGCACAACTCCTTGATTATCAGATGTTTGTCCAAATTTGCTATATTTTATACACTTTTTACAATAAATTATTGCTTTCGATTTGTTACATTTTTGTACACTAAAAGTAACAAAACTAAACTTTGCCACCATAAAAAGGAAGCACCACGCGCCGCAAATAGCCTAAAATCACCAGCTTTCGCTGTGTTTCCATTTTTCGCAGTTATGCCCCCAAATCCACCCTTTCGACCTATTTTGCTTATTTTGGGCTTTTTTGTTTAATAAATATTTTCCACCTGCATTGCTCTTGCTCCTCCACTTTGCCACCCTCGCGGCTCCTGCCATCTTTGCCCCGTTTCCGTCGATTTGGCGGCCTTTCTCCCCTTGTCTGGTACTTGCACCCGTTTAAAAGTTCAACGCGATAAAACAGCCCCCGTTTCGCTTCCGTTGTAAGTTGCTGACGTTCACCGATTTCGTCGATCTCCTTTCGGGTGGTATAGTTGCCCGTCTTTTGGGGATCGTCGAAATTTGGGGCGTTTCCGTGCGAAATAGGGCAAGTTTAATATTTGAACATGCCCTAAAATCAGCATACTGCCGGGTATTGTTCATTTTGTCGCCAAAATCAGGGCCGCGATCAGATTTTTTGTCTAATGTTGTTCAAATTGGATTATTTTTACTAAGTGCTCTTGCATATTCGAAAATCCCGTTTTATCTTTGCACCAGCAACCCACCCAAAGGCGTTGCACGTTCTTTCAAAGACTTTCCACCCGCCTCGCTCCGGTACCGCCTTAGTTCTTAGGCACGCCGGGCACGCATCCGCAACACACGAGGAATTGAAAACGGCATTTCGCTAAACCGCGATACTAACACTATCGAAGCCCTTGCCGCCCTACACATTCCCGCCCCGCACATGATGCACACGGAAAGCCGAAACAAACCAACGGAGGAAACCGAGCCGCACCCGTCACGATACGACAGAAAAGGCCCGGCAGGGATAGGGACCCGAATAACCCGAGCGTTGCCCGCGTGTAATTGTACGAAAGGGCCGCGGAACTGGAATACAGACGACCGCGAGAGATACCGGCATAGGCATTACACCAGTCACCGGGGCAAGAAAGGACGCAAACAACCCGCGTCCGGAGAGCGAAAGAGGTTGTAATATTTGGTCCGGATTAATTCAGAATTGAGATATACCCTATCTGCGGATCGCTTCCCGCGCCGGACCTCTAATCACTAATATTTTATCTATGAAATGGAATAGCCGCCGGGCCGCGGAGGTCTTTTTTTGGGCTTGCTTTATAGGGGCTCTTATTATGTCATTAATCGTAACCAGTGAATTATGAAAAACTTCAAATTTGACCTTAACGCAAAGGTCGCTATCTATGTTCCCAGCACAACCGACGTTAACCAGCCGTGTGACAATAAAGTCGTAGTAAACAAGGTGATGACGGCCTTTTCGAAGTGGTTCGGGGGCTGTACTTCGACCCCGGCGGTCGGTGGCTGGGTGTCGAACTCGGGTGCGCTTGTGGTCGAGAACGTGACAATCGTGTACGCTTTTTGCACCCCGGAATCCTTCGGGGAGCACTTCGAAGAGGTGTACACACTGGCAACCGAAATCCGCGACGAGATGAAGCAAGAAGCGGTAACGCTGGAATATAACGGACAAGTTAAATTTGTGTAGCTATGAAAAAGAAAATAGCATGCCCGGAGTGCGAACGGGGCTGGTGTCTGGCTTGCAATAATACCGGGGTTGTTAATGGCGATCCCGGTATGCGAAAAGTGGTTAACCTTGCAACGAACTACATGTCCGCACTTTGTGAAACCGGAGCGGGTCCGGGGCGCTTCGACCGCTTCCCGGCGGCGGGAACTGCATGGTACATTCCCGAGGAGGGCGAGAATATTTTTATCGACAACCCGGAGCAATGCGCACGGGTATTAAACGAGTACTTTCTATGAACAGCCACACGACTAATGCCTACCCGATCACGAAGGAGGTGTACAATTACCTGCTCCTGGTTTACGAACGGGGGCGGTTTGTAGAGAATGCCGGAAAATACTGGTTTTTCGGCAATTATTGGGACTATAAAGACATGGAAAGGAGGTGCATATACTTATGACACAGCAACTAATTATCGACGCACTTAGAGATCGAACAACGGAGGTAGGTCCGGTGCGGTGCTATTATGGCGATTGGATCGTGTACAAGGGGCGCGAAATTGCCCGCTGGGACCATCATTTGAACGTTTTGGTGGTTCGGAGGTGTACGCGGCCAGATCGCATATACCAATGCTATATGAACGGCTTTTTTAAGGCGTTCCGGGTCCCGGTTCGGGTCCGGTATCACAGCGGGTTCCACCTCCAAACTAAGGCCGGAAGCGTTGCGGATTTGCAAACGGAAAGAGTTATAAAACTATGAAACAAATACGGGAGCGGTGGCGGGAGTTGGACCGGGAGGAGTTTCGGATCGAATTGGAGGCGCAGAACTTTGCCGACGCTATCGACGTGATTTTATACATTGAGGCATGAACGAGCGAACAGAATACGAACGAGCAAAGGCGGCCTACATTGAGGCCGTCAAACGCGACCTGCGGCCTTTGATTAAGGCGCGGAGGTACCGGGAGGCGTCGGCGGTTATCCGCGAACACCCCGACATTATCGACGAATTACGAACCTATATAATTACGACAAAATGACACTGAAAAACGCGGTAACGAAGGGTGTGAAGGCGTGGCGGGATCGTCGCGTCGGGTACTGGCTTTGTATCGACCCGAAGACGGGCGAATACTACCTACTGACTTCGGCGGCTTTGGCTGAGTTGAACGGCTTAAAGGCAATGTACCGTCTTCCGGCGGTGTATTACCGGGTTGTGTTAACGCGTGACTGGAATGTGAAATTAGGGCCGCACGTTATCGGGACCCACCTCGACACGTCCGCCTATATTAAGGATTTGGACGGGTTTTTTGCCCGAATAGAGGCGAAAAACAAGGTCGAATTAAGGAAAGCAATCAAAAAACAGTTATCTTTATAACCTTCAAATAAGCGAAACAATGCACACTGAAACGGTAACTATTTACAGCTACTCCGAACTTTCGGAGGAGGCGAAGACCACGGCTTACAAGGCGTGGGAACCCGACTATGCGTTCGAGGCCGACAACCGCCGCACGCTGGATGCGTTCTGTGACGCCTTCGGGATTGAAGTGACGGAGTACCTATACGACGCCTACTGTTATGAATATCGGTGGACGGGCGACAAGGAGATTAAGGGGCCGGAACTTGAGGAGTACGTCCGCCACCGCCTCGCCCTCTTCGAGCCGACCGGGTTTTATTTGGACGAGGTGATACTCGGCCCGGCCAAACAACCGACCGAAGGCAAGGTCTACGGCAACGTCATCGAGGAGTGTCTGACCGCCTTTTTCTCGGCGTGCTGTGAAGACGTCAAATATACGCAAAGCCAAGAATATTTCGCGGACTTCGCGGAGAATAACGAATTTGAATTTTACGAAAATGGTATTTGTATACGACATCGGTAAAAGCCGCTGGCAGGCGGACTTCGGCCGCGAATCGCTGGAGTTCGGGCGCGATCACTTCACCATCGACACCGGGAACTATGTCATCACGGTGGACCCGAAGAAGTACCGGATTTTCGACCGGGCGGCAGGAAAACCGCTCGTTAACGGAGTGGTCCGGATCGACGAACAAGACATGAAAGACATTTTAGCCGCCGCGCCTAAGAGCCAGCGCGGATGGATTCGAACCCGGCTCGGATATATGGTAGTAGTATGACACGAGAAGAATATCGCCGGACCGTTAAGAGCGGTGGCATGTACACGACGCGCGACGTTTACGGGAACCCGCGCTTTATTATCCACTTCCTCGATCTGGTCCACGAGGATCACCCCGGCGACCATTGCGATAAAATGGAATCGGCCCGCCGGATGGCGAACAAGCACGGCGGGCGTAAGTACCGCGGCCGAGTATTCGGCGGGGGTTTTGTCTTCCAAGTGTACGGACTGGATTTATTGATTGATGAACTTTACAACGACATCTATAAAAAAGATAGCTAAATACGAGACCAACGAGGTGGAGCGAGATCGGGGATTGGGTCCTCGACAACCTCAAGACATTCAAAGAATTAATCGACCTTAACAACGAACTGAACGATGAAACAGACGAGTGAACAGATCATCGCCGCCGCCGAGGAGCGGGGCTGGATCGAAGAAAACGAGATTTTGCTTCTGAAACGGAGGCGCAACCGAGGCGAGCGAATCCAGATCGAAAACCCGATCCCGGTCAGCTATGAGCAGGCACAAAAGGGGTTCGCATGGTTGTGGGACAAGTACCGGACACCGAGGGGTGCCGAGCGCAAGAACAACCCCTTTTCGAATCCGGAGGAGAAGGCGTTGGAGTGGGCAAAGATGCACGGAGCCCGCTTCACCTTCAACGGCTTCTACGGAACCGGAAATAACTGGCATGAACCGATTTACGAACTTATCACGCCGATCTACGACATACAATATATTGTCGGCCTCGGCCAATTTCAAAGGGTATGAACACAAAATCCTTTTCCGAGGTTGCGAATAAAGTAGTGGCCCGGATAGAAAGAGTAGCGAGGTACGAGGGGGTAGTCACTGAAATATTGAGCCGCGTTTTGGGCGACGAAGACATCCCGACCCCCTGCATCGAGGTAGACACGGACGAAAATGTAAACCTTGTGTACGAACTCAAAGAGGCACCGAAAACCAGTCAGATAACGATACTTGCGGCCGTGTTCCCCAACATGACGAACGAAGGGGGAAGCAAACTCAAAATCTACTACTATGACACTTTCTAAAAACGAGCAGGAGTTCATAGTCGAACAAATGCGGCGCGTCGGTATCGAAGTGTACGCGGCGACGGAACATTTCGTGACCTGCAAGGGGTCTCAGTGGGAGCGCTATGCGATTGCGGTGGCAAAGCGAGCGAATGCGACGGTCGAAGTCTACCAACAGCCGACCGGGGAAACCAGTTACCGTTTCCGGCCCGATCTGGAGACGTGGACGTGCATAGATTCCCACCGTATCACCTTCATGCGGCACAACAAGATCGAGAAGCGTTTCGAGCGTATCCGGGTCAAGGATGTAGACGACAAATACACCCGGTATATCAACCGGGAGCAGACCAAACAAGGTGAGTATATTCCACTGAGACTTAAAATATACCGCTCCGAATCGTGGGAGTACTCCGAGATCGAAGAGGCGGCCGTCGAAGCGTTTTTGGCGGACAACGGCGACAACTACATCCCGGAGGAAATGATCCTCGCGGCAGACTTTCTTATGCCATGAAAAGGTTCATCATATTGCCGGACGATTGTGGAGATGTTCGGGCAAGTAACTATAACTGGCGTTTCAAGTTCCTGCACTTCTACCGCGACGGCGACCGCTTCGGTTACGTCGAGGTAGGGAACGAGCGTCACATCGAGGAGTACATCCCGCCGTTCCGGAATCTGGAGGACCTGCAAAGAAAGTGTTTCAAGGTTTTCGGAAACCGGGTGAGCCTCAACAAAACGAAAGAGATTTACAAGGGTATCGACAAGGTGGCGGAGACCGTGCAGGACTTCGCCGACCGAAAATGGCCCGAATACCGTGCCGCTGTTCGGGCGGCCGAAGAGAAAGAAGCAAACGAAATTTTAAATTCAATACTATGCAACATGTAGAGATCGGGCAGAAAGTTGTCCGGAGCAAAGGGGATTACGTTGTCGGCCGGATCGGAGAGGTCGTCGAGATCGACAACGAGAAGAAACGGGCGCGGGTCTACTGGCTCAGCGAAAACCTGCGGACGTGGGTGAAGTTCGACGCGATCGAGGACATCAACGTCCCCTACATCATCACGCACACCGGGCGGTTCCCGAAATACGAACGGCGATGAAACGAATCATCGAGCGGCGGACGAACGTGGACTTCTGCAAGCGTGTAGAAGTCTGGCAAGGGTACAGAATCATCGACCGATACCTAACCATTCCGGGGTGGAAATTGGAGGGCTTCACGGCGGTGAACCCGAGGACGGACACTCCTATCTTCGGCAAGACTTGGGGCAACAATTACGAGGGATTCCTTTCGAACCTCGCTATCCAGAGCCCGGACGAGTTCCTGCTCGAGATTGCGTGGTGGCGGTATTTGGACTACTTCTGCCGCCAACGAATACTTCCCGGTCCCGTGATAGCAAAAGACCACGAGGAGGCCATGCAATATGGCGAAGTGTCGCATCATTACGAACTGAGCATTGAAGGCAACACCGCGACCGTTACCTTCGACAAGTACTACACATTTAAACTGACAAAACTATGACACTGAACCAAGCGATCAAGACGCTGAACATCGAGGGCCGCCGACTGACGGTCCCCAGCGTCCGCAAACTCACCGGAATCAAGAGCGACACGGCGATCCGGGCCGCGATAGACAAATTTAAGGCCGATTTGAGGCGTAAAGAGAAGGAAGAGGAGGAGAAGTCTCAGATGAACGTTAAATGCGCTAAAATCGTCGTCAGATGGCGAAAGAATCGTACATGGGGATCGACCTGCACGGCATGGGCTCAGGTAGAGACCGAGAACGGCGAGTGGCACGAGTACGTCTCCCCGGTCGTGAGCGGTTGCGGGTATGACAAGCATTCGCAGGCCCTCTCCTATGTCTTCAATGCCTTCTTCAAGGGCATGATCTGGCGACTGACCCCGGCCAAAGTCCGGCGGCGGGCGGAGAAGATGGGGCGGTACTACACGCCGCGCGGTAATGGCAAGTGGGTAGGCATTCCGGCTGCCTTCTGCATCGGCGACTATGGCCGCTACTGGCAGGGAGGCGTAGGCACGGGGCCCTATATGCAGGCCGTGGAGTTTTTGGGCGGCAAGATGACGCAGACCCACTGCTCCGAAGACATCGACATCTGGAACATTCAATTTTAAAAAATATGCTGACAATTTTAATCTATGCCGTCGCGTTCCTGACCTTCGGGTCGGAACTCTTCGGCAACTACGACGGAAAATCGTGAAAAAAGGGGAACTCTATCAGCACACTGCGTCGGGAACTATCCTCAAGGTGTGCGACATTGTAGAATATGCGCCCGCGTGTTTCGAAGTTCGTTTGAAGCCGATAGGCAATTTTGGAATCATCCGAGGTTGGACTTTGGTGGACGGTTACTATTACCCGACATCACTCAAATATTTCGAAGAATACATAGCGGAGGGCAAATTTAAACAACTATGAAAATCGGAGACATTTATATCCACACCATGACCAATACCCGGCTCCGGGTCGAAGAGATCGTGGAGAAGTGGAAAGGGTATTTTGCGGCGTATTTGAGACCAGAGGACCCGGCAAGTAAAAGCATGAGCGGGTATTTTGATGATAATGGGAGATACCCCTTCCCGGTGAAATACATCGAGGAGGAAGCCACGAAAGAAAACGGAACGTTTAAACGAGGATAGCCATGAAGATAGGAGACAGATATATGTACCTACCCGACGAGGTAGTGATGCGGGTAAACGAGATCGAAGACGACACGGTATTTCTGATCCCTACCCACAACGTCCGGCTTCGGTTTTTACGGAGCGGCAAGAAGGGCTACCCTTTCAGAATCGACCATGTAGAGAACGAATCAGGGCCATTCAAAAAACTGAAACAATGAGATTCAACGGAGAAATCATGCACTTCCATCCCAGCAGGCCGGACCGTCTGCTGGGATTCAGCCAGTCCGGAGAACTTTGGGCCGTGGTTGGAAAAATCGAGTTCAGCAACACCCGGCCGCTGGAGGGATACGTCCGGGTATACGGCGATGATGAATGCAAAATTACCACCATCGGAGAGAACGAGGTCGGAACGATCAAGGTACGAAAAGTATTCCCGGTACAGAAATCCATCATCGAGACCATTGTGAGCAAGCGTAAGTTTATCGCTTACTACAACGCCCCCCCCCAGCTTCGGGATAATGTAAAGTACGAGTTCAAACTCTCGAATCCGTGCGAAGACCCGATGATGCGCAAGTACATCGAGACCCACATCGACGAACTGATCTACATGTTGCCCGGAGGCGGCATCACCTTTATGTATAACCCCGATGACAACCGGACGGTCGGTTACATCACAAGAATCGAGTAAATTATGGCAACGTTTTTAAGCTACATCAACAACAACGAACTGCTCAGCCGCCGCTTCGTGGCGAAGTGGTGGGACGCAGACTCGATGTCCTTCTCAGAGCACAAATTCGCTTTGGGCGACGAAGTGAGCGACAACAACGATTATGAGTTCAAATATGCGCTGGCCGACGAGGTGGACGCAATCATCGGGCTGGAGATCAACGATACGCACTTCATGTCTTTCCACCGGGACGACGACCGACACAAGGGCGTTGTTGTAAGGGTATCATAGCTATGTTCATCAAGCAATACACACCCGCATATTACCACCACAGCGAACGAGACACGATCCGTCTCTTCGCTGACGGGTACATGGTGGTGCTCAACCTCGACCGCACTATGGATATGGACGACGGTATGTACTCGGTATCGTTCCCGAAATCAAGAAAGGGGATAGAGGTTAATTTTGATTTAGCCCCATTCGAGCACTGGCCGTTTCGGGATAAAATCGACATCATGCTCAACAATTCACAAAAGGCCCTGATCGAAGGATTCATGGCCTTCCCGCTCCGGCCCGAGGCTCCGGTCAAGGGAGAGGTGCTGTGCGCGAAACTGAAAGTTCGAAGGTACCGGGCGCTATGGTATCAGCCCGGTATCGGCATGACATCGTGCGAGTTCACGCCGATGGACTACCTCGAAACGGGCACCAAGCACGAGAAACTACTCGAATCGTACCTGCGCGAAAACATGAACGAGTTGGTCAAAATGGAAGTAGATGATACAGTGTCATTTACTGTTGACCCCGAGGACAAACGCACGAAAGGTATTATAATAAGGGAGTTTTAACTTGCAAATTAAAAATTAAACATTTATCTTTGCATCATGGAAGGAGATTTAAAATTCACGATAGGTAAGGGCTTCGGCCAGATGCTCCAGCGGATTGCGTGGGAGAAGTTGACGGAAAACTCAGCCCGAGGGATGCCGTCGAACTTATCACCAAATCATTGCCGGGATGCACCGAGGGTATGGCCGTCGATATTTTGGACGGCAAGATCACTCTCAGCGAGGACGAGGCGACGCAGGAAGTTCTGGGGACGCCCGGCGAGGGAGGGAAGTTCGACAGATGGATCAAAATAACGCGAGCCGCACTGGAGGTAGAGGCGACGGAGTGGGTAGAAACGCTCGAAGGGCTCCGGCAGACCATCGCGGACGCTAGTGGTGAGTTCAAGTTCACGGTGCGATACCCGGAACTTGTCAGCTACCTCTCCGGCGACAAGGACGCGGGCCTTATCGACAACCCGCACTCCGATGTAGTCGAACAGATCAAGGGGGCGGTAGAGGGGGCGACCAACTTCTTCGTGAAGGTTAGCGAAGTGTACGAGGTTATCGTATGGATGTGCGACGCACTGAACACGTCCCGAGTGATCCTTCCCGACCCCGTTCTCAGCATGCACACGATCCTCGATTCCCTTATGTGCTCCGACCCGGAGGTGGAAGCCTCGATTCGGAAGCAGGATTTCCAGAAGCAACGGCTGTCGGAGTATATGGAGAACGAGATGAAGATAGAAGAGTACCACAAAACGGAGTTAAAGCCCGTGGAGATCACGGAGGGGTACGACGCCGGATGGCTGTCTCCCGAAGGAGACTTTTACGGCCTCAACGGGAGCGTGGGAAACCTGCTCCACCTCAACATCGCCGAACGGTTGCTGGCTTCGAAGAAGATTCCGGTCAAAGAGATGCGGAACCCGGATCGCTGGCTGGAGGAGAACGGCTGGGTGAAGGTACACCACGACTGGATTCTGTTCTCAGGATCGTTCTACGGCAAAACTCTCACCGATGTCCAGATCGAAAAGCTATATCGCTATGGACAAGTATGTCATCGGGGCGTATTACGTCTCGGAACAGCACAAACACAAATAACCGCGGTACGGCTCCGCGCAACTGAGCCGCTAATGCTTAATAAATTACTGAATTAAAACTATGAAATTCGAGAGAAGACTTCACAATGGTAAATGGGCCGCCTACGTCCGGGTGCTGGGTATCTGGTGGTTCATCCGCGATTTCGACAACGCGAAAAAGGCTGGCTATTTCGTCAACATCGCAATGGGCCAGAATATCCTGCGCCCGCGCAAAGAGAAGAAAGCGACCGCACCCGCGCTCGAAGAGGATTCCGGCCACGGTCCGTACCGCGTCGGCGCCGACATTCTTGTAAAGGCGATCCAAAATCCCTTCGACGACGCGAAGAAGTGGCCTATGGCGGAACTTCCGAACGGAACCATCGCGCGGATTACCTGCCTGCCGGACGGTCTTGCCTACATCCCCTACGGCTCCAAGTGTCAGGCCCGGATCACGGGTATCACCAGTCAGTCCACCTCGGTGGCCTTAATCAAAATTATCGAATAACATGAACAAGAATTTCGACTGGCTTGCTCCGGCTCGCTGGAATCACAAAAATATGAACTTCGTTGAGGCTATGCTCGGCGACTACTTCGATGACGAGAAGTGGAACGAGATGTGGAACGAAGTAGAGAAAGCCACGGAAGCATTCAAGGAGGAGAACAGCCGGGGTCCGATACTGACCGAGGCGGCCGAGATCATCCTGAGCGTCGTGGAGAAGCAGATCGGAGTGATGGCGAACCGCCGCGACCAACTCCTCGTCATCATCGGCATGGAACTCGGCATGCAACACCAGAAGATCAACGGCATGAAGATCGCGGCGATGCAGGCTGTAACCAGAGAGAAGGATGGAAGTTCTTGCTAACAACGACATCATCGCGCGTAAAGATCACGTCTGTAATTTCTGCTCCGGCAAGATCAAAAAGGGGGAGAAGTATAACATCCAAACCATCAAGGACAACGGTGAGATATACACATAGAAGGCACACCTCACATGCCTGATGGTTGCCCGGGATGCCGATTATGACGACGGTCTTACAGAAGACGATTTTCGGCGCATTGTGATGGAGAATTACGCCCGGCAAGAGAAATGCCTCGGTTGCCCCCACAAAGACGACAAATGCGCCGAAATGCAGTCATTCGAGGAGTGCCTTCCCTATGTTGTAAACCATATTTATAGCACGTGAAAAAGTATTGCATCTACACTCGCGTGAGCACCGAAGAGCAGGGGCGATCCGGCCTCGGTCTGGAGGCCCAACTCGATCAGTGCCGCGAATATATTGCCCGCACACACGGGCAGAATATCGGCGAGTTCCGTGACATTCGCAGTGGAAAGGATCGGAACCGACCGGGCCTTCGTCGCGCGATGGAATTGGCCGCGCGTGAAGGTGCAACTTTGATCGTCGCCAAACTGGATCGACTCTCCCGTGATGCGGAGTACGCGCTGTATTTGCGCAATACGGGGGTCGATCTGCTGGCGATAGACTACCCCGAGGCGACAACGATCACCTTTTGCCTCGCTATCGGCTTGGCTCAAACAGAGCGCGAACTTATCTCGGGCCGAACAAAGTCGGCACTCGGCGTCCGGAAGAAGCAACTCAAGGAGCAGGGCTTCTTTATTTCCAAGGCCGGGCGCCGGGTAACGAGGCTCGGGAATCCGCGACCCCAGCGCGGGCCGATGTCTCCGGATCAACTGGCTCGCCGGATGGAGCGGATCGCCGAGAACCGGGTTGTGGACCCGCGCATGGTCGAAGCAAAGAAGTACGCCCTCGCATTACAGCGCAAGGGCTGGTCGCTGGCCGAGATCGCCGACCACTTCAACGAAGTGGAAATCGAACGGCCGCGCGGCGGAAAGTGGCATAAAATTGCAGTCAAACGAGTATTAGAATACAACGATGCAGAGTAAATTCAAGATCGGCCAGACGGTGTTCTGGACCAAGAACAAGCACTGGTATGTGGTTGAGGCAAACCTGAGCCCGGCTTTCGTGGCACTGGAAGGCTACCCGAACCCGGTCCCGGTCGCCGAGATCAAGACCGAAGAGGAACTGAACGAGACCAAGGAATGGGCGAACGACAAGTACGACTTCCGGATTGGAACCGCTATCCTGCTGGCGGGCGTTATCGCTCATTACGGGCTCAAAACGGCCAAAGATAGTCTCGGTGATGTTGTAGACATCGCTAAAAGCATAGGAGAGCTATGAAAAATCGAATCGAAGTCAGAAATCATTAAAAAAGCAAAGGTCATGGACATGTACTACAAAGTGAAGCCCGGCTCTCCGACGTGGAAGCGGGTAGTTGAGTTCGAAGAGAAGCGGGATCGCGTCTTCGAAATTCAGAAGAAGGTGCTGACCAAACTCGGCATCGCCACCTACAAACATTTCGGCGGGGTGTTTTACAGCCCGAATGTTCTCCCGGTAACGTTTACATCTGAGGAGGCAAAGATCGGCTGGAAAAAGGTCCGGGGCGAGAACCACTACCAACTCGACACCAAGAGCCCTGAGTACAAGCGCATCAAGAGCGAACTCGAAACGATACCGACGGTGTACAAACACGAGCTATCCTCGGCTGTGGGTATCGAAACGAAGATATTCACCCCCGGTTTCGCCCACGATCATGGGGATATGGTCGTGTGCGTTGACTTCGGCTGGATCGGCGACCTGACCGACTTCGAAGAGATTCTTGCGTCTGAGTTCAAAAGAGTCAGCGACAATGTGCAGTAAGAAATTCGGCATACGGCCGGAGGAGGTAGTGCCCGGCGCGGACGTTTACTACTACCACTACATCTCCGACGTTGATCATAGCGAACCAGTCAAGACCAAGTTCCGCGGTATGCCGTGGCAACTCGGCTCTGGCGACTGGGTTGTTCGCGTGGAAAACGTCGTCGGTGGAGTTTCTCTCGATCACTTATCATTCAATCGCTATGTATAATCTCGAATACGACCGGGTGAACGACTTGTTCGCCGAATGCGCCTACCCTATCGGCGAGAAGCCGAAGGGTCCGGACATCATCGTGGATTCCATCAGTGGGGTCCAGTTCATCTACCGCAAGAAGTTCCAGAGACATCTTCCTGAGATCGGGAAGATGATCGACGACCTCCCCGACGAGTTCTTCGATCTATCCGGGCCGTTCTCGCTCCTCGCAACGCGCCGCGACGGTACGATGTGGACCGGAGAGCCGATGGTCATGGAGAAGTTCCTGATCTTGGCTATGGCCGCTGGTCTGGCGAAGTTCACACTTCCGCGCTCGGCATGGAAATTCCTACCGAATCAACTCCCCTACATCCACTTCGACCGCTATGAGGCTGGAGGAAAATGAGAAGGTGATCTGCCTTGACCGGGCCGTCCAGATCGAATGCGACCTCCGGATGTCGGATGTGCGCGACAAGCGCCGAACGACCGAGCGGTTCTTCGCGCGATACGCTATCATCCAGATACTCCAAGAGATCGTTCCGGGCATCAAGGACGAGCAGATCGGAGCGTACATCAACCGAACGAGGTGCGCGGTCATCAACGCCCGTGAGACCCGGAGCGCTATGATCGAGACTGATCCAGCGTACCGGGAACTGGAAAACCGTATAAGGGAACGTTTAAACGAACTACTCGGAGGTATGATGATCCAGAAGGTTCGCATGTACGGAGTCCTTCGTCCCGACGGCCAGATCGACCCGAGTACGCTCAAATACGAGGATTATGTGGGCTCTACGCCCGTACAAGTCATTATCAAGCATGCAATTAGATGAACTATGGCTATCCATTATAATCGTAATGGGAGCCCTGATATACTACTGCATGGGTAAAATAGAGGCCCTTGAAGAAAAACTCTATCAACTTAAAAATCAAAACGAAAATGCAGAAAAGCGAATTGATGGCGAAGATCGCCGAAGAGACGGGCATCACCAAGACCGTCGTGAACAAGGTGTGTGAGACGTTCATGGACAAGATCGTCGAGACCCTCAATAACGGGGAGAAAGTATCTCTCAAGGGCTTCGGAACGTTCAGCGTGAAGGCATGCCCCGCTCGTATGGGCTACGACATGAGCCGCGGTAAGTCGGTGCCTATTCCGGCCCAGAACCGCGTCTCGTTCAAGTTCTCACCCGCGGTGAAGGACGCCGTGAAGTAGAACAACGGGAGGGGCCTTCGGGTCCCTCCTTCATTTAAAACCAAATAGCAATGAAAAGCAGTGATTATTTACGGGCGTTCAAGAACCGCGACCTCAACAGAGAGATCGACTTCGCCCAAGCGAAGTGGAAGGAGCATGACCACCATACCTTCGGCGACTTCGCAAAGTGGTTCGAAAATCAGTCGCCGCCGGTATGCAAGCTCACGATTGAGTGTATGTGCGATCCGGAACTGGTTAAGCGTCTCGAAAACATTCCGCTGATATTGATTGATCCCATCTGGCTGGCCGCTACGGGAAAAGCCGGGGTCGATATTGTCACGATGTTCGACTATCATAGGTTTCTATTCTACAAAGATTTATACGCCGAGATTGGAGTGTTCGGACCTCCGTCTCTCCCGTCATACGAGAGGGCGAGATTCTTGGTCGAAGCGTATGAGAGGTCGTACCTGAACGGAAGCCCTATATCGTTGGCCGCAATGTGCGATTGGCTGGATCGAAGCGCTGACCCGGAAGCAAGGGAGTTGCGCTACTTAATCATACGGGATCGTGTTTGGTACAACGACTACAAGGATGTAGATGTGGACATGATTTCGTCTCGTCGGATCGCTACTTTGAACGGTATCGGGCCGAGTCGCACCGCCAGATTTGAGCACTTCAAAGATGCCTTTTTGGAACAGATAAGTTAATCACCCTTATATGATCGACCAAACCGCTACCTTCGATGTCTGCCTCGACTTCTTGGATAACTGGAGCGACAATGGAGACTACTACGGCATGACGTTGTACAACTCCCAAGAAATACTTGTGGGGCAAAAGGACTTTACCCTCTTGTTTATTGGTTCTGGCAACTTTCCATTGGTCTCCTACTCAACAACCGGAATACACAACATTTCGGGCAAGTAATTGAAAAGCCCCTCAAAACGAGGGGCTTTGCTTTGCTATCCAAGTATAAGGATATGCTTGAGGTACACTTGTAAGGATGGATACCCGTCTACTAATGCGCTCAAACATTGAAAATCAATGATTCCTGCTCCACGGCGCCGGGCGTTGATGAACCCATTAGAACTGGTTGCGTTATCGAAGAATCCTGCAATTGTCCTCCATGAATTGTTCGCCGGAGGCAAATCATAATACACAACCACATTTCCGCACGGACTAAACCGAGCATCGGAATCGGCCAATTCGAAACAAAGCAATAATGTGGTACCTGCCGATAACGGCACTAATTCGGTAGATGTGTAGGTGATGACACCAGTGCTTTCGTTGAGCTCCACGTCTAACCCCGGCAGCTTTTTTACACCCGAGCTACCCGTGATTTGATATATGATGCTTAGTGATGACCTCGCGATTCGCGACTCCATCATAACGCAACATAACTGCCTAACCCTCTCCCGAAACGGAGATTCATTTCGGCTATAATATCGTTATCGGAATACCGATAACAAATGATAGTAAAAAGGGACCCGTTGGAGCCCCTTTCGCTATCGGTACATGTGATTGTATAGCCAATACTGTCCATCCCAAAGGAACATTGCGGCGTCACCCAAACCTTCTCCAACACTTGTTTCCAATGAGGTAGATTTTCTTAATATCTGTGCCCCATTTCCATTCACCTTAACATTGGCCGAATTATTGCGGCGCACGATAACAAAACTACCCTCGGCTCTACCCGAAACGGCTGCTGGTAATGTTATCGTTATTTCTGATGTATTATAACAAGATACATACATCACGCTATGGTCTATAGTCGTAGAGGCTCTAACCTTTAGCGTTTTATAGGCTAAACCTGAGACGTACCCATTTTCGATGCGTATAGCCTCGTTTTGCTGACCTCCTCGTACATCTATAACAAGTCCAATGTTATATCCAAACGAATTGTCATCCCTCCAACTCTCAAATCGAGCCATGCAGGTTGCACCCGTCGTTGCGGAGAACACGTTGGTTCCCATGAAAACGTTTACATCTACGATAGGGTTGGATGATTTTTCCGAGAACTTGATAAACGAATCATACAACGACATCCCGTTGGTGGGATTAGGGTCATTTGGATCGGATATACTTCCTATACGCCCACTCCCTATTTGGAATCCGCCTATCGAGCCGCTTTCGGCTACTATTTCGCCTTTGATCTCGGCCTCACTGGATATTAGCTTCCCGCCCTCCAGAATCTTCGTCGGCGCATCATACCGCTCGGAGAACGGCTTTCCGGCCCAGAATCGAATCTGACCTTCACTGGCCGCCGTACCGGAGGGTACCTCGGCATCCTCGGCTGTCATGCCGACCAGCACGCTCTCTACCTTGGTCTCCGATCCCACTCCGATGTACCCCTGAGCGATAAAGCTACCCTGAAAGTATGCCTCTTCCGCCGCGGCTCGGATCACGTCGCCAACGAAGGAGAGCTCGTTCTTGCCGTCGGGTAGGGATTCATACTTGAGGTACTTGGTGCGGTCCCGGTTGCCGACGTAGAGGTTGCCGAAGACCTCGGCCCACGTCTTGCCTTCGATCCGGCCGAGGTTGATATTATCCTTTGCGGTCAGATTGTAGCCCGTAATGTCGTCGAGCCACGTCATCAGAGCGCCGCCTTCCTGCGTCACGTCGATAATGATGGCCGACTGGCGAGAAGTATCGGAAGTGTTGCCGAGTTGAACTACCTTGTCGCCGACTACTGGCTCGCTACTCCCTTCGGCCGCCTCGGTTTTTGATAGGTCAATAAATCCGGACCCGACGTTGATAATACGCCTCCAGTAGAAGCGATTCAACTCAGTGCTTTCGGGTTCTACTATCTGGGAGTAGGCGAGGTCATTGTTTACGAATGCGGGCCCAGTTGCGTTGTTTGGGTCGCTCACCCAGCACCTCCAGTACCCATCACCATCGTCGATCTTGACGATTTCGCCGCCCGCCGCCGAGAACACCTGCTTGCCTTGGAAGAATGTTACCTGATTGATGGCGACTTCGTTGAAGTCGGCCCGGCGACGAACAATGAGCCTATCCACCTCGAATACGCTGTTGCCGTCGTTATCCTTGTAGGCACCCCATCCCGAGCCGCCGAAGCCGCCGGGCTTGAAGTTGTCGCTCGACATCGTGTGGGTGAAGGTAACATCTTCGGTAAAGTGCGTCGGCGAGTAGGATCGGGCCGCAATACCATCCTTGCGCAGAAACAGCGTTTCGAACGTTTTGGCGGCCTCGGCGACGATCTGGGAGGATGACATGATGTTGGAGCTAAGACGCCGAATTTCGCCTTGTATGGCCGATGTAGAGGTCTTGCTCGCTACCATCTCCTCCGACACCGTGATCGTCCACTCGGGAAGAAGTTTGCCCTCCTTGTAGGCGATGGTCAGGTTGTTGATATACAGCACCAGATCGGTATCGCCGATAAGTTGGTTGTTGTGCAACCGTATCTTCGTTCCCGGCCGGAGCTTCTCTCGCTCTTCGAAACTCTCGCAGAAGATCGCGCTCGGCTTGGCGGAGAAGGTAGGATTCTCGTCATCGACGCGATCCAATTCCACTTCAAGGTAGTCCTGTAACTTATCCTCAGCCCACAACACATACTGATGGGGCATTTCGATGTTGATAAGGAAGAAGTGGTCGCCGGGCTTTGCGTTCTGCTTTGTGTTCGGAAGCATGAGGCCGGAGGCACGGAGCTCGGCATCCGACTTGATAAGCGATAGGCGATACTTGGACTTAACCGTGATCGTATTTCCTTCCTCGTCTACCGTTTCGATATGCTTGGAGTCATCCTCCCATATACACCAGTAGTCCCCCGTTTCCGGGTCCTTGGCTTCTGGATTGCCGAGCGTCGGGTCTTTGGCAATCACGAACTCGTAATCCTCTCCGGCCAGCAACCCGTCGGAGAACATGACTGTTGCCTCGCGCTGGCCGATCTTCGGCCACCACACGTCTACGATAGAGCCAGTCTCGCCCCAAATATCCTTAATCCAGATGTCGAATGTCTGCTTATACTCGCCTATGCCTACTTCGTTGAGGACTTTGATATTCGTCGCGTTGAGCGTCATCTTGAAGCCATTTGCAGACCATCTTTTATACTCAACGGGATCACCTTGTTTGTTTCTTACACGATACGGGATCAATCCATCAGGGGTAGCAAAGGTTCGTAGATATGTGTACTGTTGTTGGTTTTCTTTTGGAGCCGACGCGGTTATGCGTAGCTTGTAGTTTCCTGCCGCCGGAACAGTCAAATCAATGGATATAGCACTGTACTCCCAGTCGTCAGGGGTTAGCGTTTTGGTAGCAACTACCTCTCCAGTAGTATAATCAACAGCCTGAATGAGAATCTCGTAGTTCCAGCGATGGATGCTTGAGGTCTCGTCTACAAGCGGCGACATGATCCACTGCTGATCCCAAAGGCCGATCCATTTACCCTCAATGTTAGGCGGGTTTCTGGTAATGGGACCGGAGTTGTATTCGAGGTACTGAATGTACGCGGTCAGCCGAAGCAGAAAGTCGCAATATATGCGCTGATTCGGCCGAAGCGTGGTCAGCATATCGGATTCCATAACATACGGCTCCAGTTCGTACAAATGACCATAGGCTCCAGACATATTCTGTTGGTCATTAACATCTACCTGAGCGTTTATGGTCGAGGCTTCAACCGGAAAATTAGCATCCTCTTCCGGAACGTTATCATTCGTCACCTCCTCGACCGCAATCACCTCGTCGGCCCGGCCAAGTGTGCCAAGCCATACATTCTGGATCGAAGGGTAAATCTCCTCGTTGTCTTCGAGCACCCCGACCCGAACGCCCCACTTCTCCTGCATCGGAGAGTCGGCATAGTCGGACGGGTACATCTGTCGTCCGGCCTTCATGTCGGAGTAGCCGAGCATGTAGTACGGGTTATTGCCTTCGGCCGGGTCCTTTCCGGCTGTCGCATCATTCCAACCCCGAACGTAGTCGCGGTACGACTTAGGCATGAGGTTGGAGTAGTAGGAGAGCTCAGTGATCGAGTTTGCGTCGGGGTCTCCGACGAAGGCCCCGGCCGCACCCTTGAAGTAGCGGTAGGGGAGGTTGCGAGTCGATCCGCGGCCGATCAGCCGGGTGTATATGTCCGTCTGGTCATTCACGCGCTGGATCGAAACCAGCCCGGTGCCGTCCGCGTTCGCTTCGTCCATCGGCACGTCGCCGTAGTCGAAGATGTGCTCGATCTCGGGCGCCGGGAAGCCGATCTTAATGCTGATCTGGCCGTTGTCTTCTTCGATGCTCCATCGGACGCTGTATAGCTCGTATAGCTGGGTCAGAACGTCCCATATCGTCGTCTTGTCAACGCTTACGGTAGCCCGGAACGGATTTATCTCCATATCCGGGTTTAAAACAACCTTCCATCGAGCTCCGTAGTAGTAAGTAAGGTTATCGCTCAGCCGACCGACAAACTCCGTCAAATCGGCTAAAAATGCGAATTTCATTCCAATGGTCTGGAGCGTACCGTCGGTGAGCTTTATTATGTTCGAGAATGGGTAGAACTTGAGGTCTTCCCGCTCCGAAACGAAGGTGAGCGTGTATTTGTAACGAAGCGACTTGAGGTCCTTGATACCCGGCGGCGCATAGCTCTTGAGATGGTATGTCTCGCCGTTGTACATCACGGTCCAGTTCAAGTTGAATCCCGGCTCTTCCTCGGGACCGAAGTAGACGTCCATCGTGATAACCGACTCCCCCATGTCAACCTCGTTGACCGTGAAGTTCGTGATCTCGATTTCGTTCGCCAAAAGATTAAAGGTGATGGCCTTGTTGTTGTAGAGCATCACCTTATTGTCGTAGACGCGTAGAGCGGGAACCAGCGACTTGATTATCATGTTATATGGTAGTTAAAATCACACTTGTTAGGTTCGGCCACATAGAGCGTCAACTCGAAGATAAACGCACCTTCCATGACCTGCACGATGGTCTCGGAGCCCGGCATTTTGGTCGGGTAGCCTACGATCTTCACGCCTTTGTAAAGGTTATATATTGTGACCGGGAGAGCCTTCTTTACGTCGCCGTTCGTAGTGGGCTCGAAGAAGGAGTCCCATAGGGATCGGATCGCCGCGTTCATCGTTTCGAGCTCACCGAAGTAGAGTAGCTTCACGGTGTACTCGAAAGCCTTGTCTACGGTGTAGGGATATATCTTAACACCGTCGCGCTCCGGATAGTCCTCCTCTTCGTAGGAACGCTTCTCCGGCGCGAGAATATCAGGGGATTCCATCAGGTGAAATCCCATCGTCTGCATATCTCGAACCTCTCCGTCGGCTACTTGGTAGCGGAGGCGGCATTCCCTTGTGGCTTCCATTTCTTGCGCTTGATTCGTATGTTGCCTTTGAATACCGGGACGCGGTGTCCCCACTGGTAAACGGTTACAGACCTTACGGACTTGTTGTTGATTCGAACCGGAGAGTCGTCGAAGATGTCGAGGATCAGGATTGCGTTCGGCTCAACCTCGAATTTAAGGTTGCTACCGTATGCAACATAGGCATGCACCACGGCCCACTCCTTAACTCTCACCGTCCCTTCGCAAAGCCAAAAAACATCGACTCCTTGCACGGCTTCGGTATTTACCGTCTGTTGGACGAAGATACCAGCCGCGTTCAAGTCTTTCTTATCCCAGCATGCGCGGATCAGCTCGACCGAAGGAAACCCAGAAAAAGAGCACTCCTGAATCATAGTCTTGAAGTGATCGAAGAGCGCATGGGTATCTTCCGTGAGCATCCGCTTGAAATGATCCTCACATATCCCGGCCGCATGAGCCTCCCGCGTCAGTGCTTTGATGATGTCCATAACCGCTCCAAATATACGCAAAAAAAAAGCATAAACCAAATCACGGGTAGCTCAAATGAAATCTTCCCCGGCTGGAAACGGATTGTAGGTTCGTGGAGCATCGCCGTAGGACCAACCGGAACGATAGGGATTATTAATTTCAATCAGGAGATACCCACCACCTCGAAAATACTTATCGAAGCAACTATCCAGTCCAGCCCTACTTCAACGGCTACTATTAAGTTCCCGGTGCCTCTTACTATCGCGGGCATCAATGGAACCGGACAAGGAATATTGTTTGAGATTTGCTCGATATATCTGGGCATGAACAGCGCTCCGGGCAGTATCAAACTTATCTGTTCGTCGGTTATCACCGGAGCCAACGGCGTTCAAGGCATGAATGTTGTTGTGCAATCAAACAACTTGTCAGACGTATCGGATATTATCCAAATAAAAGGAATATATTTCAAGGCCAATTAATAGTAAAAGCCCCTCGCTTAGAGGGGCTTTGCTTTGTTATCCAAGCACAAATATGTGGTCAAGGTATATTTGCAGTCCCGGATACCCTTCTAAGAGTACGCCCGCACACTGCAAACCAATACCGTTGATATACTGCCGCCTGATATTGATGTACCCATTCTGCCCGTTTGCATTGTCGTAGAATCCAGCTATGGGCGCCCAGTTTATATTCGGAGAAGATAGATCGTAGTAGACAACGACACGACCAGATGGAGTAAACCTTCCGTCTGCATCATCTACTATGAAGCAAAGCAACAACGTGGTTCCTACGGCTAACTTGGTCAACTCGTCAGACACGTACATCGTGGCCTGATCACTCTTATTTATGCAAGTACCCAAGCCCGGCAGCTTTTTTACACCCGAGCTACCCGTCGTTAGCTCCTGCCACTCGGTGCCACTTCCGTCGTTCTGTACGCGGCCCATGAAAAACTTCATCTTTCCGCCGCCCGCCGGATCGTTCTGCATCATCATAGCCATCGACTCACTGCCGTTGACTTTGGCGAGGAATCCAAAGCCTTCCTGCTCAGCCGGAACCTGAGCGGAGTCCATCGTTGAACGGAAAGCCACGACGTCGCCGACGTTCTCCGGAACAAGGTATTCCAGACCTTCGGTGATGTCCTCACCGTGGATGACGTTACCGCCGCCACCAAGCTCGGTCCACTTCGTTGCGGCCGAAGTTGCGTAGCCGATCCATGCCTTCGTAGCGCCCATGTTATAGGCCAAAATATTGGCCTGTGATGCGCTCGCCCTCTGGATGTAACCAAGGACGGGATTGACACCCGGGCCGCTGGCTCCGCCGCCGCTCGAAGAGAAGAATCCGACCAATTCGCCGTCGCGCATGCCCTTGAATTTATCCAAGCTGACTATCGTCTTGAAGTCGCTGACTTGGATAGGGGTTCCCTCTATCTTCAACCAGCTCGGCAGGAACACGGGTATGACATCTGGAGTTAGATCGCCCGTTGTGAGATTAATTTTAATCGACATAAAATGCACCTCGGGAGGGTTGTTCCGGTCTGACCACTCGGAAGTGAGCGCAGTTATACTGTTGAATACAACCTCATTATCATATAACTCCGATTTTAAAAACAAAGCACGGTTGTCTCCAACGGTATATATAAATGCATCGGCCTCTTTTACCGTCGCCAGATCAGCCAAAGGGACGCTGCTGGTACCGGGGTGAATGTAGATATTGATCGACTGTTTGAGACTAAACGCTTCCCCACCTTGGATAGCTTCCCGCCACAAGGCTGCTGTGTTAGCATTAGACGTAGCCATGCCCTGAGCCCACTGCCGGATATAAATGGTTAATGTGGCGGTATCCAGCATGAACCCGTAGGCGGTATTTTCATTCCACCCTACGAATCCAAATCGGTTTTCACCGTTGCTGATATTCAGCACATTACCATTACCCGACGCCCAGTACAGCGCCTTCAACGCATCGAAGATGGTGTTGGTGCTGGTAATGGTTGGCTTTTCAATCGAGCGGTTTGCCCATCCAGTCAAGAGAGTATCCAGAGCGTTGAACGGGTTCTTGGCTCCTCCAGTCTTAACCGCGGCGATCCAGTTCGCATCCGTCACGGAATCCGGGTTGGACTGCGTCCACCGCGAACGGGTGTAGATGGCCGCTTCGTTCACGTTGATGACGAATCCGCTGGCCGAGGTTCCGTTCCAGCAGACCATTCCGGTCTGGTCGGCGCCATCGCTGACGATCTTGACCTTACCGGAGCCTACCATCGCGTACAACGACTGAATGGCCGCCAACAACGTAGAGTTAGCGGTGATCGCAGGTTTTCCTGCGGTAAGTGCGGTGAATCCCTTGAGGATTACATCCTTGGGATCAAGGTTGGAAACCGCGTCTTTCGCGGCCTGCGTTGCCTCTGCGATAAAGAGGCTGGCGGCGACACGATACGGCTCACCCGTATCTCCGGTGTCGCAAAGGACGTGCACCCCTTCGAGAGTCTCGGAGAGGGGAACGTTCAGAATGTTTTCTTCTCTTGCGGCCATATTGTTTAAACGTTTGTTTGCTCTGCGGGCATGAGCGGTTTGTACTCCGGGAGAATGTCTTGGATCAGCATAGCCTTGCGCTCCATCTCTCCCTTGATATTGGCGAGAATAGCAGGATCGGTCACGGGATCGAATAACTCCGCATACAGCGTTCCAATCCAGTCTCCGTCGGCATCGGTGAGGCGACGGAAGAAGAGACTCCGAACTCCCCGGCGGTGTGCTTCCGCGTAGACCTTCTTGTCCTTGATATTCTCGATGCCTGTGTATATCATCCAGTCCTCGGCACCGAGCCGGGAAACAAAGTTGCTCCACTCGGCCATGCGCTTGAACTGAAACTCACTCTTGCATGATTGTATGCCGCTGTCAGGCTCTACAATCTCGAACGAGCACGAGAAGTATTGCTTATGACTCAGCGGGTGAGGCTGTAAAATCCCGACCCGCTGTGCGCTCATTCGAAACATGCTCTTCCATAGATAACCGTAGATGCTGGAGTACACGGTGCTCAGGCGAGCCTTCATGCAACCCTGCCTCTCGTCGGTTTCCCTTCGAAGGCGTTCCAGTTCGATGTCATAGCGCTTCTCGGCGCGTTTCACTTTGGAGTTCACGATAGGAAGGATAATCCCCGAGAACCCGGCGAGTGCCGTCAGGAAGACGGCGATTCCTTCCCAGTTAATCTCCATTGAATACTATTTTTGCCCCGTCGTAAATGGGGAGTTTTCCGTTGTAAACGAGAACAATGCCGTTGTAACGATCCTGCGTCACCGTGAGCGATTCGTAGAAACCGTCCTCGTTGTAGAAGCGCACCTCTCCCGTCCTCTCTTGCTTGGTGAGGTTTTCAGACACGGAAATTCCAACGGACTGAGTACCGCCACCCCCACTGCTGGGGGTGACAGTAACCCAATCCGGCTTGGAATTTACACTCCACGCTACACGACTTGTAAGCTGGATCGTTGCCATACCTACGCGGCTTTGACGGTTCCGTCGGCGTTGAATGCGAGCGAAGTGGGGCTCAGCGTCAGCGACGAGTCAGCGGCATCCTGCGTAATGGTAATGGTCTTCGACGCGCCACCCCTGGTGGTAACCGTTACTGTTGCGTTTCGCGCGTCGGCACGAGCGTTGACATCGACAGTGATGTCGATTTCGTCGTTGCCATCACCCGACATTTTGTCGGAGTGAACCCACGTTGCCTCAGCTGGGATCGAGACGGTCCACGAGTCGTTGGCGGTTACTGTTACTCTTGCCATTGTTCAGACTGTTTTTGATTTGACCTTCTGCGGTAAAATGCAGGGCACTCGGACTTAGAGTTATCTCCTCCGGCTCAGGAGGAGTGGGCTCGACCTTCTTGACGGGCCAACCCCACATTCGCTGGAAGTAGAACGATCTATGTATCTGTGCCATAACAACTTACCTTATCGCTACAAATTTAATAAAAATACCCCCCCCCTACAATCCTTCGTGATAGTAAATTTTATAAATTATTGTAGCTCAATACTTTTATTTGCAAATATACAAAAAATACCCCCCCCCTACCAAACTTTGGTGATTTTTTTTGCGAGGAACAGTAAAATCAGCAGTAATGCCCATCCTCCGACATCCATCCTGAATTTTTGCCACCGAGTAAGCGGAGTCAGTACGGCATAGGGTTCTCGCTTCGTTATTGTAACGATCCGAGCCTCTTTCTCGCTGGTGTCTATTACCGGGATGTCAGCCTTGGGAAGCGAATCCTGCCGATTCTGGAGTTTATGCCAGAGCATGCCGTTCCGGATTCCGGCCCAGCTATCGGCTACGGATGTTCGAAGATGCGACGCAGTGTCGGGCGTGATGATCTCTCGTACTTCGCCGGGAACTGGGACTTCGACCCGAACATACCGGATCGTCTCCTTATACTCGGTGTGAGTACTGTCGGCCCGGTCTTCGCTGGGCTCGGGAAGAGACGCCGAAGGCATGCGGCAACACGACGCGAGTAGGAAGAGTAGCAGGACCCCGAAATACTTCGCCTTCCATGCTATCAGATCGGCCAGCGTCGTAGCAATCAAGCCCGGCTCGTCATGTCGGCCGCCGCCAGTATAGTTAGGGACCCCTCCGCGGCGATTTGCGTCGCGTTCGGTATAAAAGTGGTAGTAGGACCCATGATTATGGAACAAGCAGTGTAACCCGCTTGGAATGGCGAATACGAGCAACCATAACCAGCCCCACGCCCGAGATTGCAACACATGGCCGAACTCGTGGTCGTAGGTAGGCTCGTTGGTGATGTATTTCGGGCTCAGGAAAACGAACGAACCCATCGTGAATGCGCCTTTGACTTTGGGCGAGGCGAAGAACACAGCTCCGTTCTGTCGAAGGATCGCGCGGTGGTTCGTGAAGAAGAGACACCAGAGCGCCCCGATGATCTCCTGCGGCAACTGCCAGATTGTTAAAATTATTCGCATGAACATGGCTATACGATTTTAATGGTGATGGGTTCCTTCCGGTCCTGAGCCTCTTTAAGAATCCGGACCAGTTCCTTCTCGTAGGGCGTGGAGTTAATGACCTTACCCTTAACTTTGTTCTCGCCGACCAAGATACATCCGGCCGAATCTTCGGCCGTGTTCCCGCGGTGGATCAGGATGCCCTCGAAGTGCCTCACGTTCTGCAAACGAGGGAGCTCTCGCTTGAACTTCGGGGAGTAGTCCACCACAACGTCGTAGGTACCGTAAGGGATCGCGGTCTCCCCATACACCTTTTTCTCGTCGCCGTCGAAGACTCCGTTCTTGTTCAGGTCGCGCACCCTGTCTTCCAAGGTGTCGCAGAATTTCTTACCGTCGATTGAGAGAGAGCCAATCGTATAGCTCTCTCCCAAAAAACGCCTTTTAAGTTCTAACTTCATAATTATCAGCTATTTACGTTAATTGCCTTGGCTCCTGCCTTCGATCCGAGCGGTGCGACTACCGATCCGATGTCGTCGGCCATCTGTTCCGTCGCCGTAGCGATCCGGCCCGTGTCGCTCTTGATCCCACGAAGGAGCTCCATTGATTCTGTCTGGGAAGCCATCAGCGTCGGGATCAGTCCGGCCGTCTCTTCGGTTCCCATGATAAGTTCGTTCCATCCGGTCAGGATTGCGTTGATCGACACAACCTGATCGTATTGGGCCACCTGATAGTAGATCATCGAGTTCGCGGCCGCGGCCAGTACCAGTGCCGTGTCCTCGGTCAACGAGCCGACTGCCTTCGAAATACCAGTCAGATTGGATTCTCCGCCGTCCGGCAACCACTGCGAGAAGTCACCCCATATCTCGCCGAAGTAAGCGTACAGAGCCTCGCGGAAGTCCTCGAACGGGAATTGTTCCAGCGTCGGAAGCTCGTCTTGGCTTAGTCCGTTTAAACGACGAGTTTGCTCCATGAAGCTATCCATGATGTTCTCGACGCCCGGCATGATGAACTTTGCCGTAGCCAGTTCGAGAATCATCTTGTCAACCATCTCGTCCACGGTCTCATTCCATGCGTCCTTGGCGGAGAGGCTACCGTCTTTCACTCCGTCGTAGATCGACTGAGCGAGATCGGAGGAGAAGGTCTTGAAGTCGGTCCCGTAGAACGATTCCACTAACTCGCGGCGGTTCTCGGCAATTTGCTGGTTAAGCTCCTCGATCTGTCGCCGCATATCGTCTACTCGACCCTGATCGAAGTCTTTGTCTTTCTTTTTGTACTCAAGGTCGATCTGTTTTCGTAATTCGGCCTGCTGGTTAAGTAGATTCTGCGTCTGCTGTTTCGCCGTCTTATTGATGTCGGCCGTAGAGTAGGCGCGATCCATCGCTGTCTCCAAATCCTTGTAGGCGTTCTCCAGCTTCCGGACGGCACGTTCCGACGCTTCCTGCTCCTCCTTGATTCGACGCTGACGCGCACCGAATATAGCGAGCACCGCTCCAAGGGCTACTGATGCGGCAAGAAGCGGGAGCATAGTGGTCATCAGCCCCTTTGCTATCGCGTCGGCGATGCTCATTACGGTATTCACCAGCGCGATTCCCGCCTGAACAGCCTGAAATCCTTTTTGGATGTCCTGAATCATTGCGGACGCCTCTTCTCCGAACGCACTGCCGAAAATATCGCTGAACGTATTCATAGCGTCCCCGATCTTGCCTATGTCGCTACTCAGGTTGCCGAGGTAAGCGTCCATTTTGTTCAGTGCGGCCTTCGTCTTCGTGAACCCGGTCTGGACCTTGTACTCGGCCGCGGCCAAATCTTCAACCGCCTGCTGGGTGTTTTTGACAGCATCCCGATTCTGACGCTCAAGATCGTTGATCCGCTGGAGTATCGTAGCCCTCTCTTCGTCGGTTCCGGCCTGAGACATCTGGAGCCGGAGAATCGCAATCTCGGAGGCGTTTCGCTTCTCGACCTCCGCCTGCGCCGCACGAGCCGCCGCGAGATTCGCTTCGGCCGCCTGAACCTCTCGGGTTCCGGTCAGAATGTCGTTTATTCCCTCCTTGATCGCCGCGAAAGGACTGCGCTCCCATGACTGCTCTTCGAGGTTCTGAATGATCCTCACGACCTCCCGGAGTTGCGTCGGGTCCAAATCGTTCTTGGATGCCTCATAGAAGTTCTTCATCATGGAGGTGAGGTTCCCCAGCGTCTTGGTGCCGACGCGATCCAAGTCACCGAATGCCTGAGCAAACATTTCGAGGTTCTTGATCTCGTCGAGATTTACCCCTGCGATCTGCCTGCGCTCGGATTTATTCACGGCCTCAACGCCCTGAGCCTTCTGGTCCGGTGTGAGTATCGTGCTGGACTCGATCCGCGCCCGCTCTTCGGCCGCTTTCGCGGCGATGATGTTGCGGCGCTTCTCGTAGTCTCCGAACTTCTGGATACTTTCGGCCATCTTCTTGACCGTCTCCTGCTCGTAACCGAAGTAGGCGTTCATGGCCGACTTCGCCGAAGTCTGCACGGTCTCTGGGAGCTCCTTGATCGCGGCCTGCACCTTCTTGATGTCGAGCACGGTCTTGTTGCCCGCCTCGTCAGTAGCGAAGAGGGTGTCCCAGTCGATTAGGCCACCGCTTTTGGTCTGGTATGCCGTCAGCGTCTTCTTGAGTTGCTCGCGCAGTTTGCTGAACACATCCAGTGTGTCGAGACCCGTCGTCGAAGTGGTGATCTGGGCCGCGAAGTTAACGTCGCCAGTCGCCGCCAAGATGGACTCATACATCTTCTTTGCTTCGTTCTGGAGCGTGATGTCGTTCGCCAGACGCTTGAGGTCCTTTTCGATACCTTCCTTGAGTGCGTCGTAGGAGGTGTCGGAGACCTTCATGTTGAAGCTGAGGGCAAGTTTTGGCTTATCGAGCGACTTCTGGGCAATCTCGGCCGCCTTCTTCAACTGCGCGATCATCTCCTCCGGCGTCGTGGCTATAGAAGGTGAAATGAACTTAAATTTCTTTGCAAGATCACCATACAAGCGCTCAACATCTGCCCGAGCGAGAGAGTCGCCTCGAACTTTTTTAAGGTCTTGGTATCGTTTATACGCCTCCTCCAAAACACGAACTTCACCTTCTAACTGCTGGGTCGCCGTCTTGTTGTCGGTTGCCCCCGTCTTCTTTGTCAGGGTTCTGAACTGCGACAAAATCAACTGCAATGCTTTGGCTAACTTGTTCGCCTTGGAAACATCATCTTCGCTGGGAGCAAGCGAGGCGTCCTTGTATTCACCTTCCGTGAATTTGCGGTACTGTACGTTCAAGTCATCTGCATACTTAATTGCCGCCTGAACCTGCTTCTCAAGATTATCTACCCACTGATCTGTCGTCTGGTCAAATTTCTTGATATAGCCGCTCATATCATCGACAGACAACCCAACCCCTTTCGCCACTCTCTTAAACAGATCGCGGAGAGATGTGTCGAAGTCGCTACCGAACATGGAACTCACATCCTTGGATATTTTATCGAATATACCTTGGAAGTTTTCGGGGTAGCTCCTCAATAAATCACGGTTGTTGGCGAGCTCAAGATAGGTATGCCCAGTAACCTTCTCCAGAAACTTATTGTAAGATACCATCGCTTTATTCGCCTGCGATTCATCCCACGCAAAATTGCTTATTTCCAAAGGTTTGTGTTCTTTGCGTATCTCGTCTATCTCATTCAGAGTTTTCTCAAATTCATCTCGATACACACCGAAGGAGTTGAAGGCGCTCTTCATCGCCTCGTCGAACTCAATCTCCGCGTTGAATGCCGTTCGAATGGTATTGGCGAACTTGCGGAAGCGGTTGTCATTGGTATCGTAGACCTGACCGAGCGTAACGGTTTTTCCCGTTACATCCTCTACCGCTTTTTGAAGGGCCCTATACATGTCTACGCCCTTTTCGATGTACGCCCTGCTCTTATCGAGTATGGCGAACGTAGTAGCGTCATTTACCTCTCCGGCCGCAGTCCATTTGAGTTGGCTCTGCAACCAACGCGCCGCTTTGGTACGCGCCGAGGAAATATCCTCCTCCATTTCCTCGGCTATGCGAGCCCTGCCTTCGGAAGCGGCTTTGGCTTTGATGTATTCATATATAGAGGCCGTAACACCATCATAATTGCCCTTCATTTGGCTCAAATACTCGTTGGTAAGAACGTAGGACGGTAAGATGTCCCCATACGTTCCCTTGAGCTCTTTGAGGGCTTCCTGATGCTCTTGGGTCCTCTCGTTTGTGCTCGTGATAGTGTTGGCTAACTTCACGAACCTTTCGTCGAGATCACGGGCCTCTTTCAAGCCTCCGCTCACCACATCAGACATGACTTCCTTGAGTTTTCCAGCCTCCTCTCGGGCCCTTTTAAATGCCGCGGCAATCTGGATTATCACCTGAATCCCAATAAACCACGCATTCGACATAAGGAACGTAGTGAGACTTTTCAGAACGCTCCTCAGTCGAGTGGTAATTGTTATCCATTTGAGTTTTGCGGAGCTTATCTGCTTGACAGAATCGACTTGATCGAGAATCGCCTTCGTGTCTTGCCTATAAGCATTGGCCGCCGAAGATGACATCTTCCCTTTTGCAACAGCATTTTGGAGTTCAGCCTCAGTCAGTCGCTTAACAGTCAATATATTCGCGGCCTCAACCTTGTCGAGTTTACCCATTGCGGTATATAGAAGCACCATCTCTTTAGATAGTTCTCCCTTCACATAGGCGTTCCGAATATCAGCGTCCATCAGAGCGCCGGAAGTAGCAATTCGTGCTTTCTCGGCCGCCGTGAGCGTTCGGTATGCCGCGGCTTGGCGAAGTATCTCGGCCTCCTTCTCCTTCATAGATATGATGGATTTGGTCATGGCCGTATTCTCGCTCGTAAGCGAGTTAGTCAACAGCATATTGTACCCCTTCCACAAAGCCCATACCCCGATAATGTCAGTTCCGGTACTCAGAACCGTTTCGAGATTTTTGGAGAGCTCGATCATCAGGTTTCCGGCACCTTTCAGCGTGCTAATTTGGGTAGTTCCTATTCGATAGAATGCCTGCTGAATGTTGTCGGTAAGTTTCTGGTAGATACCGTACAGAGTATTCGCCTGTTTCATCTGCATGTCGTAGAAGATACCACCCTTGTTGGTCATATCCTCGAACACTTCGGCCACCATTTCGAAGGGAACCTGACGTTTCGAAATAAGATCGAACACCTCCGAAGTGCTTACGACGCGATCCTTGAGCACGGTGAATTTGTCTGCGAGAAGCTGGATCAGTGGAATACCAGCCTCAGTAAACTGACGCACCTCCTGACCGCGAAGAACCGAAGCGGCACGAACCTGACCATAGGCGAGGATAAGGCGAGACATATCCACGCCGAGACCAGCCGCAACGTCGGCCAGTCGCTTGGTGGTGTCGTACAGCTTATCCGTTTCGATTCGGTATGCTGATAACTGCTTCGTGTAGGAAATCAATTCCTGCGCCGTATATGGTGATTCTATCGCCAAGCTAAGCGTCTTGCTGAACAGCGCATCAGCCTCTCGTTTGTCCTGAATGATCGCCTCCAGTGAAATGCGCTGGAGTTCAAAGTCGGCCGTGGTCTTCCGGATGTTATCCACCAGTCGCCATGCCCCCAGAATCGAGAGATACTGGTTGAGGAACTGAGGCATGCCGTTAAGGATTCCCTTCTGGGTAGCCAGTGCTGAGTTCTGAGCATTTATAGTACCCACACTTCGACTACGGGCACTGGCGAGCGACTCCTCGGCCTTCTGAACCCGGAGTTTTACCAGTGCCGCCTGATCCTCAAGCGTCTTCTGCTGGAGGAGAGCCTTATTTTCCCGATTGACTGCTAAAGCCTCACTACTGCGAGCCTGAGCAAGATTCTTCGCGGCGATAGTCCGCTGAGTGGTAATCTTCTCTTCGGCCAGCGCCGTGGCCGCTACGTCCTTGGCTGACTTGATATTGAGTGCTTGGATGCGTTCGAGTATCTTCTGGAGCGTCGTGAGTTCACGGGTCAGCGAAGAGATCGCATCCTTGGTCTCCGGCGTGATAGGCTCTATTTTGAGGTCTTTCAGGCGGTTTACGACACTTTCCAAGTTGTCGAGACTCTTGGTGCTCGGCATCTTGAAAGTCAGGCTTATTTCAGCCTTGAGAGCCTTTTCTATCTCTGCCTTCTTGGCCTGCCACTCCTTGTCGATCTCCTCGATGTTGAAGTTGAAGCCTACTGGGATTATAAGTTTATCGTCAGCCATGTGTTACTTTTTTTTGCGTTTTTCGACGGATATAATCGGCCATCTGCTCTTCGGTTATCTTGCCCTGCTGGAAGAGCTTCTGCATGTATCGCTCTCCGGCCTTCCGGTTCATCTCTATCAGGTCCTTGTCGGTGTACTTGCTCGGCTTTCCGTTGCCGGGCGTCACCTTCCCGCCCTTCGGTTTCTTCCGGAGACCGGACTTGTCGGCCAGCATGATCGTCTGTTTCACCATGCTATCCACGAACCAGTAGCGATACCAAGTAAATAGGTTCATGTTGCCGTATAGCGTCACGATCAGGTCCGTTCGGGCTCCGATGCGTGTTTTTGAGCTATACTCTTCGTACTTGCTTTTGTCATCTCTACTGTCAGCATGTTGTTGGCTTGCAGGGATGCCATATTGCGAAAAAAAAAGCCGACCTCCTCACTGTTCAGGGCATTCTCCAGAATCCCGGCGTAGTCTGCCTGATTACCGAATAAATGCAGGTATCGCCAGTAAATCCAGTGGAACATCCATACCTTCACTGGATGGGCGAGGATCAGAAGGCTCAGGCACTTAGGAACCATCTTGCGGTTCATGGCGATAGCCTTCAAGGTCTCTCCGGGCGTGTCCTCGCGTGTAACGGCGGTATACTCGCACTTCGAGACAAGTTTTGACAATTTTTCAGCCACATAGTTCGTCAGTCTACGGGTTTTGTATTTCTTGCCGTTAACGTAGAACTCGAAGGGAGCGTTGTCGTCGAGTTGCCCCTGCAACATCGCGGCCCGAGCCTCTGCCCGTTCGTTGGCGTTTTGGAATATCTTCATTCTGATTAGCTTTCTTTAAAAAAGGGGCGAGCGTCGAAACACCCGCCCCCCTTTCGGTGATACTTTGTTCGCTACTCCGTCTTTGCGGCCGGAGCTTTGGCGGCACGACCTGCGACCTGCGATCCGTTCTTCCCGATGAAGAGATAGATGTAGTCGAGCGTGTCGGTGTCCTGACTCTTCGTTGCCGAAGCGTTGACGTGGATGTTGAAGAGCTCCGTCGAAGCACCTTCGCCTTGGAAACGCGAGGAAATCTTGCAGTTCGGGTACACCAGCGAGTCCCAGAAGCCCTCCTCGAAGCGGAGGCGGACCATGCAGTTCTCGATGACGGCCAGCTTCTTGCCAGCGCCCAGAACCTTGCGGCCCTCAACGAAGGCGCCACTGCCAGCGGTCAGCGAAAGCACGTCCATCTGGAGAAGGTTGGTGCAAATCTCTTCGGCCACGTTTGCGAGGTCGCCCTCGAAGCCGTAGGTGCCGTCGGTGGTCGTGGAGATGATCTCCTGACCGTTCTCGTACTTGTGCGAGGTAATCTCCATCTCGTCGCCAGTGAACGAGAAAGTACCCTCACGGAAGCCACCTACCTCAGTCCACTCCTCCGCGGTAATACCCGAGAGCGTTTTCGGAGTCCCGGTCGTCGGACGCTGGTAGATGTCGAACCATGTAATTCCAGATACATACTGGAACTGTTCTGCTAATTTAGCCATAGTTGTGAATTATTTTGTGTTTGTTTTTCGATTTATCCCGCCATCCGGACGAGAAGATTTACGAGTTTGGTTGAGTAATTGGCAACAAGTGTCTTACCTTCGTACAGTACGTTTTGATTCAGGACGGTTCCCGGAATTTTAAGAGCCTCGTCCAACTGCGACATGATGGCGGCCTGCCTTGCGGCATTAGCGGCCCCCGTAGACAACAGCCGGATGTAGACCCCGACGATGACGTTTGCTTCAAAGAGATCGGAGCTCGTAGTCATCCGGGTTACGGTTCCGTTGAGCGTTACCGTGATGTAAGCGTCGGGCCAGTCGGACGTAGGAACATCCTGCGCCGTAAATGCAGGGATGGAGACCAAGCCGCTGTTATTAATAGCGTCCCTGATCTTCTCCGCGGCTGTCAACTCCGATAATTTCATCACGACATTAATTTCGCATTCAACAAAAATTGCTGAGTGAGATATGGTACGATGTCTTCACTCCACCATCCTATTCCGCGCTTCGGCATGCCGTCGGCGCGTTGAGTACCAAGTCCGGCTTCAACGGAGTAAGCGTAGGGCGCGGAGCTTACCAACACCATCACATACTTACCCGCCGTCCGAGCGTCGGTTGCGGCAAGAGTAGTGTTCAAGAGCTTTTGCCCATTGACTACCGTTTTCTGACCCTTGTAGATCACGGTTCGCTGGGAAGCCGGGTAGTTCGGGTTATCAACCCACTGCACCATTCGGCCGTTCTTGAATATTCCAATTCCCGTACTTGCCGTCAGGGTCCCGGTCTGATTCTGGAAGAGCACGTCTTCCCTCATAAGTTTGTCGAAAATGCTCAAGGCAACTTTCTGAAAGACGTTCTGCACACGAGCATCGAGATACTCTTCCGCGTACTTTGCGAACACCTTCTTAAAATTGTCCTTTTTAGCCATTTTGATCGTCTCCCTTGTTGAGCCATACCGTAACCCCGCCTACATCGGGATCGGCCACCGCTTCGGCCTCCAAAGCCAAAAAACGGATAACCCGCGCGTTCTCTACCGTGACTACCACTTCGTCATTCGTCCGAACGTCTACCGACGAATCGGGAATGATGATAAGCGGAGAGGATAGGTAGTGGCCTTCACGGATGCTGGTGCTACCACCAGAGTTGCCCCGTTGCAGGCCGCATTCACCCTCATATACCACGCTGAAAACTTCCTCGAAGGTTTCGGGATCAGTCTTGCCAGTACCGCGCCGAATAACGCAGGTGTGCGGATAGAAGTTAAAAGCACCATCCATTGCCGTTCACCGTTGATCCGGCCCACAACCCGGAAGCGTCGTAAATCTCAGCCTCTTCGGGCGTAGCTTCGCCGTACTTTTTGTAGATAATATTTGCCAAAGAACGCCAGTATTCCCGGTCTCCTTCCGCAACCTGAATCTGGCCCTCCGTGTAGCGGCGGTTGCCCATTTGTTTTGAGCTACCGCCGCCATTCACGAGAGTTCCAGCCGCGAAGTAGACATCTGCCGTAGCCAGATCGCGTTTGCGAATCCAGGTCAACGGCTCTGCTCCTTCGGCGTTGCGCTGAAAGGCCGGAGCACCAGACTCTATGTCGCGCCGCGCCAAGATACCGTTGATGACAGCATCGGGTAGCGGGTAGTTAACTATCAACCCCCGAAGATACTCCTCAATAGTTATGCTTGGTACAGCGCCCATAGTATTCTGATATTACTGGTTTTCCTCTTCCTTGTTTGCCGGAGCGTTGCCGTTCAGCACACCCTCCAGCGCCTTGATCTTCTCCTCGCCGAGCAGATTGACAGCCTCCTGAGTCTTGGCGACCCCGGTGTTGGCGTTGATCTTCACGCCGATGGTCTCCATAGCGGAGATGACGGCGGCGCGATCATACTCGCCATCGCCGACGGCGATGGTCGTAACGACGGGTTTTGCCGCGGCCTTGACGGCCTTCGTCGTCTTCGTCGTCTTGCCACCACCCCACGGCTGATCCGTGCTGGTCTTGAGGATGCAGATGTTGTTCGGGTTCCGGGGTACCGGAAGAACGTAAGCCTCCATCGAGGTAACGTCCTTGACGGGGTTCGAGAAGTACTCCACGATGACGGAGATGCGACCCTCCTCCACCGAAGAGTGGAGCACGTTGGGGTTGTTGTCCATCTCGTAGATGTTCTCGCAGTTCTGGAGCTCGAAGAAGCGGTCGGGCACGCAAAGTACGGCCACATCCTCAGCGAAGCTCTTGATGACGTTTCCTTTGCCGTCGCGCTCCACGTTCGACTTCTCGTCGATCTCGATGATCGGAACGATGCCGTAGTAGTTCACGAGACCTTCCATCACCTCCTTGCGGGTCAGAGGAATCTGGCCGGGATTCGGGGTGTTCGGGTACATCTTCATGGCGATCTTGATGCGAACATTCTTGTTCACAGACATCTCGCGGATCAGCTTCTTCGAAATCAGCCAGTTGGTGTACGGCAACGAATTGTCGTCCATCCAGTCCTGAATGTCGAGAAGGTCCTGAATCGGGTCGTCGGTGCCGCTACCCCAGATACCGTAGCTCGGAACCTTGAAGCGGTCCGACGGGTAGTTGAGGTCCACTGCGATCTGGATGCCTTCGCCGTTGTTCTGAGCGTCGGCCGTGATGAAGCCCGTGGAGAGACCCTCGAACACCATCATGTTGATACGCGAGTGCATACCGCCGACAGCGGCCGCGAAGCGCTCCAGATAGTCGTAGCGAGCGTGGAAGTTCGGGTCATCGGCGATAGGCTCAAAAGCCTTGAGTGCCATGAAGTCCGAAGCATCCATCTGGAAGCCGTGACCGATCAGAGGAATCGTACCACCGTAGGTCTGCCATGCACCAGCACCGCGGAGCGGCTTCTGGCCGTTGGCCGACAGAACGGCGGCGGCGACGTTGATCTCCGTGTCACGCACGTTGATCTTCCACTCCGGAGTCCGCATGCGACGGCCCCAGAATGCAAACCGACGCCAGAAGGCATCGTTGTATTTCGCGTTTACGTCGTTGATGACGGTCGTAAACGCCTCAACGCCCTCCCAGAAAAGAGCGACGTTGTAATAGAGAGTTTTGCTGTAAAGTCCCATAGTTATGCGTTTTTATTAAAGACCGTCGTAGAAACGAACGAAGTAGCCGTGCGTGTTCATGTAGTTCCGGATCATCGGATGCACGGGCGCACATCGCCGCGCGTAGATGACGTTACAGATGTGAACGAGGTCCACAAGCTGAGTCTGCTCGTCTCCGTAGCACGGAATATCCGCGAACGAAGTGGCGGTGGGGATGACCTTGATCGTTGCGCCTGCACCAACGGCCGAAGCCTCGACGAGGATGTCGTCAACGGCCAGTGCGCCTACGGCGGCCGAAAGGGTCAGCACATCGTAGTCGGCGTTCGAGTCGTCGATAGCCGTAACGGTCACACCCGTTCCGGTATAGTCGAGGTCCGTAACGTCGTTGGGAAGGTGCATAAGCACCATGCCGACGCGGGCACGGGTGCCCTCGAAGTCCTTTTTTACCTGCACCTGCGTAGCCGAAGCCTCAACAGCCGCGTTCACTGCAAATGCGTAGTGGGGCTGGGCCGTCTTTGCGAAATCGTCGCAACCGAACGGAGTGCCAGCGGGGAGAACGTTTCCGACGGGAGGCATGTCTTCCAGCGCCATATTATAGCCAGTAGGCAGAGTCACCTCAGCCTTGCCACCATAGACGTTGCGCAGACCACCAACAGTCATGGAGTACTCCCGCATTTTGTTGTAGTTATAACCTGCTCTCATGGTTTTAAACAGTTGTTAATTAATGGTGTCGTTATTCGTCCCCGTCACCCTTGCCTTCGGTTTTGATACCAAGGTTGCGCAAAAGCGCTTCGGCGGCCGGGTCCTTCTCTCCGTTTTTCGGAGCCGGATTCGGGGTAGGATCGCCGGGAACGTAACCAGCCGTGGCCGGGAGGCCCTGAGCCGTCAGCGTCCGCTCGTAGCGCGAGTAAGCCCGCGAAACGATGGCTTCTACCGTGTCATCCTCTTTGATCGTCTCGAACGCATCCTCCAGCGCGATTTCGGCTACACCTTTATAGGCGTCGATAGGAGTCTTCTTCTTGTCGGCGGGCTTGAAGAAAGCCTCACGCGCCTGCTGAATCAGTTCCTCCTTGCGGCGCTGTCCGGCCAAGCCTTTCAGCTTGGCTTCCTGCTTCTCTTCCCACGCCTTGCGACGCTCAAGCTCGGCCTTGTACCAAGCGGGCATCTCTTCGGTGTCGTTAGGCTTCGGAGCCGGATTCGGTTTCGGTTCGGGATGTTCCTCCTTCCATTTCGAAATGAAAGCTCCCTGATCGTTGTTGAAGTTCGTGTTGACCGAAGTGATGGTCGGCATAAACTTCTCCATGAAGGCGTCGATCTCCATATCGGAGTCGTCGGGCAGGAAGGTCATCGCGTTTGTCGCGGCATCCAAAATGGTGCGGTCGGAAATCTTTTGGGTTTTTCCCAGTCGTTCCTTGGTTTTTCCAAGTACTTGCTCTTTTGTAAACTTCATTGTTTTTCAATGATTAGTGAATGCTTCCGCAAGCACGAGTACCATTCACATGATTCTCAAATACTTGCATACTCAACGACAAATGTAAAACATTTTTTGCCAAGAACAAAATTTATCGTAAATTTGCGAATAAAACTTTACTATGTTCACTCGCGTAAATCCCGATACACAACCCGTACAGCTCTATCCGAAGGTAGAGCGGGAACTCAGTACGGTTAAGAAAAAGGGATGGGTGAAAGTGAACGGAGCCAAACTGCGAGACAATAAAGACATCATCGGTCAGACCGGGTTTCAGGAAGCGATCCAGACCTGCGAAGCGGATGTCATTTGGACCGGAGGCTCCGCCTCGGCGGGCAAAGGCCATGCGTATAGCTTTCAGATCGCAACACCGTTTGGATTCCGCAAAATGGGCGACCTCAAGCCCGGAGACATCATCTCCAGCACCTTCGGCGGCCAACAGCGAGTAGTCAACATTTACGAGCTCGGCGAGCAGGATGTATATAGGGTACACTTTATCGACGGCGCCTTCGTTGACTGCACCTACGAGCACCTATGGAATGTTTACGAAATGAGAAAACAATCCAAGAGGGCGAAGTTGCATGGCCTGAGCCGAGACGAGGATTGCTCAGTATGGGACACCGCGGCCATTATAAAACACCTCGACGAGAAGCCAAACAAACATATTGCCGTGCCTCTATGTGAACCCGTAGCGTTCTATCAGATAGAGGAGTTGCCTGTTGATCCATACATGCTCGGTTTTTTACTGGGCGATGGATGTATGACTACGAGCCAAAAACAAATAACCGCTACGACGACAGATACGGAAATTGTTGAGTTTTTAAAAAACAACAGCAAGCGCTTGTATGATTCCAAGGATGGAAGGCATTACACCATATATGATGATGACCTTTTAGCGAGAATTAAAGAGCTCGGGTTATATGGCTCCTATTCCCATACGAAATTCATCCCCACTCGGTACAAGATGGCATCGGTAGAGGATCGCTTTGCCTTGATTCAGGGCCTCATGGACTCGGATGGATATGCTGACAGTAGAAGGACAAACGTTGGCTTGACCACCACCTCCAAGCAACTGGCCGAAGATATTCAGGAGGTGATATGGTCTCTTGGCGGTATGTGTACGATTACCCAAAAAGCGACCTCGTATAAGAAGGACGGTGTGCGCATCGAGTGCAAGAACGCCTATGTATTATATATACAGACTGCCGACAACGCAAAGTTGTTCCGGCTGGATCGTAAAGCATCGAAGGTGAAGGCACGCAGGTTTTCCAAGACGCGCAGGATCGTGAAGGTGGAAAAAGTCGGCCGAGAGCAGTGTAGGTGCATCGCAGTTAGCAACCCAAACTCGCTATACCTCGCTTCGAAGGCGTGTGTAGTTACTCATAATACATATTGCATTCTGTTAGAGGCACTTAGAGGCATTGGTAAATACGGATATTCGGGCCTTATTATAAAAAAGGAGCTCGTCGAAGTAGGCACTGCGGGTGGTATTCTTTCGGATGCGAAACGAATATATTCCGAAATGAAAGGATGCGAATACTCGGCCTCAGACTACTCCTTTGCATGGCCTGAGTACCAGAGCTCCATCATGCTCACTCACATCAACCTGCAATCCGACTCTCAGGAGAAGGAGGCGCAGGAGAAGATGAAAAATAAGCAGGCATCCTACATCGCCATCGACGAGTTGACCAACTTCACCTTCAAAATCTGGAAATACTGGTTCTCTCGAAACCGTGACGCTTCCGGTATGAAACCGAAGATGGTCTGCACCCTCAACGCGAACGGCTGGCACTGGAGTTCCAAAATGCTCCGGACGGCCGGGTATATCGGCGACGACAATTATGTCCGCCCAGAGCGCGTCGGCAAGATCATGTATATGGTAGTCAACGGCGACAAGCCGGAGGACATCATCTGGGGCGAGACGCCGGATGAAGTCAAGAGCCGAATTGACCTTGAGTCCATGTTGACCGCTGAGATGCGGGCCGCAGGTCTGACCACCGACAGCTTCATCAAGACCTTCACGTTTATCCCCGGTAACATCATGGATAACCGAATCCTCACCTTCCAGACGCAGGGCGGAAATGTAGCCAACTTGTTCAACGTCGGAGAGGCGGAACGAATGAAGCTCCTATTCGGCTACTGGGGCGAGATGGGCGAAGGAGAGGCAATGGTAAACCAAAGCCACATCGAGGCCATGTTCCCCGGCCCGAATCAGAACCCCTTCGAGCCGTCTACGGAGCGATACATGACCGTGGACATCGGCGACGGCACCGACCCGACCAAGGCTTATATTTGGACGGGACTCACCTGCAATCGCGTTGAGACTACCTATACAGACGACGCGCGAGAGAAAGTGGAGTGGGTCCGCGCCTTGAAGACAGAGTATGATATTCCGGTCGAACATATCGCGGTGGATACCGGAGGTCTCGGTAACTACTTCGAGGATTACATGCGCGGTGTCGTGGCAATCGTATCGAACCGCACACCTATAAAAGAATACGACTCGGCCGGAAACGTGATCGAGATGGAGCAATATGTGTGTCTCCGTGACCAGCTTCTCGGTAAACTCAGTGCCTACCTTCGAATGGGGCGTCTACGCTTCGACATACCGGGCTCTACTCTTGTCCAATACGGCCGCAAGAACGACAAAATGCCCATCCTTGATCTGCTTGTCCTCGAAGCGACCGAGTGCCTCAAGCGAGATCAAAAAGAGAACGGCAAGTACTTCTTTATATCGAAATTAGCGTTTAAACGCAGGCATAATTATTCACCCGATGACCTTGACCCGATTGCTTACCGAATGATATTTGAGCTCATGGCGACGCTCAAAAAAGCGGCCGAGCCCGAATACTCGATGGATGACTACTATCGAGCCTTCAATTCGATGGGGGGTTGGTAAAATTTTTTAATAATGAAGATCAACATTGGAGAGTTAGCGCAAAAGCGCAGGTGGGAGCGCAGGCTTCCGAACCCGGCGACGAACTGCACGATGAATCAGTCGTTCGCGTCGAACCCGCCACAGCCGATGCAATTCGACCGCTACCCAAGGCGGTTGCTTACGCAGTCGGACTTCCTCAACGAGAAGCAACCGTCGGCCCACATGGTATATGATGTGTATATGCGTTCGAATCGGCCCAAATACCGATACGACGAGGCATTGCGCAAGAATGTTCCCGATGGCTACGAGCCCGTTGAGCGCGTATCGGTGTCACTCCAGAAGTCGATCCTTCGGCACAAGACCATCCATACCTTCGGCAACCCTATGGAGTTCAGCAACGAAGGTGACATGGAGGACGCAGACATGATTTCGCAGATCAAGTCCTACTGGAACCAGACGGGCATGAACAATGCTCTCATTAAGTTCGGCAACTCATGCTTCGGCACCGGAGACGGTGCGATCTGCGTCTACATGGACCCGGAGACGGAGATGCTGGGCTACCGGGTATTCTCCTACGAGTTTGGAGACCTCATTACCGAGTTCCGGAACCCGCGCGATGGCGGCAAACGCAATGTCTTACGCATGTTCGACGACAACGGAACCACGGTCGTCGAAATATACAGAAGCCGGACCGTCGAGCGCTGGGAATCCATCACCATAGCCTCTACCGAAAGTGCGGTCAAGACGTTCATTCGCAACCTGACCGAAACATACTCCGAGGACGGCTACAAACTGGTGAGCACGGCTCGGCACGGCCTTTCCATCTGCCCCGTCATCTACCACCGAGAGGCGGACGTATGCTGGGGAGATGTTCAGGGAAACATCGAAGACATCGAGAAATTGCTATCGGACCTGATGGAAAACGGCAAGTACTACAACTTCCAGATGCTTTTCGTCTCCGGGATCGTAGGCGGACTGCCGAACGTGAACTTCCAAGGCAAAGTGATCGCGGCCCGGAACAAAGATGGCGACGCGAAGATTCTCCAGCCCGCCGACGCATCCAACACGTTCACGCTCTCGCTTGACAACTCACTCAAGTTCCTATGCGATAGCGTAGGAGCCGTGTTCATCCGGCCGGACGAGGTCAAGTCGGGCGATTACAGCGGTGCTTACCTCCGGAACCTATATTTTCCGGAGACGCAATGGTGTATTGATGCCTATTCGCGGTTCGATCCGGCCCTGCGCACACTCATGTTCATCTTCAAAGAGTTCGTTGGTATCAAGGAAAAGAGGCAGACCGAGTACCACAATCTCCGCATGTCCTACTCCATCGAGCCGTTCATTCCTAAGAACGACAGCGAAGACATCCAGAACCGCGTTCAGGCTGTGGCTGGAGGAATCCTCTCCGTTCGCACCGCGGCCGAAGGAAGCCCGCTGGCCTCATTCGACGAGTTGAAGCGCATCGAACTGGAAACGGCCGAAAAGGAGCGCAAGGCTCAGGAGCAGGCCGCCGCGGAACTGGAAGCGCAACAGCAAGCCAAGGCCGCGGCCGAAGGAAATGGCGGAGCCGACAACGACGAACGGAACCAAATGGAAAAGGACGGTAAAATGCCGAACCGGGTCGAGTAAAATCAACACTATGTATAGAAATGTCGAGGTTTTTGAAAAATCTCGACATTTTTATTTGCAAATTAAATAATAAATGTTTAACTTTGCATCGAATCAAAACTACTCTTATGTTCAAGAAAAAGAAAAACAAAATTTACTCGCTCCAGTACGACCTCGACGCATTCGTGGTAAGGATTACCAACGAGCGCGTTGACGTGGAGACCAGATCGAAGACGTGGAAGCAGGTGTTCCTAAAAGGCACACCCGAGTATCTGACGTTCGTGTACATCTTGGCACCGCACATGATGGTCGATCCTGCTATCAGGGCCGAAAAGCGCGATGCAGAACGCGACAGGGAAAACGCAACCACCATTGCAAAAACGCTATTCCTCGCGTCACAGACCATCATGCGAGACCCGTCGGCTGTAAGCGGAATCCTCGACGTGTGCCAGAAGAGTCTCGACAAATACGCTGAGGCTCGGGCCGAACCGAGAGAGTCAGAGGAGATCGAGGAGCTCAAGGATGCCGTTGCACTGGCAGAAGTTAAAGTGCAAACGGAGCAGACCGCGGAAGCCATCGAAGAGCTGGAGCAGGCGAAGGCCGCTCTGGAAAGGGCAAGGAATACCAAAACAACTAAAAGGCAGAAGAAAAATGGAACAAAAACTCATGTCGCAGGTTCCGGCGGGGAGTAGCTTTCAGTACACCCCCTCCAACCGTTCACGCCCTTTGAAATTCCTCGTTCTGAAACAGTATGTGGGTTTTAGCTGGGTGAAAAAGCAAGGAGAACGGACCGGAGAAAAGATCAAGGTACAGCGCACCAAGGTTCGCTATATCGGGAGCTATACGGAGACGACGGATGCCAACGGGTTCGCAAACGGCTACAACGCGAACTACAACGAGCGTACCTTCGACTCGGCCGGAATATATGTGATGCAAATTCAGAATTAACTATGACTGGAACAGAACTCGCTCAGAAGATTCAGAAAGGAATCGAGGAGGGAATCATCACTACCTACAAGACGTTGGAGGAGGACCATAAGATTTCCCGGTCCACTATCAACGCTTGGGTAAGCGATGGCAAGTACGCAAAAATCAAACTCAAGAATCAGTGGATTCTCGTTAAAATCTCGGAGTAACATGGCAGAAGAAAAAACTCACTGGAAACGCCTGCTCAACCCGAATTTCATGGGCGACTGGTCCCTCCCCGGCGGGAAGGATGTAGTCCTCACGATCAAGGGTGTGACCCAGAAGGAGGGTTGGAGTCAGGATAAAGGCAAGAAGGTGATGCTCCCTTGCATCGTCTTCGAGGAGGAGGCTGAGTTCGAGTGGGCCAAGCCTCTCGTCCCCAACAGCACGAACATCAACATGATCGTGAGTGTCACCGGGAGCAAGTACATCGAAGACACCGTTGGAAAGATGATCCGAATCGGCACCGTTCACGGAAAGTGGTTCGGGAAGGAACAAGACGCGCTTCGGGTTCGTAAGGACAAAAGCGCTGATCTGGCGGCCCAGTACGACCAGTTCGTGAAAGGTATCGAAGAGTCAAAAACTCGGGCCGAGATGGGAGAGCTTATCAAGCAGTTCGAATTGTTCAAGCCGTACCGGAAGACGCTGGAGGCAAAAATCCGCGAGAAATGGGCCAGCTTGACTTAGACGAGCTTATCAACCATGTCGAGGAACAGCCACAAGAGATCGACAAGGAGCTCCAGTGGATGCAGGAGAAGACCGGATTTTTTTCGGCGTCCGAACTGGAGAGACTCATGTCGAAAACGGACACATGGACGGAAGCGAACATCAAGTACCTCTACGAAATTCAGTATCAAAGACGAACTGGGACGTTTATCTCGGCTCCTGCGAATCGAAACTTTAAAATGGGCCGAGAAAACGAACCGAGAGCGGTTGAGTGGCTTCGAGAGAACTATTGCCCGAATGTCCGGCACTACGACCAAGACTTTGACGATAAGCTGTTCTACAAGACTGACTTCGGCTATGGATTCTCTCCAGACGCGGACGTTTTCGTGGGAGATAAAATCCAAGCCGTCATAGAAATAAAGTCGGCTGTCGGAAACGAAGAGAAGAGCCTTATTTTCTCTCCCACATTCCCCTACGACAAGAAGCGCATGCGAGTGTGGGAAGAGCACAAGTGGCAGATTATTGGACAATTCGTCGGCTGGCCGTGGCTTGAGACGGTCCATCTCCTCAAGTATGACGGAGTAGACGACGACAACCCAACTGATCTTCGCCCGGTTACGGACCCCACGCGAGGTGTGTTATTTACGTTTAAACGCAACGAGGCGGGGGCGGCTATCGACCGGGCTACGACTCGATTGAAATTCGCAAACAACTTCCTCAACGAAGGTAACGATCCAAGCCAAATCAATGAATACTACAAGAAGCGAAAAAGACTCTTTGTTTAAGCGACTCAAGGTTGCCTACAAAGAAGCGGAGCGGCTGGCCGACAACGCCGAAGAACTTGAAACGATCATCTACGGAAAGCCCACCAAGGCATACTTAGTGCGATTTTACCAGATGTTCAGAAACCAGATCAAGTTCGTCAACGGTCCCTGCTACAAGTGTCCGAAAATGGCGGACGATTGCTACGGCGGATGTTGCAACGAGGGAACAATAGGTTGCAGAAAGTAAAAATTTTTAATAAATCAAAACAACATGGAACAGAAGCAAGTAAAACTGATCGGGCTCAAGGTGCTTGACAATAACGTCATCAAGGCGGTCGAGCTCACGCCTGATATTATGAGCAAGCGGCTCATTCAGATCGTAGGAGAGTCCGGAAACGGCAAGACTACGCTGGTTGAATCGCTCAAGACGGCCATCGGCGGCATGAATGCCGTAGCCAAGAAGGATGCCCTCGCGCCGGGATTCCTTACCGAAGCCCAGCTTACCGACGGCGAGATCAAGATTTTTGTCGGCGTCCGGAAGCGAGAACTGACGAAGGGAGAGCGGCAGGGCGACAGCGTAGTGGAGACCTTCCTCTACGCAAAGAACGATGAAGGAGAGATGTACACCCCCATCATCGACGGAGAGTCGGCCACGGCCGCCAAGTACGTCAAACTCCTGACCACGGACCTCACCTTCTCCATGCCCGCGCTGTTCACGGAGAACCAGACGGTTCACCGGAAGCTGATTGAGAGCCTCTTCAAAGAAGAACTGGACGGGCTCGGCGCCGACGAGGTGGTGGCCCGGATCATGGACTGCAAGCAGGAGCGCGACGCGGCCCGCGTGATGTGCTCCAAGGCTGGAGCCTTTATGGAAAACTTCGAGCGCGAAGGACTTTCGGAGGCGCATCTGCAAGAGCTATCCCGAGTAGACGTAGACAAGATCGAGGCAGACATCCGCGAAGCTGAGATCGAGCGCGACCGCATTCTTCGTCCGGCGGATGCGGCATACGAACTCAAATGCAACAAAATTCGTGAGGAGTATCAGACCCGCCTCCGGGCCGCAGAAAAGGCATACGACTCCGCTGTCACCGCTGAGAAGGACGAGAAACGGCGACTCAAGGACGAGTATGCCGAAGCGGAGAAGAAATACAACGAGCAGGAGGAGCGCAAGACTAAATGGGCCGCCTACTACGAGAATATCAAGGCTAATGCCGAGACGTTCTTCTACAACACCGAAGAGCTCGCCAAGGTCAAAGAGATGATCGAGGCCCGATACAAAGTCATCACGTCGAAATTCACGCTCGCTAAGCCTGAACTGGCGGCCCCGGCTCCCAAGTTTGAGGGCGATGTCATCAACACCAAAGCCGAGCTCGATGCTACCAAGGCAGAGGAGGCTCTGCTCAAATTCCCCGAGAAGGCCGTGCCCGACACCAAGGCCGTAGACTCTAAGATCGCCGACCTCAAAGCCTCCAAAGAGAAGGCCGAGCGCGAGAACGAACTTTTCGACCGCTATGCCAAGTGGTGCGCATGGATCGAGGCAAAGGGCAAGTACGAGAAGGAACTCAACACCCTTCGCAAGATGTACGAGCGCATCGACACGGGTGTCGAAGGCCTCAAGATCGTTCCCAACGCAACTGATACCGACAAGATCGAGGTGTGGATCATGTACGACGGCCGCTACGACAAGGATTTCTTCCTCAACCCGAACGGTGAATCGCGTTACATCTTCCAGTATTCGTCATTCCAGCGTAGCGCTATCGGTGTCATGTTGCAGGCCGCTCGCTTGAATCTCAAGCCGAAGGCCCTCCGGTTAGCTATCGTGGACGACGTGGCCTTCACTCAGAAAGGATTGGCCGTACTCTCGAAGCTCTGCACGGACCTCGACGTCCAACTTATTACTTGCCGCACCGACGATATTGACCGCTCGCAGGTCAAAGACGGCGAAGTGCTGATGGAAAACGGCGAGGCGTTCTTCAAAAAGTAGGGTATGCAGTTTTCGTATCAGACCGTTAAGGAATTAGCGTCGATGTGCGAATACCATTACCGAAAGGGTGTTTACGAAGCGACGATGGAGCCTGACAGCGTTGAGGCGCAGAAATACGCCGCCGACGATGACGGGTACATGACCATCCGTCGCTTCGGAAAGCCCACTTTGCAGGTTAAGATAGGCCGTGACTGGCGTATTCATGTAGATGCACAGATTTCTACCATGCACATCGTCTACTGCGAGAATCTGGCCCTATACTTCCGGTCATCACCGACGTCAGAAAAGGGCATAATTCGCGCGATGTTGTGCATTATGGAGTACTACTACCGCAAGGGGATAAAACACGGCTTAGAACGCCGGGATTCACGCGCGGCGCACAAGTTTTTCGCAGAGGTAGGGCGTGGTAAGAACCACCCCCACTGGCTCGACAATAAGAAGGATTTTCACGAAAACTACATCGACAAGATGAAGCAACACATCAACACGATGGGATTGTATCGCAAGGAGTGGGGCAACACCGCCCGCTTCGACTACTTGAGTCGAATGATCGGAGAGGCAGTCACCGCAGAGAAGATGAAGGTCCTCCGGAAAAAAGGAAGATTATGGTAACAGTAGACCACATGCTGGCGGCCTCGCCGAAGCGGAAGCTGGCGATGCTACTTCCCCTCGGGGAATGGAAAAACCAGAAATTGCTCGAAGAGTCGGAGACCGAGGTGGCCGACAAAGAAGGCAATGTCGCCACAATCATCAGCAAGGCAGTACTCACAACCAATAACCCCGTTACAGACGCAATATCTTGGATGCTGTACGGCTACTCTATCGCAGACATACGGAGGCGGATGGAGCTCAAGTGGCCGCTCAAAAACGACAAGGTACTGTTTCTTGTAGTAGAACCCAAATAACATGGCATACAGATTCAAAGTAATGCACCGATCTCAAGACGAAATTCTGGTCCCAATATCGGCCATAGATGACAATATCGTGTTCATAGCTTCCGGGAAAGACAAGGAGTTGCAATTTACCGATAATGTCATCATGTCCGTGGTCAGGGTGCAGGAGATGCACGTTCTGTCACCTGATTTCAACATCGAAGTGCAACGTATTTACGGAAAGAAAGGCCCCGTAGACATTCTCGTGTACCTAAAACGCTGGTACAAGAACCTCGGTGGCCGGATCGACAGCATGAGATTTCTACATATATGGCTACGCTCACTCCCCGAAACTACCAAATAGATTTCATCGATGGCGTGAAAGATGCGATGCGGGAGAACGATACTCCCGCATTCAGCAAAATATGCGGCTACATGCCGCAGGGATCGGGAAAAAGTGTCATTATATCCATGATCGCCGTCGGCGCGGCGGCAAAGGGCAACGACGTTCTGATTTTGAGCCACCGCGACGAAATCCTCAAGCAGAACTTCGACAAGATGCAACGCTTGGGGCTCACGTCGGCCATAGTCAACGCCGAGACGCGCAACATACCCGAGGCTCAGGTCGCCATAGGGATGTCGCAAACGATCTCCGTGCGTATTAAAAACCACAAAGAGTGGATGGAGTGGCTCCAACACTTCAACATGATTATCGTGGATGAAGCGCACCGAGGAGAGCATGATAAGGTGATGGATTACATCAACGAAGATGCCCATGTACTCGGTCTTTCAGCAAGTATCTGCCGGAACGGGAACAAGGTGAAGCAACTCGGAGAATACTACGACTGCATTGTGAGAGGCATATCCACGCCGGAACTGATCCAGATGAACTTCTTGGTAGGCTCTCGAAACTTCATATATCAAGCCCCGGTACTCGACGACCTCCCGGTTGTAGCGGCCAACGGAGACTACGACCCCCGCGCTCTCCAGATGCGGTTCACGCGCAAGGAGCGATACGCGGGTGTGATAACCAACTGGAAGAATATCGCGCCGGGAACCAAGACTATCGTCTTCACCACGGGTTCCGATCACTGCGTAGACCTCACACGGGCGTTCTGCGAGCACGGGATCAAGGCAAAATACCTTTTGTCGGTCCGAAAGCCGGAGACCGATGCGCAGTTCTCAGGAAAGCGAGAGGACATCCTTCGGGATTTCCATAACGGCCTTTTTCCCGTGTTGGTCAACGTAGGCATACTCGACACCGGGTACGACGAGCCTTCGATACAGACAGTGGTGCTGGACCTCGCAACGAAGTCTTACACGCACTACTCGCAGATGGTAGGTCGCGGCTCCCGGCCATATCCGGGTAAGTCGTACTTCAACGTGCTCGACTTTGGCGACAACGTGAAGACGCACGGCAAGTACGAGCGGGAGGACCCTCCGATGGGACTATGGCACGATAAAACAAAGGGAGGCGTCATGCCGACCAAGCTATGCCCTCTCGGAAAAGACGGCAAGAAGCTCGGATGCGGCCGACTGGTGCCTCAAACGGCCCAAAAGTGCCCCTACTGCGGCTACGTCTTCCCGAAGCTCGATAAGATATACGAGATCGAACTGACAGAGCTTATAGACACGGCCGAAGATCAGGATAGCCTCGAAGTGTGGTGTGCCAAGAAGATAAAATACGAGGGCTGGTCGGTGCCGCGTGTTTTAGCCACCGTATGTATCAAGAACGCCCCGCACGAAAAGGCTACGTTCATGCGGGTCATAAAAGTGCTCAGAACGAAGGATGGGAAGAAGGTAAGTCCCTTCTACTGGGAGCACTTCTCCAAGAATATCTTGAAAAACAAAGCAAGAAAAAGAAAACTATTATCAGAACAAAACGAACTCGGATTATAATGGCAAAGACGCAGATTATCGTACAGCCTCGACCGAAGGAGCGTGGAATCGCTCACGAGGAGGCAAAACTTCAAGCACGGATGGTGATGAAATTCGCCGAGATTTGGCCCCACAGACGCGGCCATCTATTCGCTACCTTCCAAGAAGTGAGTAGTGGGGTAGATGGCTCAATGAAGCTCTCTATGGGGCTCGTCAGAGGCGTATCGGACCTGATCTACTGCGACGAAGGGAGCTTGATCGGTATAGAGGTAAAATGCCCCGGAACGCGACATAAAGTAGCGCACCTGATCGAGCAGGCTGAATGGCTTATACAGGTTCCCAAATGGGGCTACTTTTGCGATGATTTAGACGATTTTCTCAACATCATAGACGGAGGAGTGGGAGGAATCGACCCGGTTAAAGTTCTGGAGCACTGCAAGAAAGCAAAAACACAGCAAATTTTGTGGGATAAAAGTTTGTTTATTTAAAAACAAATGTTTAACTTTGCACTTGTAATAACGTATAAACGTTCTTTGATATGGTGGCACTCGGCATGCGCTCCTTCCTCATTCTTGAACCGCTTCTGGTGTTTCGTTTAACTAAGCATGCCACAAGGAGTCTTCCGGGTCGATGCCCCGGAGCCGCCGCAAATCCATGTGTGGCAATTAGAAGGATTTTTGTTTGAAACGATTACGCGTCATCGGTACGTTGGCCGCCTGACCCCACGATACGGGGTCACATGCGGGGTGGAGGAGGAGTATCTCGCTTGGCCCATAACCAAGAGATCGCTGGTGCGAGTCCAGCCTCCGCAACAAGTACGTCGTGAGATGGTGGCTTTAATTTTCGCTCATATTTTTAGCTTCCCCTCGAAAGAGGGGTTTGGAGAAGGTGTACACGGTGTACGGGAAAAACAAATCAGATTTCGGCGTCCCCAAAGTAGGTTCGACTCCTATCTTCTCCACCACTTATCACCACCACAAAACGTTTTTTGACATGAAGAAAATTTTCGCACTGATGGCGCTGTTGTGCGCCGTCCTCATTGCAGGCGTGTCTTGCAACGACAAGAAGCCGGACATCAAGTATCAACTCGACGTCGAAGGACTGGTCGCAAACCAGTCTACTCCGATCTCCGCCGAGTTCAAGGCTTTCGTCTGTAACACCGACTCGATCAAGATTGTCGCCTCGCGCAACGTCTCTCCGGTCGATCAGGCGCTTATCGAAGCCAGTCTCGAACACCAGCTTCTTCAAACCTTCGGCATCAAGGTCCAGCAGGGAACTGCTTACGACATCCTCGTCAAAGGTTACGTCCGGGAGGCCAACACGGGAATCGCTATTTACGTTGACAAAAGATTCACGAACGCCGCCAATCCCATATACAAGGCCAAACCCGAGCCTGTCGGGGAATTTCCCGCCGATTCACTCGGCAACTAATACAAAGGGTGTAAGGGTTTCCCGTTTCCCTCGGCCGGACTATAAATCCGGGGCTTGGTTTGACTCCAAGCTACACCCCAAACAACTTACAACTATGGCAGAAGAGTTTAAATTCGCCACCCGAGAAGAGTGGCTTGAAGCGGCTGTCGATCATTTTCGACCGACATTTCAGCAGGCATGCAAGACCAGCGGCCGCACCATACCGGAGAATCTCAAGGTTTCCATCGGTTTCCCAGACAAGGGTGGCATGGCGAAGCGTAGGGTTCTCGGCCAGTGCTGGACGGAATCCGACTCGGAGAAGCCAGTTCAAATCTTCATCAACCCCACCATCGCCAACGTAAACGGTGCTGACGGCATCCTTTCGGTACTCGTACACGAGCTCGTGCATGCCGTAGGTATTCACGGCCACGGTAAGGATTTCAAACGAGTCGCTTTGGCCGTAGGGCTGGAAGGCAAGATGAAGTCTACTACTGCCAGCGACGCTTTGGTCGAAGAGTTCACGTTCCTCGTTGACGAGAAGCTCGGGCCCTTTCCGCATACGGCGCTGTCTGGCATGAAGCTGTTTACTCCGTCTAAAAAGGACGGAACCCGCATGTTGAAAGCAGTATGTCCTGAGTGCGGGTACACGATCCGGCTGACGAAGAAGTGGGCTCAGGTAGGCATGCCTCTTTGTCCCTGCGGCCAAGCGAATTTTACTCTCGATACGCCCATTGAAAAAGAAGGATAATGGCAACACCTCGTATATACGACATGCTCCCTAAGCCGAAGAAGCGGCCGGAGTCAAGCCTCGCGGAACCCGAGCTACGGGCGCTTGAGTTGTACTTGTTCACAAATATGACGTTCACCGACATCTATAAGATGGTGTTCGACATGCGTGATAAGTCATACGCAACGGTCAGGACCGCCGCTAAGTCGCTCTTGGAATCGGCCGATGCGGAGGTTTATCTTACCGAGAGGTACCGAGACATCAACGCTTTCATAAACACCGGAGAGAGCGAAGATGACGACGTAGGAGTGTCGGTGATAAACGAAGACGGAACCTACTCCGAGGAGTTCATTCTCGCCGCCAAGAAAAAGATCGCAAGGCTGGCGCTGAAAGAGACCGACGGCAACCGTTTCCTCGAAAAGTTCCAAGACCTGATCGGCAAGCAGGAGTCCATGCGAACCGCATCCCTTCTCCCGCAACGTTATTTGGCCGAGCAATGCCAGACATGCCGATACAAGGCGATATTCGAGGAGGATTTCCAAGACGACTGCAACCGTTGTCGATGGAAGCTGGATGCGCCTGAAAAATACGACCACAAAACCCAATTCATAACAAAACCAGAAGAATAGTATGCAAATCAAAGGAGTCATCACTAAGATGTGCGAGCCCGTTACCGGATCGTCGGCACGCGGTACATGGAAGAAGATCGGAATTGTCATCCAGACGGAAGGAGAGTACCCCAAAGACGTCTACATCGAGTTCTGGGGCGACAAGGCGGATGTCGTAGAGGTGAAGTTGTGTGAAGGCATGATCGTAACCGTAGACTTTACGCTCGAATCCCGTGAGTACAACGACCGCTACTACACGCAGGTACGCGGCTACAAGTACACCATCGAAGGAGGAGGCACCGCGCCCGCCAACGACGATCCCTACGTCCCGGCAAGGAAGGAAGAGCCAGCTCCGGCGCCCGCCAAGGACAAGGTAGACGACCTGCCGTTCTAAAAACATCGCTTTCACCTCCTCCAAGCACATTAAACGTACTTTTCGGTTCGTATTTATTTACCCGGAACTCGAAATATGGTTAAGCAGTGAAAGCGAAAGCGAACTTCCAGTTTTGGAGGTTCGCTCTTTTTATCGTATCTTTGCGTAAGTTGTTTTGATTAGCAATGTTCCGCAAGGAAGAGAGGAGTGCCGATTCTGCCCGGTCACTCCTCTTCTTTTTCGTCCGAACTGATCCGAAGGAACAACAAGGCCAAAATAGGCCAGCCAGTCCCGGACGCGAAGCATGCCGCGGCGACAGCCAGTGATACCGCCAGACATGCTACTGCAAATGCCGCATTTCTGTTCATAATAATCTGTAAATTACGTCTCCGAAGTCATCGCCCTCTTTCAAATCAGGCATGCCTTCCCACCATTTAACGGCCTGATCCGGGAACCATCGAACCCAGTCCATGCCCGCTTTGTCGTAGTCAGGAAGCAGGCGGTAGTTGCGCTTGATACGGCGCACATTCGCGCTTCCGCCCGTCGCCAGAGCCCGGCGCCCGGTATTGAGATATATCAGCAGAGCCGTCTTCTCCGATTCCACCACATACGGGTTTCCGTCGGTTCCGAGGTGCTCGCCGAAGTAGCATCGCTGAGTGTAACCTTGAGCGGTGCGGAAGATACGGCCGCCTCCGTAGTTGTGATCGCGATGACCGTCCGACTTGTAAATGATGATTTTGTCGTGGAGAATCCGTTGCTCCTCGTCTATGTACCAGAACTGGGTCCCGGTTCCCTGCGGAACCCGGCACGGAGTGATCGCCAGTTTTCGGTAAGCCTCTTCGACCTTTCCCTCCGGGAACTTGGTGCAAAGCCATCGAAACAGCGGGTCCTTGAGCCTACCGATGCGCTCCATAGCCTCGTCGAGAATTGATTGCTCCACATACCGGGTCGGAATATCGGGTTCAGGCTTGCTTATGACAATACCGTCGCTCATGGATTTGAGGCGCTCGTAGGTCTCTTTGCTGGAGGAGCATCCTCCATACAACTGCATCCATTTGTACAACTGCATGCTGTCTCCGCCCTGCTCCATAATCGTGATCCCTCCGGAGGCGTCACGGGTGCACACCATTTTGTCATACCGATAGGCATGGGGAGTGCCGTCGATATAGCACTTCCCATGCCAGAATCGGCCATGACGCTTGAGGTTTAAGCCCATGATTCGTGGCAAATCCTCGAAGATCGCATCGTAGTTCAAATCGAGCTTGCCCATAGAGCTACTTTTCAGCCTTTTCCTTAGAGTATTTTTCCCAGCACGAGGGACAGAGGTGAAATGCAGGTTGGACGCTCCATCCGGCCTCTTTTGCCGCTTTTTCGGCGTCGTCCACCGAAGAGAAGCCGTCGGCATTAATTCCGTCCTGCTCCCGAAGGAACTCCTGACAGCGCTCGCACTGCATCAGATAATAGGTGATTCGCTTAATCATAGTTGTTTTGATTAAAAAGGTAAATCCAAGTCATCCTCGACTGATTTCGGCGCTCCCTCCTCCTTGATCGTAGTGTCATAGAAAAGATTGTCGTCGAAAACACCCTCGTAGACGTAAAATGTAATTTCTGCCCCGCGTTGGTACACCTCGTAGTTCTCCTCGCGCAGTCGCTTGACGAACTCGTTATACCCGAACGCATTGTAATTGTTGTCGCGGCAATACTTGCAGTAGTCCTGATACAAGTCCTGCCCACTCTTTGCCGCCCGGCTCCCGATGCCTCCGTGCGACGTGGCCGCATAGCCAGAGTCGCGGAGCCATTGGAGTCGTGAGTCTTGATCCACCCGAAGTTTCTCCACAGCCAACTGACTGCTCTTGGACGGGGTGAATTTTCCACCGTTGCGAATGAATCGCCTCCGGCCCTCCATAATCCAGTTGAAAATGCCGCTCTTCTCCGATTCCAGCTTCTTCCCGAGCTCCGGGTCTTTCTTGTCGTCGCTGATCTTCACGTCGAAGTTGACGATCAGGTGGCGGCGATAGTTACCGTCGGAGCGGTCCGAGATACTCTTCGGAAACTGGTTCAGAGACGCGATGAAGAGCGGAATCTGAGTCGCCATGAAGGGCTTCCCATACGGGTCACGCGCCTTCATAGGCTCTCCGGCCACGAATTTCTTCCAGTCGCCGCCGGAGAAGTCCTCGTTACTCATATCCTCGCAGATGTTGAGTAACTTTCCGTTGACGGCTGCCATGTTGTACTCGGTTTGACCGCGTTTAAACAAATCGACCGCGGAGAATCCCATCGCCAGCCCGTCTCCGGTTCCCCGGTCGAAGCCGAACATCTTACGGATCGTTCCCGTGAACACGCCCTTACCGTTCTGGCCGGAGCCGATCAGGAAGAGCATCTCCTGAATAGAGAACTCGTTACGATCCACAAATGCCGCGCCGAGAAACTCCTGCAATGATGTGATCCGGTCATCTCCCGGCACGACTTCCGAGAGAAACTGCATCCACTTCGGGCATGTCGCCGTCTTGTCGTAAACGAAGTCGAGGTACGTCGTACACTCAAGTTCCGGAGAGTGCGGCATCGTGATCCCCGCGTCGATGTCGAGGACGCAGTTCTGGAAGGCCACGATCCCACGCCGAGGCGTCAGTGTCGCCGACAGCATGAGTTTGCGGAAGCAGTGGCTCACGATTTTCTTCGGCGACTCGACCTGAAACAGCGGCGGCAGGTCCTTTATCTCCATAACGTCCGTCACGATGGACTCGATCACGTCGATCCCGGTGCGGCGGTATATCTTGCCATCGAAGACATAGATACTACCCTCAAGAAACTTGAAATACGATCTGCGCATCGCCCGGTCATAGGCAATGGCGATCTCAGCTTGAATTTTGTGGTTCAGATTCTTGGCCTCTTTCACCTCTTGAGTGAAAAGGGTCATCGGGAACTCTACATTTTCAACGAGATAGGTCTTGCAGATGTCATAATCAGGCTTCGACATTTTCTTTGCGCCGGAAAAATTTCACGCCTTCGATCTTCTTCTCCTCAAGCCACCCGATACGTTGCCAGTTGTAGGTGGTCTGCATCGAAACCTTGTAGAACCGCGCCAACTGAGCCCGCGTGAACCAGCGGTTCCCGTTGATGGTGATTTCGTCCATAGGTACGTTGTTATCCTCTTTCCTCATATTGAAAATTTTTATAAGATTGGACTACAAATCTACAACATCATTTTGGATATTCCAAAATAAAATTGGATTATTTTTATAAATAAAAAGGGGGAGACATTCCTGCCCCCCCCCGCTTCGTTTATGCCAAATCACTGATAATCAGCGAAATAGCTAAGATACGAGAGCTGGCTCAAATATACACTTCCGTTGTGGTATTTGCTATCGAGGCGAGACCAGTCTCTCCACTTGTGGACCAGAGCAAATCTCTTCTTCAAGGTCCTCATATTTGCTGTACGGCCATTTCGATCCAGAGCGATAGCGCAGCCCGACTTCAATACCGCAATCCCATTCCGGCTGAAATATGTCATCTCCACGAAATACCAGTGCTTCTTCTTCGGCCGGGGCCGGGACCAGAGTATGGCGACCGTGAATATCACGATGCCAGCCAGCCATTGGCTCCATCCGGGGCAGTCGTGTATAAGAGCCCCAGTTATGAGGCATGCAACAAAAGCTCCACATCCGGCAATCAGTTGTCTTCCCATCGCTTCACGGTCATTTCGTTCAGCCTCGTCTTCCGCAGGATGCTCTTGCCGCCCGCTTCGGTCTTGATCTCCTCGCTGGCTGTGGCCTCGATGGAGACGCGGATTCCGCCGCCCCACTGTTGCACAAAGTCGATGACGGCCGAAGCGACGATGTTCTCCATCCGGGCCTTGGCCTCGGCGTAGCTGGGCGCCTTGATCCCTTCCAAGGGCGGTTTATTCTCCTCCATGCTCCTGCATTTTTTCGAGGTCAGCCTCCTTAACGAACACTCCGTCGATCATCTTGCCCTTGCGGTCTTTGATCTCGTCGTAGGCGGCCAGACAGCACTCCTCGATGTTGAGGCCGAGTTGCTCGGCGACGCATACCAGAGTGACGATGACATCGCCGAGCCCGTCGATTTGCTGATCCCGGTCCTTTTTGTTGATGGCCTTGGCGAGCTCTCCGAGCTCTTCCATGACTTTGCACATCTGAATGTGCGGGTCTCCCGTCTGGAGGTTGCGATCAAGCACCCACTGCTTGATTTTTTCGATAATTTCCGTCATTGTAGTTGTAGATTTAACTCGTTTATTAGCGACTCCAGATTCGGGTTTTTCTCCTTCATAATCTGGAGCGTCTCCTCGTAAGTAGTCGTTTCCATCGTAATTTTTGTTGAGCCCGACCTCTTTTCCAGCCGCATCGAGACCTTCGTAGTAGCCCTCTTTGCCTCGGAACTGAGTAGGGAAGAAAAGGTATCGCCAATGGACATTCCCAACATCGTGAAGCATGAAGAATCCGTTGTAGTAGTAGAGTCTGTTGCGGGATCGGAACCCCACGAAGAGTCGCGGCTTGTTGTTGACCTGAATTTTGAAGACGATCTCCATATTCATGGGAATGTCGTCACCCAAGAACTCTTTTTTCTTGCCGTAGCGCACTTTTCGCCAGTGCTCCATGTCCCGGCGTGCCTCCATATAGCCCTCTTGCCATACTCGGGCCGCCGCTTTGTTGCTGTAAGGGTTGTCTTTCATTTCCAAGGCCAGTTGCTTCGTTCCGTACACAAGAAAACGTCGTCAGGAAGAGCCTCAGAAAGCCAAAGCCTCACCGCTTCTCTCGCCGAAGTAGCTATTTCCACCGCCCGATGATACGAAATCTGATCCTCCGCGCCGATGTTTCGAATCTGGGAGGCGTAGGCATAACAGAAATCGAATGGATCGGTCTCCGGGTCCTCTAAAAACGCCAGTTTCGCGTCGTAGAGGAAGGGCGCGGAGGCGTTTCGGTCGCGCTCAGCCCTCAAAATGGCCTTGATTCGGCTTGTCTCCTCACTTGTTCTCATTGTTTTTAAGTTTAAACGCTCCACATCCGAGGCCCCGTTCCCGTTTTACCGGGTCAGGGCACTCGATTGTGAATCTTTTTCCACACCAGAAGCATGTCGGCCGGAAATTCCCGTCGTAATGCTTAAATTCTTCGCAAATACGAGACTTTCCCGGTATCGGAGCATCCAGTTTCCAGCAGAAACCCCGTCGGTTCCGGACCTCCCACCACTGGCAGTCCTTACAGAATGGAGTTCGCGTCGATGACAAGACCATTTCCGATAACTGTTCCTTGTTCATAGATCACGAACTCATGCGCGTCGAAGTTCTCGGCGCCGAAAGTCCAACCGCCTGATTTGTTGTACTGGGCCGTGACGTAGGGTGTTCCTTCCGGTATCTCTTCCGTCTGGGTCCACTTCCCGTCGATGTACGCGATCTTGCCCTCCGAGAACTCGTCGCTCACGGCGCCGTCGAACTCCACGCAGTCGTCGGAGTAGCCCGTGACCACGATTAGGTTCGCCTTCTTGCACGACTCCAGAAGCGCCTCGTCGATCTCGTCCATGTACTCCATCGCATTGAGCGACATAGCCACGAGCGAAGGCTTCGGGTTCCTGATGGCGAGCTCCCGAATAGCGATCCGAGACTGAGCGTAGGGCGGCTCTCCGTATTCGTGCGCCGGGACCAGACCCAGCTTCACGGGGGTTCCGGGGATGTAGGGCACGACTCCCGGCTCGGCAAGATGCCAGTAGGCCAGAATCATAACGTTCTCGAACGAAGAGGCGCCGACGTAATCCCCGATCTCGGGAATCTCGATCTCCGGCACGAGGGCATGCCGCTCCTCGTTGCTCAGAGTTGTGTAGCGCATAACTTCCTCCGGTGTCCCCAGTTTACGCGCCAGCTTCACCGCCATCTCGCACACATGAAGCTCGTGGGCCTCGTACAGAATCGAGAAGTCTTCGCCGCCGTTCGTGCGCCGGATGTCGATGCGCTTCTTGTAGATGTTCGGAAGCTGATTGTAAACCTCCTGATACGACTCCTTTACGCCCTCGTAAGCCTCCTTCATCTTGGCGAACTTCTCCGTCTTCTCCTTCTCGATCTGGGTCTTCATCTCCTCGTCGGTGTAGTTCCAGAGGGTCTTCTCGCCCACCTTGACCATCTGGACCCGGTTCGAAGGCTCGTGCAGGCCCACTTCGATGTGGCGGCCGATGTCGATGCTGTCCATGTGTACGGCCGGGAGCGACAGCTTCGTGTCGTTGTCGCCGATGACGGTCATATACTCTCCCTTTTCGGTCGCCTCGATTCGCACGACCATGAATGTGATGTGTTTCATTATTTCAGTTTTTCGATAAAGTTTACAACCTCTTCAAAGCGGCTATCCGTTTCTTTCACCGGGAACACAGCCTCGTACATCCGCTTAATCATCGCCTTGTCGTACTCCGTCAGAAGTTCGATCTGACTCGCATCGACAGCCTGATTCACCCCATTCATCTCAACCATGACGGGGGCGATAGCTTTAAGGAACATGTAGTCATACACACCCCCTTTAACCTTGACCAGAGTGCCGTGGCCGAAGATTTGTTTCAGTTCCCCGTAAGTCATACCCCCAGAACGTCTAAAAGTGGAACCTCGTAGAAGTAGATGTGGTTGCTGGAGCGGAGCTTCAAGACAAGCGAGCCGATGCCCGTCGGCCGGAGGTCCTCGAATACGGGTGCCGAGAATTTAGCATCCGGGAAGTAGGCCTTGAAAACCTTCTCGATCTCGTCCAGATGCTCGTTGATGAACTCTTGCAAAGACCGCGGCTTCTCCTCTTTCGGCTCCTCGGGTTCGCCCCACATCTGACACCGCTCCATGTGTGCGTCGTACTGGCACACGGTTTCATCGGCGTTGCTTCCCAGCGCGATTGCGGGCCATGTCATGTCGAAGCAGTGCTCTCGCGCATCCCAGTCCTCAGAATACCTGACCGAAGAGGCCGGGCGCGTCCGAAACTGAGTTGGCTTGTCCGCACTCTCGCTGTCGATGCAAGCGATCAGGAGCATGAAGTCCCCCTTATCCTCCGAATACTGGGCCGAAACGATGCGGCCCATGCTCCCGTCCTCGGGAAAAATAACGTGTTGTGTTTTCATAGTAATGTGTAAAAGTAAATAAAATTCCTGACAATAGGAAACCCCAGCTTGGAAATTTCCTCTAAAAATTCTCGCTTAGTAACCGGGGCCGGACACCAGTCCCGGTAGAGAGGGTAAAGGACCGAAACGGGCTGGCTCGAACACTTGGTAGCGTAGCCGGGCCGAGCGTAAAGCCCCTTTTCGACCATGAAGTTCAGAACGTAGAAGGTAGGAGTGTCGGTCTCCTCCGGCCAGCATATCAAAGCCCGTCTCCCCACGACCGGGATTCCGAGCTCGATCAGAGCCTCCCGGTTCTCGTCCTCCTCTCCGGGGAAAGCCTTGCGGATTCTAACCCAACTCGCTCTTCCCCGCAAAGTGCTTATCAACTGCCGCATAAGCCTTGTCTACCACTTGGCATATCTCCTCGAACTCCATCTCGTCGCTCCACTCCTGCCCGACAAACGCGCAGAACATCTGCATCCAGCGCTCGTCGGGCGCCACCAGCAACAAGTCGTTTTCGCTCTTAGACGCTATGCCTTGCTCCCCGACGGTTATTTCCTTCCCGTTCTCAAGCGTAACGTTAAAGAATTTAGGATTGTTAGCAGTTGAAAATTTGGTCACTTTAAGGCCGCCTCTGGTCACAAGCGGAGCCCCTTCCAGTGCCTTCTTTAAATCAAAATGTCTCATTGTAATCGTGTCTTAGTCGCGCCGACATCACTCTCCCGATGTCGATGCCGTATTTTCCGCAAAAAGCCAAGAGCCGGAGCAGTGCGCCCGCAACCCGGTCCTCGACCGTGAATTGAATCTTGTTCTCGTAGATGGTCTTGTAGTTCCCACTCCCCATCCCTTCCAAGGCCCCCTCCTGCATCCAGCCCTCCGACTCCGCCGCCAGCAGAACCCGGCCCAACTCCAGTTGGATCAGGGCGAGCTCCCTTGCGAAGAACGCCGGGTCCGCCGCAACGGGGCACTTCTTCTGCAAGTCGTATTCCCCGTGTCGGTCCAGAAGCTCGCAGGCCATGCCCGCAATCGAGGTTAGTTGCTGGTAAGATTCGAAAGCCATGCCTTCTTCGCTTTTAACAGCCGCTTCTCCCAAGAGTCGAAGAAGCTCCCGAACTCGTACACTTTCTTCCGTAACTCCTGACGGTCACTGGCCCCGGATTTAGAGCACGAGATGTGGAGTTTTACCCTAAAAATACCATCCTTCTTCCGGCACTCCTCGTAGTACAAGTCCCCGGCCCCTATTTCGCGCTCGCAAAACTCGCACTTGTGCGCCCTCCGCGCCCGGACGTAACGTTTTCCGATTACTTTAAAATCTTTCATATCGTTTAGGTTTAATTTGGTTCAGAATCCACTCCCGTCTCCTCGCCGCCAACTCTGTTCGCGCTTTCGAGGTGTTGGTGAAAACGGCAACAAACGTCGACCGGAATTAGGCGGATATATTCCTTTGCCTCCAAGCGAAGGCGTCTGAGTTTACTTGTGTTTATTCAAATATTCGTATAATTCCCGAAGGTCTTCTTGTTCCGAAACGAAGTCGATGTAGGGAGTGAAAACCCAGTACTCGTGCCCGTGACGGTGGTAGCCGAAGTGGTGGAGTAGCTGGCCGAAAGCCTTGCGGCTCATGGCGGGCAGGAACACTGTGCCTTTGTTGTCCGCCAAGAAACGCTGGTAGATCGTCTCGAAACGTAGCCGATGCCGCCGATCCGTCTCCCTGCGGTACGGGCTCATGTTCCGCTTCATCTCGAAGCGGTGGAAGAGCTCCTCGTTATGGCTGTACGGAACCATACACTCTTACAGATTGCGTCTTAGGATTCCTCCCGTCCAGAAGCCCGACTTCAAATCCAAGGCCGCGCAGGACCTCAAAGAACTTCGGCCGATACGGTTTCGGCTCGATCTCCGCTATGATCGCGTCCACTGCAACGTGACCTCTATATATATGGTGCGGGTCCACCCTCGGAACCCAGTCCTTCGCCGCGAAGTACGCCTGCATCTTCGGGCCCCAGAAATCCTTCTGGTATCTACTTCCTGACAACATACTCTGAATCACTTTTGTAGAGCCGGAGGGAGTCCTCCGCGCTGAACAGTGAAACCTGACGCTTGTTACCCCGCCCCTTAAACTGGAACACCTCAAAACCGCATGCCCGCACGATGCGGCCGAACTCTGGGGGCGAGAGCCGTCCGTAGATCGGCTTCTTCTTGGCCTCGCACCAAGAGACGTACACTTTCAGCAAGCCGTCGAGCGGTACCGTACCCGGAGCCATGCAGACACGGGGTACCGGAGAGATAAGGCAGGACTCCATGAACTCCTCGAAAACTTCTTTATTAAAAGGTATCGACATAAATGATTAACGTTTAACTTCTGCGAAGCTATAATAAAATTCCAATATATGCAAATAAATTGGAAAATATTTTTCAGATCACGGGGGTAGGTTTCGATTTGTTACCTTTTTTGAAAGCGGAACTCAACGCGGCTTGATAAAAAAATACAAATAGGGTTAACCATTGGAATGGGGTGTGATTATCAGCCGATAACGTGTCGGCGGGGGCAGGATTTCGTTTAACTTCCTATTTTTGGGGTTTCAAACTTATTTTTTTTTTTTTTGGTGTATAGTTACCTGTATAGTTACTTTTAGTAACCAAGCGAAGTGTGGTGTGTATCAGCGGTTTGTAAATAAAATATGCAAGTTTTGGAAAATTTTTATAAGCGTTTTGATTTGCAAACGGCTGATATAGAGCGAGTTATGAGCAACTATACAAGTAACTATACAGAAAAATATTTTGAGAGTTTTTTTTCACCCAAAATAGGAAGTTAAGACTGTTTTAAAGGATATTTGGAGATAAAGTGCTTATACAGAGGTAGTTCGAATACTCAACCCAACTGGATTATTATTATCAAGGGGCGTTGAGTTTTGACCACCATTTTTTAAAATATTTTATAAAATGTTTAAACACCGATTTTGCGTAAACCGCTGATACAGAGCGAGTTGTAATTATTAAAAATTTTTACTAATTTATTAAAAAAAAAAATTAATACATCAGAGTCCACTTTACGTCCCTTCAAGATGCTTGCGGCAACACGCATATCCTCGATTCGTCCATTTGTACAGGAACCAATGACAACCTGGTCGATGACTACTTCACCGGCTTCTTTTACAGTCTTTGTGTTTTCCGGCAGATGCGGGAACGCAACCGTAGGCTCTAACGTATTCAAATCAATCGTAATCGTCTCATCATACTCGGCATCTTCATCCGGCTCATAAATTGTATATTTCTTTGTCGAATGTTCTTCCATATATGCAATCGTCTTTTCATCAACCGGGAAAATACCATTTTTGGCACCTGCTTCGATTGCCATATTGGCAATGGAGAAACGATCATCCATAGACAAGCTCTTTACACCCTCGCCCATAAATTCAAGAGAGCGGTACAACGCACCATCTACGCCAATCAATCCAATCAGATGAAGGATTACATCTTTACCGCTGACCCATGGCTTTAACTCACCTTTTAATTCTACCTTAATGGCAGATGGTACTTTAAACCATGCCTGTCCGGTAATCATGCCGGCACCCATGTCGGTACTTCCGACACCGGTGGAAAAAGCACCCAGTGCACCGTATGTACAAGTATGGGAATCTGCTCCAATACATGTCTCACCGGCAACAATCAAACCTTTTTCCGGCAAAAGGGCATGCTCAATTCCCATCTCGCCAACTTCAAAATAATTTGTAATTCCCTGTGCTTTTGCATATTCGCGTACACATTTGCAGTGTTCTGCTGATTTAATATCTTTATTCGGTGCAAAATGATCCGGTACAAGTGCAATTTTGTCCTTATCAAACACCGTCTTTTTATTCAATTTCTCTACTTCATGAATCGCTACCGGTCCGGTAATATCATTTGCCAGTACCAAATCCAAGTCTGCCTCAATCAACTGACCCGGTACTACCGACTCCAGTCCTGCATGGGCCGCAAGAATTTTCTGCGTCATCGTCATACCCATCGTTCATTCCTCCATTCTTTGTGTATAAGTTCTTAACATTCACTATCATAACAGAAAAACGGCGTTCTGTAAATTATGTTCCGTCTAAAAATTTACAAAACCACCGTTTTTTAATTATTTTGTACCGGTTGAACCAAAGCCGCCCTCACCGCGCACTGTATCCTCTAACTCGGATACTTCTTCGTACTCCGCAAAAATATAAGGAGCAATCACCATCTGTGCCACGCGCTCGCCGCTTTCAATCGTTATATCTTCGTTTGAATGATTGTGAAGCGCTACCATAATCTCGCCGCGGTAATCAGAATCCACCACACCAACTTTATTGGCCGGTGCCAGTCCTTTTTTACACGCCAGCCCGCTCCTTGCATACACAAGTCCAACAAGTCCTGTAGGAATTTCCATCGCAATCCCGGTATGGACAAATTCCGTTGCTCCTTTTGCAATGGTAAGCGGTGCATCCAGACACGCATACAAATCCGCACCCGCCGCAAATTCCGTTCCGTAATGCGGCATCTGTGCTCTTTCGTCTAATTTTTTAAATTTTACTGTTGTTTTATTCATTTTCTTCCTCACTATTTATTGTATCTCACGTTCCCAGTGAACAATTTCTCCGGCATCTAATGTCTTTTTTACATCAATAATGCGCTGATTATCGGAACCACGGAAATTGATTTTCAGATTTTTTCTGTCAATCATAAACTCTCCATCAACCACAATATCAAGATAGG
>OGQZ01000089.1_pt1 | contig 66402 bp, 46 predicted proteins | sample 1553321 | NCBI WGS metagenome assembly OGQZ01 (sample SAMEA2579958, study PRJEB22360) | human gut metagenome | reverse complement strand
CTTTATTTTAGCAGATTTTAGCTCGCTTGGCTAGATGTTAAGTTAATGACATTGGGGGCAAGCTGCCCCCTGCATAGACTTTGCAATTATGAGAAACGAAAATCTAAGAAGTAATCGCAGTTCGCCGTTTTAAAAACAAAGAAAAATCCGATAAACAGCAATCTAAGAAAAGTTTGTTTGCAATTCGGAAAACCTACCACCGGCGAGCTGCGTACGTAGGCAAACAGCGAAGCGTATTTGCCGGACGCTTCAGACCGTTTTCCCTAGAACAGTTCCCCACTACATGTATTAAAATCATGAAAAAAACGTAAAAAAATATCGATTCTCTTGACAACCGCCATCAAAAGTAGTATAATAAGATTCCATGATGTGATGTCATGCTTTCAGAAAATAACAGGACTACTGTCTGCCTCAAGGCGGATGGGCTGCTGTATTTTATTGCGATTCTTCGGAATCGGTAAAAACAACAGAAAGAGGTGAAACTACATGAAAAAGGGACTGCACCCGACTTTTGAAAAGACCACTATCACTTGTCACTGCGGCAACGTAATGGAAACCATGTCCACCAAGAAGGACATCAAGGTTGAAATCTGTGCAAAGTGCCACCCGTTCTTTACCGGTAAACAGAAGCTGGTAGATACTGGCGGACGTGTTGACCGTTTCAAGAAGCGGTTTAATCTGGACAAGTAAGCGAACAGATCTTCTTCCCTGCGAAGAAACAGATGGTACGAAAACGGTATCTCATCTGTACGCAAACAGACCAACGGAGCAGGACGGTAAGGCATATGATTCTTACCGTCCTGTTTGTCTACATAAAACGATTGGAGGCGTTCCATGGGATACCGAACCATTGCACAGGCAGTGACTGCCTCTTTTATCGAAAAAAAATCAGAATTTATTGCAACATTGGTGCCGGTACAGACAGCAGACGCTGCCATTGCCTGTATTGAAGAAGTTCGCAAGGCGAACCGCAAAGCCCGACACAATGTTTATGCTTATATCTTGCGGGAAAACCATATGACCCGTTATTCCGATGACGGCGAGCCGCAGGGAACGGCTGGCGTTCCCGTCCTGAATGTTCTGCAAAAACAGAATCTCACCGATGTCTGTTGTGTGGTCACCCGTTATTTTGGCGGCATTCTGCTGGGCGGCGGCGGTTTGGTACGGGCGTATTCCCACAGTGCTGCACTGGCAGTGGAAGCAGCACAGATTCAGACAAAAATTTCCTGTCATCCAGTGACCTTAAAAATGGCATACTCTCTCTATGGAAAGGTATCCTATCAACTGCCACAGCTGCCCATTTTGCAGCAGAATGCGGATTTCGGCGATACGGTAACCTTGTCGTTGCTTGTACCAGCTGGCTTAACAGCGTCGTTCCAAGCAGATATGATTGAACTGACAAACGGAGAAATTTCCATTCAGGTCGGGGAACAATTGGATGCAGATTTTGCGGAGGTTGCAGACCGGTTGCCGCCGGAACTGCTGTGATTCGTAGGAAAACAACCACAAGAACGCCTTGTATGCGGAGAACGATGGAAGGCAGGTGACAGCAGATGGTTTCTGATGTGTTTCTGGAACAGCTGCGGAATGCGTGTCCGCTGGAAGAAATCGCACGCACTTATGTGGATTTGAAACGGCGTGGCAGAACCTACGTCTGCAATTGTCCGTTCCATTCGGAAAAAACACCGTCTTTTACGGTATTTCCCGATACGCAAAGCTTTTATTGTTTCGGCTGTGGGGCTGGCGGTGATGTCATCACCTTTATTCAGCAGATTGAAAATCTGGATTTTATGGATGCGGTGAAACTGCTGGCACAAAACAGTGGTATGACTGTTCCCGAACAGGGGGCAGATGAAAAACAATCCCGTATGCGAAAGCGGATTCTCGCTGTAAATCGAGCCGCTGCCAATTTCTATTACCGAATGCTGACTGGCAGCGATAAACGGGGGCTGCAATATTTCATCCAGCGACATCTAACCACGACCACCATTAAAAAGTACGGGCTAGGCTTTGCTCCGGAAACTTGGGATGCTTTGAGTCGGTATCTGCTACAGCAGGGATTTACGGAAGAGGAACTGTTGCTGGCAGATGTTTCCCGTCGCTCCCGAAGAGGAACGCTCATTGATACGTTCCGAAATCGTGTGATATTTCCCATTGTTGATTTGCGGGGAAATGTCATTGGATTCGGTGGACGGGTGTTGGATGACAGCCAACCAAAATATTTGAATACTGCACAAACGCCGGTATTTGACAAGGGGAAAAACCTGTTTTCCCTGCAATTTGCCAAAAATTCTGTAACCACAACGCTGATTTTGGCGGAAGGGTATATGGATGTCATCGCTGTTCATCAGGCAGGGTTTGAAAATGTTGTGGCGACGCTGGGAACTGCCATTACACCCGACCAGGCAAGAAAAATTTCCCAGTATGCAAAAACCGTGATTATTGCCTATGATAGCGATGCAGCTGGGCAGGCAGCAACGCAAAAGGCAATGCGGCATTTTAGTGAAGTGGGGATTGAAACCAAAATCTTACGGATGCAGGGTGCAAAAGACCCCGATGAATATATTCGGAAATTTGGGGCAGAACGATTTCGGATGCTCTTAGAGGGTTCGGAAGATGCTATCAATTTCCAACTAGACCGCTGTGAAATGGGGCTGGATTTACAGACGGAAAACGGCAGGGCAACGCTGTTGCGGCGTGCCACAGAAGTTCTGATTCAGATTCCAGACCCTGTGACAAGAGAAGTTTACCTGATGCGAACTGCAGAAAAATGTCATATATCGGCAGATGTTTTGCGTGTGAGCGTCAATCGAAAGCAGAAAAATCGGCAGAAGATGCAGAAGAAAAAGGAATTCAGCAATCTGGTTGCACATACGGTAACGGCACAGCAAACCGCAGCAGATGTCAGCGGAATGGCAGGCAGTTCCAGAACGGTGCGAGCACAGGAACGATTGCTCTGTTATTTCCTGTCACAGCCGGAGCAGATTTCCAAACTGGCAGACCATTTGCAGCCAGAACAGTTTACCGTTCCATTTTATCAGAAGCTGTTTCAACTGTTGCTGGAGCACCAGCAACAGGAATCAGATGGCTGGATTTCCGCTCTGGGAATGCAGCTGACACCGCAGGAAATGGGAACGGTGAGCCGTCTGCTCAATTTAAAACAGACTTGTCCAATCAGTCCGCAGGAAGTGCAGGATTGTATCCAGCTGCTGCAAACCCATTTGGTGCAGGCGTTGGATTCAGATGCAGCCCTTTTGGAACTGGTTGCACAGAAAAAGAAGAAGAATCAAGCATGGCAATGATGCGGCATTGTCCGCCTTGGAAAGGAACGAGGAATCATGGAAGGAAAAACGACCATTGAAAAACTGATGGAACGGGGAAAGGCAACCGGAGAACTGACCACAAAGGAAATCAGTGATGCACTGGAAGAACTGGATTTCGATGTCGATCAGCTGAACTCTTTTTATGACACCTGTGACCGTTTGAACATCAAGATTATTGACGATACTGCACCAGAAATTTCCGGAAAAGGCGGAGATGCGGATTTGGTGGACGATTTAGAAATGGCACTTTCCACCGAAGGCATTGCGATTGATGACCCAGTAAAGGTTTATCTGAAAGAAATTGGACGTGTGCCGCTGTTGTCCTCCGATGAGGAAACGGAACTTGCCAAGCGGATGGCGGAAGGCGATACCAAGGCAAAAAATCGCTTGTCAGAAGCCAACTTGCGTCTGGTTGTCAGCATTGCAAAGAAGTATGTCGGCAGAGGGATGCAGTTCCTGGATTTGATTCAGGAAGGCAATTTGGGCTTGCTGAAGGCAGTTGAAAAGTTTGACTATACCAAGGGCTTTAAGTTCTCCACCTATGCAACCTGGTGGATTCGGCAGGCAATTACCCGTGCCATTGCCGACCAGGCAAGAACCATCCGGATTCCGGTGCATATGGTAGAAACGATTTCCAAGGTCAAGAAAGTTTCCAGCCAGCTGCTGCATGAAACGGGTCACGACCCATCTGCGGAAGAGATTGCAGAAAAGTTGAACATGCCAGCGGAACGGGTACGGGAAATCATGCGGATTGCACAAGACCCAGTTTCTCTGGAAACCCCAATCGGCGAAGAAGAAGATAGCCATTTGGGCGACTTTATTCCGGATGATGATGCACCAGCTCCGGCAGATGCAGCTTCTTTGATGCTGTTGAAAGAGCAGTTGAATGATGTGTTGTCGACTTTGACTGATCGGGAAGCAAAGGTATTGAAGTTGCGGTTCGGTCTGGAGGATGGACGTTCTCGAACACTGGAAGAAGTGGGCAAGGAATTCGATGTCACCAGAGAACGGATTCGGCAGATTGAAGCAAAGGCACTGCGGAAGCTGCGGCATCCGAGCAGAAGTAAAAAGGTAAAAGATTTTCTGGATTGAGGCAGTCCGTTACATAGACGGGATGAAATCACCAGATGAGAGAGTCAGTCCTGCGAGAGCAGGGCTGATTTTTTTATGTGTGTTTGCACAATTCCCGTTGTTTTGCTGCTGCCTGCAACAAAAGCAGCGTTGCCCCCACCAGAAACAGCGATGCAATGGGCGTTGTACGGCTATACTGCACCGCCGGAGCAGAAACGGAACAGATTTCCGGTGAAACAACGGCATTTGGGAACACCTGACAGCCAATCCAGCAGAATCCGGCTGCCAATCCTCCAGCCAACACCCGCAAGGACAGCATCCAGTACAGAGAAAGCCGTCCGCCCGTGATGGTGAAAATCTGTAAATGTACGCAAATACCGCCGAAGGCGAGCAGAGCTGCAAAAAGTGCCAGTAATACGGGCGTGTTTGGAACAAGCTGCGTTAGAGCAGTAATCTCCAGACCAGCAGACAGCAAGCCTTCTGCGGTATTTTTCGGGAATCTCCATTGCAGCGGAATGGTAAGTAGGGCATACAGTCCGGAAGCCTGTGCAACGGTCATCAAACAGCGGAAAAATAAAATCATCGCACACATTTGCAGCAAAGCTGCACCAGATTGCGTGACAGTTTCCACGAGTGTTTTCGCCTGTAGACGTTGGAGGGAAACGGTTGGCAAGTTGGGCAGCTTTAAAAATCGGCAGGCAATTATAAATAGACTGAAATTTGCAAGCAAAATTGACCCGAACAGCAGCCAACAGCCAGACGTTCCAGCCTGAGCGGAGAGCGTTCCGAAGAGAAAGGCAGGGCCGCTGCCAAAGCAAATACCGGAGAGAATGGCTGCTTGTTTGGGGCGAAGTGTTCCGTTTTGCAGTTCGTTGTCCAGTAATTTTGCACCGATGGGATAGCCGCCAATCTGACTGAGCAGAAAAATTGCAAGGCATACATCCGGAATCCGCAGTACATTTTGTGTGAAGCGGTGCAGCGGTTTCAGTAATAGCATATGGGCATTTGTACGGATGAGCAGCTGTGCTGCAATCATCATCGCATAGAGCGAGGGCAGAATGACTTGCAGACAGAGAAAAACACCCTCTGCAAGTGCTGTATGAATCGGAGCAGCATAGACCAGACAGCCAACGGTCAATAATAATAGAAGGATGCAAGTGCCAGCGGTCAAAAAAATCCCTCTTTTCTGTGAAATGGAGTGGGGCTTGATGATGCAGGTTCTATGTTATCATAGCGATTTTTCGTGAAAAATATGCCAAATGATTCAAGTACTTTTTTCTTTCTGCATCGCATATAGTGCAGTGAGGTGATGGCGGTTGTTGGAACGCTGGACAGAATGGGGGCGGAAATGGTTTCATTTACAGCCCATGTTGCATGTTGCTGGCAATCAGGAACTTCGGATTGAGAATTGCCGGCACATTTTAGAATATAATGATATTCGGATTGTCATTCAGACGCAGGATTTGCAGATTTCCGTCTGGGGCAAGTCGTTGCAAGTGGATACTTACGCAACCGATGGCGTTTTGATTCACGGAACGCTGCAAAGCATTGAATTGGAACAGAGGGGAGGACGCTGCAAATGAAACGCCAAGCCGCAGAAAAACGGGGACTGTGGGGGCAGGTGTTCGGCGTTGTCCGAATTGCTGCACAGGGGAAAAAGGGAACAGCATTTTTCGATGCTCTGCGTGCAAAGCATATTCGCTGTTTTGGGCAGCAGATAGAAAAAGATACCGTGCAAGGCGTGATATATGCCAAAGACTGCAAGAAAATGCGAAAGCTGGCGGAACAATATGGAATGGTTGTGACAGAAACACCTTGCAAAACGTTGCAATTTTTCCTCTGGCGGCATCGGCTGCGATTTGGAATCCCCATTGGAATGATACTGGCAAGCTGTTTTCTGATTTATTGCTGCAATGTCGTGATGCTGATTGAAGTGCAGGGAAATACGACCATTTCCGATGAAAAGATTTGTGCGGTGCTGGAGGAATGCGGCGTAAAAAGGGGTTCGTTTATGGGGACAGTACCATTTCGCCGCTGTGAACATCAGCTGCGGGCAGCAATTCCGGAATTGTGTCGGGTTGCCATGCGGCATACTGGAAATCGGTTGGTAGTGGAAGTGACAGAAACGCCGGAAGAAGTTGCACCGCTAGAAAAGCGAGTACCCTGTAATATCGTGTCTGCGTATGATGCAGAAATCACGAGCGTTACAGTGCGGAGCGGACAACTTCTTTGTGCAGTAAAAGAACCTGTGCAAAAGGGAACATTGCTGGTCAGTGGCGTGCAAATAGATGAAGAAGGAAACATCCGCTTACGCCATGCGATGGCGGATATTGAGGGTATTTATCAGATAGAAGAAACCTTTTCCTGTGCGTATGAACAGACGATTCGTACTAGTTCCGGACGAGAGCAGACAAAGACGAGTTTGGATTTTTTCACGTTGGAGTTGCCACTTTCCAAATCGCAAAAGCCTTATGCTTACGGGCAGACGATGACGGAACGAACGCCGTTGACGATTTTTGGAAAGTCATTGCCAATTGCCATTTGTCAGGAAACCAATCGAGAATATACAGAGACGATCTTGCAATTTACACCAGAAGAAGCAAAACAGGACTTGGAACAGCAGATTCAGCGATACGAGCGAAATTTTTTGACGGATGTAGAAATTTTAGAGAAACAGGTGACGGATACAAAAAAAGAAACGGTACTATGCAGCACCGTTTCTTATACGCTCAAGGGAGAGATTGGTATTTCTAAAGAAATTTTTGCAAAGACAGAACATTAAAAGATAAACCAATTAAAATTGTTAAACATCCTGTTTCAGCAAGAACCGATTCAAGGAAATCAAGTCGGTTAAATCGACCGTGTTGTTTTCGTTCCAGTCTGCATTCTCTGTGACAAGAATGGTTTTCGGGTTTAACAGATACCGCCGAATCAGCATAGAGTCTAAAATATTGGTCATTTCATCTCCGTTTGCATCGCCCTTGATGGGGGATTCTGTCGGGGTTGTAGGGTCTGTTGGGTTGGTAGAACCATAATAGTCGCCTAAAGAAATGCCATTTGCTCCTAAAGCAGTCTGATGGTCTAAGCTGATGAATTTTCCGCTATCTGTCTGCCAGAGAGCAGGCTCTACAAGAGCATATTTATCTTCATCCCATTTTCCAAAGTTGTCATAGACTAGTCCACCGGTATCGCCAGAGTTTTCATTGAAGCACCAGAATGTGTGGTGAATATGATTTTCAATCATCAAATCCCGCAGTGCGAGCATCCATTTTTGATTAGAACCGTCTGGGTCATGCTGGGAGTCGATAAATCCGCCCCATTCGCCCATCAACAGCGGTGCAACTTTTTCATCTAATAAATAGAACCAGTTGTCATACCAGCAATCTTTGAGCAAGGTTTCTTTTGTGAAGCCCTCATAGAACCATTTCTGCTGGTAAACCAATGGGCCATAGTCGTGCGGAGAATAAACCAGCTGACTTTGATATTCGCCTAGGTCAATCGGATTTTCCTTTGCTCCTCGGAAATTTCCGCCCCACCAAGTGCCATAATAATATTCAGTGTTGGTTGTCCAGTCGATAGCCGGAGCTGTCCAGTCATAGCCTTCTTTCGGATAGACTTCGACCCCTTCTACCATAACCAGCAAGTTCGGATTTTCTTTCAGAACGTGTGCGGCAGCCTGTTCCGCTGCATATTTCCAGTTATTCGGGTCGGTGGTGTCGTCCCACTTTGCCATTTTATCAGGGACATCCGCTTTTCCGTGCGGTTCATTTTTCAGGTCGATGGCTAAAATTGTATCATCATCTTTGTAATAGTCTGCGAACCAAGACAGTGCCTCGAACCAATCCTCGGTACTGAATTTATCGGTATACCAGAGGTTGACTTGATGCCCAGCGGAGGCAGTTTCTGCACTGTGAATATCAATCATAATTTTAATGCCCAGCTCTCGACACCAAGCAATTGCCTGATTCCAGATATCGAAGCTGTATTTTACCGTTCCGCCGACAACACCCTCTTTGGTCAGTTCCGGGTTTGTCCATTCGTTGACTTTTGGCGTTGCTGGGTCAGGGTCGCCGTTTTTCCATTGCAGCAGCAGTTCCGTAGAAACCGGAATCCGCAGCAGGTTAAAGCCGTGGTCGGCGATTTGCGTCAGCATTTCGTGCATATTTTGCGACCACACGCCATCAAATACCTGACTGCCAACATTATAGCCGAACCAGTTGCAGCCCGTCAGCCAGACCGGATTCCCGTTTCGGTCAACGATTTCCGCATTGTCATTGACGTGCAGCCAGTCATCGTGCCAAGAATCTGGCTCTGCGGCAGCAGATACCGCCGGAGCGATGGCAGAACCTGTTCCCAGCAGCAGGGCGGAAACCGTAAAGATGGCACATAATTTTTGTAGAAATGTCCGTTTTTTCATGAGAAAACCCCTTTCGTTTTTTTGCGAATTCACTAATTTTATCTTATCATGTTTTCTTTTTTCTGTCAAGAATTTTTTGTGCTGGACATCATTCCGTCATGATAAATAAGAATTATTATCAAATGAAAATAATTCTTGATAGTGCTTGCAAAATTGCCGGAGATGGTTTATAATAGAATCAGAAACCATTCATTTTTATCTGGTCGATTTTGGAGGTATGGAACAATGACAGTATATGATTCGATTCCTGTAACCGTTACGGGCGGAACGCTCTCAGATGCAGAGATTGCCGCATATGTGAAGCACAGCAAGAAAACCTATCCGAACCGGAAGATTGAACAGCTTTCCATTCAGGTGGACGGAGATTTTGTAGACCTGCGATGTCAGTTTGCACCGGAGAATTTTGAACGGATTCGCCGGATTACAGGTTATCTGGTGGGAACACTCGACCGCTTCAACGATGCGAAGCGGGCAGAAGTGCAAGACAGAGTGAAGCATTTATAAGCAGAAAAAGACCCAATTTCATGTAAAAATACCGCTGAAAATTTCCTGTGATAGAATGCCATTGTGGTGAGATACTACTATTGCGACGAAAACGCCGCACACAAACCGGCAGAAACCCTGCTGGAACAACATTCTAAAATGAGAAAGGTGTTTTTAATATGAAGGGCGAATTCACACAGAAGGGCAAAGAAGCAATGGAACGGTTTAAGGTTGAATCTGCCAACGAAGTTGGCGTAAACCTGAAGCAGGGCTATAACGGCGACCTGACTGCAAGACAGGCTGGTTCGATTGGCGGTATGATGGTCAAGAAGATGATCGACGCTTACAAGATGCAGTAACCGAACGATTCTTTTCATTGCCCCCACGATTTGCACAGCATTGTCCTTTCTTTTCTGTAGTGTCTGACCGACCATGCGAACAAGCAGACTCTGTTCCATGACAGCAAAAAAGAAATGCTTTGCAAAACAGCAACAAAAAGCCCCATCTGGTGCGAACAGTGCCGGATGGGGTTGCTGTTTGTATGATGAAAAAAGAGTGTAAAAATAAAAGCAGCGTCACTTCAGAATCCTCCGAAATGACACTGCTTTTTCCAAAATAAATTTGGCGCAGAAAGAGGGATTTGAACCCTCGCGCCGGTTTCCCGACCTACTCCCTTAGCAGGGGAGCCCCTTCACCACTTGGGTATTTCTGCAAGTTGTGAATGATAAAAATATTGGCGGAGAGGGTGGGATTCGAACCCACGGTTCCTTGCGGAATCACTGGTTTTCAAGACCAGCTCCTTAAACCACTCGGACACCTCTCCTGATGTCAGATGGCTTGCTCGTTCCTATCAGAATCAGCTTTATTATTATAGCATAGACACACCTATTTGTCAACTGTTTTTTCACTTTTTTAAGAAACGAAAGAAAAAACAGAAAAAAATAAAAATAAAAAAGAATTTTGCAGAAATCATAAAACAACAAGCTGGAAACTGCTTGTTTTGCAATTTCCGGCTTGCCGTTTTAATAGGAGGTTGTTTATCAAATATTAGTCGTCGCCCTGTAAAGCATCGTAACCTGTTTCGCCCGTACGAACCTTTACAACTTCTTCGACGTCGTAAACGAAAATCTTACCATCACCAATCTGACCCGTGTACAGAACCTTCTTGCAGACATCTACAATCGTTTCTACCGGAATGCTGGTGACAACAATTTCAATCTTAACCTTCGGCAGGAGCTTCGGCCCATCGACCCGAACACCACGATAATACTGCGAGTTGCCCTTTTGTGTACCGTAGCCCTGTACCTGTGTAACAGTCATACCGTTGACACCAATCTTGTTCAAAGCGGATTGCAGAACTGCCAGCTTTTCCTGCTTGCAGATGACAACAATCTTGGACATCTTCGCAGTGCCCGTAGCTGGCTTTACAATCAGCTGCGGTTCTGGCAGGTCAACCCCTGCAACCGATGCATTTTCTGTATCCATAGAAACGGTTGCAGCAGACGGCATAAAGTCTGCATAAGCGGAAGGCAGGTTGTGTTCGGTTGCGTCCAAACCAATGACTTCTTCTTCTGCAGAAGCACGCAAGCCAATGGTGTGCTTGATAATCAGGAATGTAATGGTAATCAGAACAGCTGTCCATGCAGCGATGCAGAGCAGACCCAACAGCTGAGAGCCGAGCAGGCTGAAACCGCCGCCGTAGAACAAACCTGTGCAGCCGGAGAGCGGTGCATCCGGTGTTGCGAACAGACCAACCGCAATGATGCCCCACAGACCGTTGAAGAAGTGAACTGCAACAGCACCAACCGGGTCATCAACGTGCAATACATGGTCTAAGAGCCATACGCCGAAGCAAACCAGCAGACCAGAAACAATACCAACGATGATTGCACCAGTAGCATCCATGACATCACAGCCAGCGGTGATACCAACCAGACCAGCCAGAGAAGCGTTCAAGCACATGGAAACATCTGGCTTACCATATTTCAGCCAAGTAAAGACCATGCAAACGAAAGTTGCAATTGCCGGAGCAATGGTTGTGGTTACGAAAATTGAACCCAGCTGTTCAACAGAGGTTGCAGCAGCACCGTTGAATCCATACCAGCCAAACCAAAGAATGAAGCAGCCCAAAGCACCGATCGTCAGGGAGTGACCCGGAATGGCATTGACTTTGACGTTTCCGTTTTCATCTTTGGTGAATTTACCAATACGAGGGCCGAGGATGGATGCACCAATCAGGGCACACAGACCGCCGACAAAGTGAATCACACCAGAACCAGCGAAATCATGGAATGGAGTATCCAGTGTGGACAGCCAGCCGCCGCCCCATACCCAGTGGGCTTCTACCGGATAAATCAATGCAGAAATGACTGCGGAATAAATACAATAGGAAATGAACTTGGTTCGTTCTGCCATCGCACCGGAAACAATTGTTGCTGCCGTTGCACAGAAAACCAAGTTAAATACAAAACCAGACCAATTGAAGTTTGCATAATCGGAGAAAATATCGAAGCCCGGCTTGCCAATCAGACCAAGCCAGTCTTCGCCCAGCAGCAAACTAAATCCGATTAAAATGAAAACAACTGTACCAATACAGAAGTCCATTAAGTTTTTCATGATAATGTTGCCGGCATTTTTTGCTCTGGTAAAACCGGTTTCTACCATTGCAAATCCGCACTGCATAAAGAATACCAATGCCGCACCGACCAAGAACCATACGCCAAATACCTGACCGCCAACGAGATCTAACAATTTTGTTTCGTCCATTCTGATACATCCTTCCGTGTTGTAAATTTGTTTCGGAGAAGCGAGCTCCTTCTTCCACCGGAACACAAGATGATGTGAGAAACAAAAAAGGTGCTGAATCGGCTCTTATTCCGATTCAGCACCTTTGCTGTTTATGCTATTATGATAGCACAGAAATGGTCATTTGTCAACCGGAAATCTGATACAAATTTCCGGCTGCTTTTTCTTGAAATTTTGTCGATTTTATGCAAACCTCACGGGGCGTTCACATTGTCAACACAAGATTTATTGCTTTTTGCCAAAGGTTTCCGTCAGCATCACTGCGGTTTTTGCCAAATAGTCAATTTCCGCCTGCTCCAGCTTTCCGGCATCGCAAGCCGCTGCTACAGTCGGGTCGAGCGGAATGCGTTCCAGAACCGGAACAGCGTGGCTATCTACATGGTCATCTGAGCCGAACAGCGGAATTTCTTTTCCGCAGTCTGGACATCGCAGGAACCGCATATTTTCCACCATACCCAAAACCGGGACTTGCATCATCTGTGCCATGTTCATTGCCTTGTCCACAATCATGGAAACCAAAGACTGCGGTGTGGATACGATTAGAATGCCGTTGATGGGCAGGGACTGAAAGACAGTCAGCGGAACGTCACCCGTCCCCGGAGGCATATCGACGAATAAAAAGTCCACATCGCCCCACTGCACATCTTCCCAGAACTGCTTGACAACGCCAGAAATGACTGGACCTCTCCAGAGTACTGGGTCAGTTGCGTTCGGCAGCAGCATATTCATAGACATAATCTTAACGCCGCTTTCGGTGACGTGCGGCAGCAGAGAATTATCGACTGCTTCTGCCGGCTTGTTGATGCCGAAGATTTTCGGAATGGATGGGCCAGTGATATCCGCATCCAAAATAGCTGCGTGATAGCCCAGCCGCTGGGTCTGAATGGCGAGCAGGCTGGTAACCAGAGATTTTCCGACCCCGCCTTTTCCGCCAACAACCGCAATGACATTCTTGACACCGCTGGTGTGTTCCTTTACTCTCTTTTCGTGTTCCAGATCCTGTGTGCTGCAATTGCCATTGCTGCCGCAGGAATCGCACTGATGATTGCATGCTTCTCCCATGTTGCAATCCTCCTTTTTGTTTGTTGGGGCTGCTGTTGGAATCTCCGAACAGCGAGCCGATTATAGCAATGGAGCGAGTAGCCCCAATACATAACTATTGCATTTCTGATACCACTTTCGGTTTTTGCAGTCCTCTAATGTGATGGGCTGTGATTTCCGTTGTGTTTTCAGGAAATCTGCCAGCATGGTTTGAATCACATTGCAGTGATAAATCAGCGTTGCACATTCAAAGTGCAGGTATAAGCTGCGGTAATCCAAGTTGATTGTCCCTAAAACTGCCAGTTCATCATCCACGACAAAGCTTTTTGCATGGATGAAACCGGGGGTATATTCAAAGATTTTGACACCGGATTCCAGCAACTCTTGATAAGCATTCCACGCCAGCTGGTAAACATACCATTTATCCGGAATATGGGGTGTGATAATTCGGACATCAACGCCTTTTTCTGCTGCGAGTTTCAGGGCAGTCAATAAGTCGTGATCGGGAATCAGATATGGCGTTTCAATGTAGACATACCGTTTTGCGTTGGAGATCAAATCCAGATAGACCATAACGCCCTTTACATCGTCCTGCATGGGGCTGTCCCCGTAAGGCTGAATGAATCCGCCATTGGTCTGCTTTGGCAGATAGGTCGGACGGTATTGGTCGTAGGCTTCTTTTTTGTTGGGGTTGTTCATGTTCCAGAGTTGCAGGAACATCATGGTATAGCTCCAGACGGCTGCCCCTTCGAGCATGATAGCGGTATCTTTCCAGTGCCCAAACCGTACCTTTTCGTTGATGTATTCATCTGCCAGATTCGTACCGCCATTGAACGCAATGTTCCCATCAATCACCAGAATTTTGCGGTGGTCACGGTTGTTCTGGGCGGAGGAAAGCAGCGGACGAAATGGATTGAAGCATCGGCATTGAATGTGGTGTTGCTTGGCAATTTTCAGGAAATCGCCTGTTGAAAAGAATTTTGTGCCAAATCCATCATACATCAGGCGAACTTCTACGCCTGCTCGTGCTCGTTCGATGAGAATTTCCAGAAATTCATTCCACATTTTCCCCGGTGCAATGATGAAATATTCAATGAAGATGAAGCGTTTTGCTTCTCGCAGGCGGTTTTTCATCTCTGCAAATTGTTCTTCGCCCAGTGGAAAATAGGTGACATTGGTCTGTTCATAGACCGGAAAACCTGTATGCTGCAAGTAGGTGGATAAGTTGTAAACCTGCTGACTGTCATTGAATAGGTGTCGGGCAGCGTCCGGCTCTTGTGTGAGCAGGGGTTTGGTCTGTTCCATCTGTTGTTTGTAGTTGTGGAAGAAAATACGGGTATCTCTTCGGGTTTTCAGAAACAGATAGGACAATCCGCCGAAAATCGGCAAGACCGCAATGACCACCAGCCATGCATTTTTATAGGTTGGATTTTTTCGGGAATTGGTGATATAGATGATAAGCAGCCCGTTCAGCAGTAGCAATGCACCATAAACCCACGCATAATTCCGGTTCAGAAACAGAACAGAGAGCACCAGAAAGGCAATCTGCACCAGCATCAGCAAAATGTAGAGCATATTTTGATTGAACAGATGTTTCCATATTTTTTTCATAGAAAAGCCCTCCTTGCCTCTGGCAACCTGTAAAAATCGAACACTTCTATTATAACACAATGCAGGCAGAAATGCAAGCCAGTCATTTTACGCATTTCGTAAATTTTTCCCAAAAGTGCTTGACTTTTTTTCTGGTATCCGGTATAATGAAATTGTATGGACAAACATATTTTTTGTTCGTTTTGACGAAAAAGGGAGGAGCTTTTTATGAAAATGTGGAAACGCTGGAAAGCGGTTTTGCTGGCTGGCATGATGGCTTGCACCGCTGTTGCAGCTTCTGTTCCGGCAATCGGAACACTGAACGCACAGGCGGAGGAGGATACGAACAACGATGACTGGCTGCACGCAGTTGGCAGCCGGCTCTATGATAAGGACGGCAATGAAGTCTGGCTGACGGGTGCAAACTGGTTCGGTATGAACTGCACCGAAAACAGTCCGCATGGTTTATATGCAGCAGACATCAACGACTTTGTAGAAAATATTGCAAACCACGGCATTAACATTGTAAGAATGCCGATTTCTACGGAACTGCTCTGCTCTTGGATGAACGGCGAACCGCTGGAAGTAAAGAGCATGAACTGCTACGCCAATCCGGAACTCTCCAAAAACGGAGATGGCAAAGACCCGGCAAAAAACAGTATGGAAATCTTCGACATCATTATGCAGAAGATGAAGAAATATGGCATTAAGGTCATGGTGGACGTACACAGTCCGGCAGCCCACAACTCCGGTCATAACTATAATTTGTGGTACTATGATGCTTCGGCAGCCGATGCAGATAACATGGCAGTGGGTGCATATTCCGGCGAACAGATTACATGGGATATGTGGAAAGATTCCATCACTTGGCTGGCAGATAAATATAAGAATGATGATACCTTGATTGGCTACGACCTGAAGAACGAACCGCACGGAAAACGTGGCTATAATGGTACAACTTGCCCGACAGACATTGCAAAGTGGGATGATTCCACCGATTTGAACAACTGGGCATATTCTGCAACGGAATGTGCAAATTCGATTTTGGATGTCAACCCGAATGCTCTGATTTTTGTAGAGGGCGTAGAACAGTATCCAAAGACGGAAAAGGGCTATACCTATGATACCGCTGACATCTGGCAAGCTCCGGCAGATGTTTCCCCATGGTATGGTGCATGGTGGGGCGGCAATCTGCGTGGCGTTCGGGATTATCCGATTCAGCCGGATTCCGGCACGAGCCAGATTGTCTATTCTCCGCATGACTATGGCCCGTCTGTTTATAATCAGACTTGGTTTGATAAGGATTTCACGGAACAGACGCTGTTGGATGACTATTGGTATGATACTTGGGCATATATCAACGCTGAAAACATTGCACCGCTGCTGATTGGCGAATGGGGCGGTCATATGGATGGCGGAAAGAATGAAAAATGGATGACGCTGCTGCGGGATTACATGATTAACCATCATATCAACCATACATTCTGGGGCTTGAACCCGAACTCCGGCGATACTGGCGGACTGTTGAGCTATGACTTTATGACATGGGATACAGAAAAGTATGATATGTTTAAGGAATCCCTGTGGCAGACACAGAAAACCGGAAAGTTTATCGGCTTAGACCATCAGAAAGCACTTGGCACGGATGGTTCTGGTATTTCCGTATCAGAATTCTACAAGTCCTATGCATCGACCGAGGGCAGCAACTTGGATGGCGGAACGATTGTAGACGGCAACACCACCAAACCAACTACCGAACCAACAAAGCCATCTACAACCACAACGACAACCACTACTACAACGGCTGCAATTACAACAGAAGCACCGATTACGGAAGTGATTGGCGATATTGACGGCGACAAGAAATTGACGGTTTCGGATGCCGTTTTGCTGAATCGGTATTTGCTCCGGAAAATAGACGGAAAAGATGCAGCATATACCTTTGAACGGGGCGACCTGAACAAGGATGGCGTTTTGAATATTGTGGATGCGATTGCCTATAAACAATATTTATCTGGGAATATCGCTCCGCCGGAACTTTAACAAATAACAGCACGGATTCTTCCACCGCTACAGGTGGTGAGAGAAACTGCAAATCAGAACGGGAACGTCAATGGCGGGCGGAGAGAAATCGGTATCCCTCATTGATACGAGGCAAACCACAGTCAGTCCTCTGTTGACATGTCAGACTCTGTGAAATTACTGACTGCGGATTGAAACAATGATGTTGGAAGGAAGTTTTTGTCATGAAATTAAAAAAACGATTACAGGCAGTTTTGCTGGCAGGAATGATGGCATTGTCTGCAACAGCCGCTGCAATCCCCAGCTTTACCACCATCTCTGCACAGGCAGAGGATACGAACAATGATGACTGGTTGCACGCAGTCGGCAGCCGCCTCTATGACAAGGACGGCAATGAAGTCTGGCTGACAGGTGCAAACTGGTTCGGCTTCAACTGCGGAGAAAACTGCTTGCACTATCTGTGGAGCGGTGACGTGGATGATATGCTTTCCGAAGTTGCCGACCGCGGCATCAATGTTATTCGGATGCCGATTTCTACAGAACTGCTGATTTCTTGGATGAATGACACACCAAACCCTGTTTCCAGTGTGTCTGCTGAAAACAATCCGCCGTATTTTGTCATCAATCCGGATTTCCTGAATGCAGATGGAAGCATGAAAAACAGCATGGAAATCTTCGACATTATCATGCAGAAGTGCAAGAAATACGGCTTGAAAGCGTTTATTGACATTCACAGCCCGCATACGGACAACTCTGGTCATAACTATAATTTATGGTATGGCAAGGAAACCGCAGATGGGACAATGGTTACCACGGATTTGTGGATTGAAACGCTGACATGGCTGGCAGATAAGTACAAAAATGATGATACGTTGATTGGCTACGACCTGAAAAACGAACCGCACGGAAAAGGTCAGGAGGGTGCAACTGCTGCAAAGTGGGACGGCTCAACTGATGAAAATAACTGGGCATATGCAGCAACGAAATGTGCCAATTCGATTTTGGATGTCAACCCGAATGCTTTGATTTTCATCGAAGGCGTGGAACAGTCCGTGAAGAGCGATGCCTATACTTGGGGGCAGCCGGATTCTAAGACTGACCCGCCGTATATTCCGGCATGGTGGGGCGGAAACCTGCGTGGTGTCCGGAAATATCCGGTCGTTCCGGATTCCGGTACAAGCCAGATCGTGTATTCTCCGCACGATTATGGCCCGTCTGTTTATAACCAGACTTGGTTTGATAAGGATTTCACGGAACAGACTTTGCTGGATGATTATTGGTATGATACTTGGGCATATGTCAATGCCGAAGATATTGCACCGCTGCTGATTGGCGAATGGGGCGGTCATATGGACAATGGCAAGAATCAACAGTGGATGGAACTGCTGCGGGATTACATGATCAACCATCATATCAACCATACCTTCTGGTGCTTGAATACCAACTCCGGCGATACCGGCGGACTTTGGGCAGGCATTGGATATGACCAGGCTGCCAGCAAGACCAATCTGACTTGGGATGCAGATAAGTACGCACTGTTTGAAAAATCCCTGTGGCAGACGCTGGAAACCGGAAAGTACATTGGCTTAGACCACCAGAAAGCATTGGGTAACAATGGAACAGGTCTGTCCCTGTCAGAATTTTATGCATCCTATGCATCGACTGAGGGCAGCAACTTGGACGGCGGAACGATTGTAGACGGCAACACCACCAAGCCAACCACAGACACAACAAAGCCATCTACAACAACCACCACAATTACTACCACAACTACAGCAGCTGCAACGACAACAGAAGCACCGAAGACAGACGTTCTCGGCGATATTAACGATGACCAGAACGTTACCATTTCTGATTTGGTATTGCTGAATCGCTACTTGCTCCGAAAGATTGACGGAACAGATGCAGCATATGCATTCGACCGTGGCGATGTCAACGGGGATAAAATCTTAAATATTGTCGATGCAACGCTTTATCGGCAATATTTGCTGGGAACATTGAAAAAATTTCCGGCAGAATAAACCCGAATGGGTAATAGAAAGGAATTTCCCTTTATGAAACGAATGGATTATCTCACCTGGGATGCCTATTTTATGGGAGTTGCCCTGCTCTCCGCTCAGCGGAGCAAGGACAATCATACACAAGTTGGTGCTTGTATCGTCAATGCAGAAAACAAAGTGGTTTCGGTGGGTTATAACGGTATGCCGACAGGCTGCAATGACGACGTGATGCCGTGGGAACGGGATGGCGGATTTTTGGATACGAAGTATGCCTATGTCTGCCATGCGGAATTGAATGCCATTTTGAACCGCAACGCAGCCAGCCTGCAAGACTGTCGGCTGTATGTATCGCTGTTTCCGTGCAATGAATGTGCGAAGGCAATCATTCAAAGCGGTATTCGGGAAGTGATTTATCTGGATAACAAGTATGCAGATACAGAGAGTACCAAAGCATCGGTACAGATGTTCCGGCTGGCAGGGGTGACCTGTCGGGAATATCAGCCCATGCAAAAAGACATTACGCTTTCTCTTTAAACGCCGCAGGCGAATTGCGGTCGTAGGCAAAGAGCAAAGCGATTTTGCCGGATGTCACAGACTGGTTTTCCAAGAACTCAGAATTCAGAGTGCGTATAAAAATGATGAAACAACCTGCATTCCCTGCCGAACCGCAGCCGGATGTAGGTTGTTTTTTTGCAAAATATGTTACAGATAGTTGGAAAAACCACCGGATTTATGAAAAATATCCCTTATTTTTGATGAGAAAATCATTTTTCTTTGAATTGTATCTGAAAATCTGCAATTTTCTCTGTTTTTTTCTCATAATTCCTTTGCTTTTTTCCAGGAAGTATGATATAATAAAATGGAAAGAATCTGCTTGCATAGAAAGGATGGATCGCTTATATGCGTATTCGGCATAAACCGTGGGCAAAACCAGAATTAGAGGCTTGTCCATTTTATATTTCCGAGCCAAAATTGAATCGAGGGCATTGGAATACCATTTTTCCGGGAGAAAAGAAACCGCTGCGGCTGGAATTGGGCTGCGGAAAGGGCGGCTTTATCTCGCAGGAAGCCCCTGCGAATCCGGATTATCACTACATCGCAATGGACATCAAAAATGAAATGCTGGTGCTTGCAAAACGAAAATTGGAAGCGGCTTATGCGGAACAACAGCTGCCATTGGACAATGTTCGGATTTTTATTTGCAATCTGATGCAGTTTTCGGAATATTTCTCACCGGAAGACCGGATAGATCGCATTTACATCAACTTCTGCAATCCATGGCCAAAGGGAAAACATAAAAAACGTCGCCTGACCCATCCCCGTCAGTTGCAGCAGTATCGGACGGTATTGGATGGAGAAATCTGGTTTAAAACCGATGATGATGAATTGTTTGAAGAATCCATCCTCTATTTTCAGGAGTGCGGCTTTGACATTGTGTTCCAGACCACCGATTTACATAAAGAACCGGATATTCAAAGTTTCCGCACCGAACACGAGGCAATGTTTGAAGAGATGGGAAAGACCATTAAATTTCTGATTGCTCGTCCGCAGCAAGCATCTGCACAATAAATTTGGGAAAATAAAACAGGAAGGGATTGCAGTTATGGATTTTAAATGGAAAAACGGACAGCTTTTTCAAAAATTTTCAGAAATGACCGGAAAATCCGGCGTTGCATCCATGGAGATTATCGCAGACGGGACACAGGCAAACGAAAATCCGGCTGCCGCATATCGTGGGTTGGGCTGTATTTCTGCGAATAATGCCTCTCGTCTGCTGTTGGATTATAAAGTTGAACATCCAAAAGAATACGAAGAAATCATGCGGCTGTTGTTTCAGAAAGATTATGGGATTGGCTTGTCGCATATCAAGCTGGAACTGGGTGCGGATGTCAATTCTTCTTGCGGAACAGAACCGGCAACCAAGCGAACCCCCGAAGAACGGGCAGATGTGACCCGTGGAGCAGGGTTTCAGTTTGCAGCAGATGCCAAAGCCATCAATCCAGATATTACGTTGGATTTGCTCCGCTGGGGAGAACCGGCATGGGTTGCCAGAGCGTTTACGGTCAGCCAGGAACATGGATTCAATGCCCGTTATAGCTGGATCAAAGAAACATTAGACGCAGCCTATCGGGTTTATGGCTTGAAATTTCATTTTATCAGTGCGGAACAGAACGAAACCGACCGCATCGACGAATCGTGGATTCTCTTTTTGCGGTATCGGTTAGACCATGAAGTCCGGGCACCGTATGATTACCGGAAAATTAAACTGGTGGCATCCGATGAAGTCGGAACACGCAACATTGCTGCACAGATGGTGGAAAATGCTTCGCTGCGGAATGCCATTGATGTCATCGGTCTGCATTATACCACATTTGGGGATTCTTATACGAACCTGCTGAATGAAGCATATGGAAAAGAAATCTGGTACAGTGAGGGCAGTGCTCCATGTAATTTGTCAGAACTGACCGTTCAGGCAGACCAATCCGGTTTGGTTGGAAAGAACAGTGCCATTGATATTGCAAACCGGATTATCAACAGCTATTATAACGGCAAAATGTGTATGTATGAGTTCCGTCCGGCAATCGCTGCCAACTATGATGGGGCATATGATGAACCAAAACACCTGATTGCTGCACAAGAACCGTGGTCGGGCTTTTATCGGCTGGATAGCGGTTTCTGGATGGCAATGCATTTCAGCCGGTTTTCTCCAAAGGGCTGGCTGTTTGTGAACGGGGCTTGTTATGGGGACGGCGAAGAAAATCACGCCATTGAACATACCAGCCATAACTTCATGACGTTGGTTTCCCCAGACCGTTCAGAAATGACGATGCATTTCACTAACGAGGACTTGTTCCCAAGAACATACTCCGTTCAGCTGAAAGATATGGGCTTTACGAACCGGATGCTTTCCACTGTGATTACAACAGGGCCGAATCCGGGTGAAGCATTTGATGCAAATTGGTTTCGGCGGGGAAAGCCGATTAAGCCGAGCCACCGCAACGGGGAAACCTATTTCATCAAAGTGCCGCCGCAGAGCATCATGACGATTACCACACTGGATACCGGATGGGTCAATGGTGTGGAAACATTTTCGCATAATATCCCGAATGCAGAGCGTTTGCCGCTGCCGTATCAGGACAATTTCCGGTATCAGTCGGATGAAATCATGGTACGGGGCTGTGCACCTCGCTATATGACCGACCAAGGCGGTGCATTTGAACTGATTCACTCCGACCAAGACGGTGATATTCTCTGCCAGCGAATCAAAAAGGGAAATATTCCTGCAAACTGGCGGTATCGGGGCACACCAGAACCCATTACCTGCTTAGGCGATGACCGCTGGAGAAGTTACAGTGCAGAAATTGAAGTGCGTCTGGATAACCGAGATGCAGAAAACTACGCTGGTTTTGGAATTCGCTATAATTCAACTGTAACTTGTGAAACCACTTCTCGTTGCGGCTATACCGGGATTCTCTACGGAGATGGACGCTGGCAACTGTTGGATATGGACAATGTTGCAGCAGAGGGCAACTCCATGACGGTTCGGGCAACCGACTGGAACAAGTTGAAGCTGCTGATTTTGGGAGATTCGATTTTCTTCTTCCTGAATGGCGACTTGCTGACAACTTACCGCCCACAAAGTCCGGTAAACTCCGGTCGAATTTCCATTTGCAGCGACTATGAAATGAATACATTCCGGAATTTGCAGGTGACACCGCTGCCGATTCTGCCATTGTATGTAAGAAGAGTAGACTGCTTCTCGGAAGAAATTTTCTATAATGACTTTTGGGATATTTGTACCACCGAATCCTATCGCTTCTATCACCGCACTTCAATGAAGGCACAGCCACAGGCAGCGTTCTCCTGTCAGTTTACCGGAACGGGTATCGCTGTCATTGGAACGGCAAGAAATGCGGAATTTGAAGTGGTTTTGGATGGCGAGCAGCTATATGAAACCTTGTTCGTACCATACAGTGCCCCACGGCAGGCTTGCTTGACGATTGACCAGCTGTCGAATGGCACACATACCCTGCAAATGACGCTGAAAAGCGGTGATTTCAAGCTGGATGTGCTGGAAGTTCCGGAAAACTTCACGATGATGCCAGATATTTTAACGGTCACTTCTGCTGCACAGGCAGCTGCGGAAGAACATGCTCTTGCAGAACAGCAGAAAGCACTTGCCAAGAAACAGGCTGCCGAAAACATCAAGAAAACCTTACAGCAGGCAGTTGCTGCTTTGCAGCCGGAAAAGCCAGCAGAAGAACCAAAGTCAGAAACGCCAGCAGCTGCGGAATCGGAAACAGATGCAGAAAAGCAGCCGACCTTTAAGGAAGTGCTGGAAAATTCCGGCGTGATTGGTGTGATTTCCAACAATGCAGCCAAGAAGAAAGAACAGCTGGAGCAGGACGGAAAGACCGAGGCAGATGAAACGCCGACGGTAATGGAATTTCCGCTGCCACATCAGGATTTTGAAGCAGCTGCTTCGCTGACACCTATTCCGGAACACGCTGAAGAATCAGTGAAGATTGAACCGCTGCCAGAAACCGATTCGGAAACAAGTGAAGAGCCTGTTTCCGCTCCGGCAGCAGAGCCGGAATCAAAACCGGAAGCAGCTGCTCCGACAGAATCAGAATCGGCAGCAGCAGCCCTAGTTGAGCCAGAACAGCCAGCAGAACCGCAGCAATCAGAAGAGCCAATTTCTGCTACATCAGAATTTATCGCAACACCAGAAGAAGCATCTGCAACGGAAACAACGACATCAGAACAGCCAGTTTCTGAACCAACTGCACCGGAAACAGCGACAGAATCCGCTGCCGCTCCTTCTACAGTGACCTATATTGAAGAGGAATGGGACGACTTGCCGATGCCGGAACTGCCACCGCAGGAAACCGCATCGCCTGCACCGCAGCAGCCAAAACCAACCGCTGCACCGCCGAAAAAGCCGATTACACCAACCCCTTCGCCTGCACCGAAAATGCCACCGCTGCATCCGCCGGTCTTGAATGACCCGATGCAGTCTGAACCATATCGAAAAGATTTTAACATTGATATTGATATCTAAGAGCAGAAAGGATTTCTTATGAAATGCAATCAAGATTTGTTTGAAACCCTATTTCAAACGGCACAAAAGCCACTGGTTATGGAATGCTCGCAAGCATTAGAGGCAATTCGCTTTTCGCTTCCGATTGATTGGACGGTACAGCAGCAGTCAGAATCTTTGCTATACTTATTGCCATCAGAGGGAGAAAGTTCACTGAGTGTGCAGAGTGTCGTCCCAGAATCCACAGATATCATGGATTTTGAAAGCGTGTCTGTTCTGCATGCATTTGCAGACGGCATGCGGGAACAGCTCGAAAACTACGCTTATACGGAACTTTGTGACTATGAGGGCGTTTTCGATGCAGAACAGCCGATTTACGGGATGCGGTATACGGTTACCGTCAATGATGTGGAAATGACAACCGTTACCCTTCTGTTTCTGGTAGAACATCGGATTTACTGCTTGAGTTTTTCCGATGCTTTGCAGACAGAACTGTTTCCCTATGCAAAATCATTCTTGGAAAATCTGATGATTTCCGAATAATTTGATATTGCGTATCTTGACAAAACCGCTTGTATGGAGTTTCCAGAAAAGCGGTTTTGTTTGATTTTGACAGCAGGAGGGACGGGTTTATATGATACATCTTGTGCCAGTTTCAAAGAGATTGCCGATGATGGATTTTTGAACAGGAATTGTTAAAACGAATCAAGCAAACCTATCCGGTGCAGAAAAATGGAACGATTCTGTTCCGGTTTCCAAGACTATTCTGGATTGCAAGAAAAGAATGCTAAGAAAAAAGGGAGGAATCGCTATGCGAAGAAGCGAACGGGAAGTAACCGACTGCAATGAGATTCGACAGATTTTAGAACGGGCAGAAGTGTTGCGGCTTGCGATGCACGATGAGCCATACCCGTATATTGTGCCGGTCAACTTTGGGTTTACCATGCAGGATGACCAGCTTGTCTTATTTTTTCACGGGGCAAAAGTCGGGAAGAAATGCGACCTGCTGCAAAAAAATCCGCATGTTTCCTTTGAAGTAGAGGGGAAACAGCAGTTGATTCCGCCGAATGGAGCAGCATCCTGTACGGCCGGCTTTGCCTATGAAAGTGTAATTGGTCAGGGGATTGCAGAACTCGCACCGGAAGAGAAAAAAGAAGATTTGCTGAAAAAGCTGCTGGAGCATTACCGAATTCCGTTTCAGTCATTTTCACAGGCACATCTTGAACGAACTGCTGTCTATCAGATTATTGTTAAGCAGTATACCGCCAAGAGAAGACCGATTCCACAGGGAAGATAAACCCATCATAAAAATAAAATCAAATGCAGCAATGCCCCGAACAGTTCACACCGTTCGGGGCATTGCTTGCAAGCGTTAAAGGTTGCTAATTAGCAGCCACAACCGCAGCCGTTGTTGTTGCAGCCACAGCCACCGCCGCAGTTACCGTAGCCACCACAGCCGCAGCATACAAACAGCACGATCAGAATGATAATCCACCAGCAACCGTTGTTTCCATCGCATCCACACATCGTAAAAATCTCCTTTTTTGTAGATTAAATTTGAAACAAACGACTTTCTGTCTGTTTCATAGTACATCATATGCAAAAGTCAAAAAAGCGTTCCTACTTCGACAGATAACGCACAAGTTTTGTGGCATACTAAATTTATATGAGTGCAGAAAGGAATTTGGTATATGCGATATACAGATGGGTTTACAGGAAAAGCCATTCTTGCTTTGAAAGAAGCAATCTGTGCGGCGGAAGAATTGGGACATACTTACATCGGCAGTGAACATTTGCTGCTGGGACTGCTGGAGGAGGGCAGCAATGCTGCCGCAGCCATGCTGGCAGCTCAGCACATCACTGCACAACGGGTGCGGAATGCGTTGGTGGAACTGGTCGGAAGAGGGATTCCGGCACAGGTGCAGGAGGACTGCCTCACCCCTGCTTTGAGTGAAATTATGCAGCAGGCAAAGGCATTTTCGAAAGAAGATGGTCGCAGCCTTGCCGGAACGGAACATCTCCTGCGTTCGATTCTGCGAACGCCCTGCTGTACAGCAGTTGCGATTCTGAAGAAGTTGGGCGTTAGCTTGAATCAACTGGGGGCAGTCAGTCGGCAGGAAACCTCTTGTCATCTCCGCATGGAGGAACGGCGAACAGAGCGAATTTCAAAGAAAACACTGCCGAACCTCTTTCAGTATGGGAAGTGGATGACCGATCCGGCATTGCTGCATCAATATGACCCCGTAATCGGACGGGAAGCGGAATTACAGCAGATGGTTCAGATTCTCACTCGCCGCACTAAAAATAATCCCTGTCTGGTGGGCGATGCTGGCGTTGGGAAGACGGCGATTGTAGAGGGCGTTGCTCAGAAAATCTTACGGGGCGAAGTACCGGAAGCCCTTTTACCGCAGCATATTTTCTCGTTAGATTTGCCAGCATTGCTGTCGGGGGCAAAATATCGGGGCGATTTTGAAGAACGGTTTCGGAACTGCTTGCAGGAGGCAACCCAGAACGAACAGATTATTTTATTTATTGATGAACTGCATACGATTGTTGGAGCAGGGGCAGCTGAAGGGGCAATTGATGCTGCAAATATGTTGAAGCCGCAGCTTGCCCGTGGAGAAGTCAAGCTGATTGGAGCAACGACAACAGAAGAATTTCGCAAATATATCGAGAAAGATAGTGCGTTGGAACGGCGGTTTCAGCCGATTCAGGTTTTAGAGCCCAGCCCAGAAGCTTGCTTTTCAATTCTCTGCGGATTAAGGGAAACATATGCGAACTTTCATCACATTGAAATTCCGGATGCGATTTTACGGCAGGCGGTTTCCTGTTCGGTTCGCTATCTCCACGACCGCTATTTGCCAGATAAGGCGATTGATTTGCTGGATGAAGCCTGTTCTCGTGCTCGAATTCGCTGCGAGCAGGAACATGTTTCCTGTCCGGTGGTGACAGAATCCGACCTTGCAGAAATCGTTTCCATGCGGATTGGAATTCCCGTGCAGAAGATTACGACTGCTCAGCAGCAGCGATTGATGACGTTGGAACAGGAGTTGCAGCAGCAAATTATCGGACATACTGCGGCAATTCGGCAGCTTTCCGCTGCATTGATTCGTGCCAGAACGGGACTGCGAGAGGAAAACCGTCCAATTGGATGCTTTTTGTTTACAGGTCCAACCGGTGTTGGTAAGACAGCTCTGGCGAAAGCAGCCGCTCTGCATTTGTTTGACGATAAAGATAGCCTGATCCGGTTTGATATGTCGGAATACATGGAAAAGCATACCGTTTCCAAGCTGATTGGAGCACCGCCCGGATATGTGGGCTATGAGGAGGGCGGAACGCTGTGCGAACGGGTGCGAAAACGTCCATACTGTGTGATTCTCTTCGATGAGATTGAAAAGGCACATCCGGATATCTGTAATATTCTGCTACAAATTATGGAAGATGGCGTTTTGAGTGATTCCAACGGCAGAAAAACAGATTTTACCAATGCTCTGTTGATTTTAACGTCCAATCTCGGTGGAACGGGCAGCAAGCCGCCTGCTGGATTTGTACAGACGACACAGGCGACCAGTGAAACGGCTTTGCGGCAGTATTTTTCACCGGAATTTTTAGGGCGATTGGATGCAATCATCCCGTTCCAGCCCCTGACACAGGAAGAACTCTGTCAGATTGCAGAAAAACAGCTGCAAAATTTGCAAAAACGAATGGAACAACTTCACGTTCAGCTGCACTTCACCCAAGAAGCTGTGCAGCAGCTTGCCCATGCACCGGATACCGGACGATATGGAGCAAGACCGATGCGGCGATATCTGACAGAGGCAGTGGAAACGCAACTGGCACAGCAACTCTTACAGAAAACCATTGCTGCAGGTGACCAAGTGCTGTTGTCTGCAAACGAACACACGTTTTCCTTGACCAAAGAAACCACAACCGTGCATTCCTAATTCAATTAAGATGCATGAGAAAAATCCCCTCTTTCTGCCATCATATGCGGACATAGGACAATTTCTTTCCGGCATATAGATGAGAGAAAGGGGGGATTTTGATGTTTTTATCGGCATTATTTCAACAGCTGCTCTGCTTTTTTCTGCATGTGGAAACCTCTGGAGCATTCCGCAAGCCGCTCTCACAAAAAGAAGAACTGCGATGTTTTCAGCAGATGCGTGCAGGGGATGCCTTAGCACGGGAAAAACTGATTCTGCATAATATGCGGCTCGTCGCACACATTATCAAAAAATATTACACCAATCAGACGGAACAGGAAGATTTGCTTTCCATCGGAACAGTTGGGCTGATGAAAGCTGTTTCTACATTTGACTATGAAAAGGGAGCACGGTTTGCGACTTATGCCAGCCGCTGCATTGAAAATGAAATCTTAATGCATTTCCGCACCTGCCGGAAACAGGGAGATGCCATTTCCATGGCAGAGCCAATTGATACGGATAAAGACGGCAACCAATTGACGTTGCTGGATATTATCGAGGACGGCTGCGATATTCAAGAACAAGTGGCATCACAAATGCAGATTCAGCAGCTTTACCAGTTTTTACAGCAAAAGCTAACGCCACGAGAAGTAGAGATTTTGGTACATCGCTATGGGCTGTATGGGCAGATTCCCATGACGCAGCGAGAAGTTGCCAAGAAGATGGGTATTTCTCGTTCGTATGTTTCCCGTCTCGAAAAACGGGCAATTGCCATGCTACGGAAACAGTATGATCAAACGCCTTTTTCCAGTTTTTGATGCCGTTGGTCAGCACGATAGACGAAAAAGAGCAAAATCAGACTGCCCAGCAGTGCTCCACAGCTGTCAATCCCAATATCTAACAGCCTGCCGGTTCTGCCCGGAACAAATAATTGATGGAATTCGTCTGTGGTGGCATAGAAAATGCAGAATGCCCATGCACAAAACCAGCCTGCCGAAAGAGAGTGTTCTTTTTTCAGGCAATATGTCATCATCGTTGCACAGGAGAGCAGCCCCAAGATGAAATATAGCGTAAAATGAGCGATTTTTCGGATGAGAAACGCCATAGAAGTGTGCGTGCTGCTCTCTAAATCCATCGCATCCGCTGGAATCCAAGCGGTGCAAATTTCTGCAATTTTATGTAAAACGCCATTGCTAACTGCGTTCGATTGTGTTGCATCTTGTGCGGAGAAGCAGAAAATCACAACACACCATAAAAGCGTACAGCAGAACCAGAAACCGGAACGCTGATAAAATTTTTGTGTCTGCATCAACAAAACCTTCTTTCTCAATGATGCTCCTATTATACACAAATCCCGGCAAAAAGTAAAGAGCTGTGGAACGAATTTGTAAGGGATTTTTTTACAAATTCTGACGAACAAGCGAAAAATGGTCGGATTTTCCAGAGGAAACAGAAAAAGAAACTGCAATTCGTATGATTTTTTTAGAATAGGACTTGTCACAACCAGAAAAAAATGTTATAATAACAGGGAAGTATGTCTTGATCTTTTTCAGTCGGATAGAAAGGAGTTCCCGTTCGGTAATCTGCCGGACTGGAAAAAACGCATTATGGAACAAACGCAAAATCTTGGACGAAAACGTGCGATGTCCGTCATTAGCTTGTTATATTTTTTGCTGATTGTAGCATTGGCGGTGCTCAGCTTTTTTTATACGGTAGAAGTTCCGCAAAAGGCAGCTTGCTGCGTGGTTTTGATTGCCATTTCCGGCGGTGCACTGGCAGCCATGCTGTATTCGAGAAAACAGGTGCTGACGAAAATATGCAGCGTGTTGCTGTTGCCATTTTTATTGCCATCTGTGCTGCTCTGTTTTGGAGAGTGGGAAGTACTCGTCCCCTTGGTCGTGACGGCTCTGCTGGCATTTTTCCTATGTGGCTGTACCGAAACGATTAAAACCGTCTTTGGAACGATTTTCCTGCTGTTGTATGTGCTCGGTTCGCTGGCGTATTTTTTGGGAAGTTCGCTGTTCTCTACCTCTATGGCATCGACCGTTGTAGATAGTGGGATTTCACCTTCTCGCAAGTATCGGTATGAAGTCATCAACACCGAGGATAGCTCCAACGGCAGCACTGCCGTGACGGTTGAACCGAATAATTATGATGTAAACCTGGGCGTTCTCGAATTTCGGGCAGAGGGCTATGAACGGACGGTTTCGCTGGAACGACCCATGCAGGAAGAAACAGTTGTTCGCTGGGAAACCCAGACCCGTCAGCAGATTACCGAAGAATTGCTCACCATTTCCGAAGATGTCACGTTGCAGTTACCAGCAAGCGACCGGAAAGCGTTGGGCTATGATGAAAACACTACCATTTATCTGCGAAACCTGACCGATCAGGATTTAGAGCGGCTAGGCGTTCCGCAGAACAATGATGTTATGTATGTAAACGATCAGGTTTGTTTCCGGTCTTACATTGCAATTCTGGAGGATTATTTCTCTCCATCCAAACACGCAATTTCTGCTTTTTAATTGAGGGTATCAAAGAGAAAAAACGGACATCTTGATCAGTGTCCGTTTTTTCTGTTTCAAATGGAAAGGAACGATGAACCATGGCAAAGGAAAAATTAGAGAAAACCAATGCAATTCGGATTTTAGAACGGGAAAAGGTTTCCTATCAGCACCGCAGCTGGTCAGCAGCGACAAAAGAGAATACGGGTGTGGAACTGGCACAGGCACTCGGACAGCCACCGGAACAGGTATTTAAAACGCTGGTTACGGTTGGAAAATCTGGGAATCATTATGTTTTTATGCTGCCTGTTGCAGAAACGCTGCATCTGAAAAAAGCAGCGGCTGCCGTCGGGGAAAAAGCAGTTTCTATGATTAAGGAGAAAGAATTGCTGCCGTTGACTGGCTATGTACACGGCGGTTGTTCTCCCATTGGCATGAAAAAGCTGTTTCCAACCGTCATTCATGAAAGTGCTCTGCAATTTGATACGATTTTGTGCAGTGCTGGGAAAATCGGGCATCAGCTGGAAGTTTCCCCGTTGGATATTCAGAAAGTGACGGGCTGCACTTTTGCAGATATTATTGAGTAATTAGGCGGAAGAGCAAACGTGCTGCTTTTTGGAGAGCAGCGGAATCGCAGTGATTTTCCCGTAACTTTTGAGCAGGGCGTAGTCAATGAGGATAGCAGGCAGCAGGCAAATCCATGCGAACTGCATGCCATGCAGTAATCGTAATCCACAGAGTGGCACTTGAAATGCCAGTGCTGCTGCAAACAGCGTAAATCCGACATCACTCCAGAACGAAAAGCGAATACGGGCAGTTTTACAGGTTTTCCAGAGGCGGAAACAGTTTCCGCAAACATTGCTAGCGTAGTAGGAGAGCACGATTCCGTAAAAGCCGAATTTTGGAATGCAAACTAAAACAATTGCAATCCGAATCGTATATTCTGCTAAGTAGTTGAGGGAAGAGAACGACTGCTGCCCCATGCCCTTTAAAAGGGCTTCCAAGACGATTTCCAGATAGATGAAGGGCACAACAGGAGCTAACAGACGAATCAAATGGCCTGCTAATGCTCCGCCATCTAACAATGTACCAATGAGATTGCCATATAACAGCAATCCGGCAGCGATAAAAATAGAGAGCTGCAACGTTTTCTGGATGACTGCTTTTGTCAGCCGCTGCAAGTGGGCTTGGTTGTTGGCAGCCGTTGCACGGGCAGCTTCTGTGATTAAGATACCGGAGAGAGCACAGAGAATGGTAGATGGAAAAAATAGCACCGGAATTACAATTGCTTCAAATGTGCCGAACTGACTCAGTGCCAATTCCGTGGAGTTTCCAGCTTGTCGGAGCGTGACCGGAATCAAAGCATCATTGGTGCTGCTCAGAGCAGCTGTTAAGCATCCGCCGAATAAAACGGGTATCGCTGCATGAATGTATCTGCCAAAAGAGAGCGAACATGTTCCCGTACGGGGCAGGCGGCTTCTCCAGCAGAACCAGAGCAGGCAGAAAAAGCCTAAAATCGTACTGCATCCGGTGCTATATGCCATTGCCATGCAGACAGAGGCATTCGTATGAACAGATTGCAGCTGCAACAACAGCATGAGCACACCGCAGCGGCTCAGACATTCGACAATATCACAGATGGCAGGGTCTGCCACCCGACAGACGGCATTCAGATAGCCTTTTAAACAGGAACAAACACCGCCCAGCGGTAAAATCAGTGTAAAGATACGGACAGCAGCGGCAAGGTCTGCACTTTTCAGGAATCGCAGGCTCAGCGGTTCAGCACTGCAAAAAATCAGGGCAGAAACCGGAATCCCTAACAGCAGACAAAAACCAATGGCATAGCCTAAAACACGGTTAGGGTTGCCATTGGGCTTTCCCAACTCCTCCGATACAAAGCGGCTGGTGCAGAGAAAGCCGTTGCCATTCGCAGCGACCGCAGCCAGCTGAAAAAAAGAGCCAGTTAGTGCAACAATTCCGACAGTTGCAGAACCGATGCGGTGCGTGAGCCAGACGTTTAGCAATAAGCTTACCCATTCCAGAAAAAACTGTACCACGGTCAATTGAATGGTATCTTTGAGAATACTTTTTCGTTGCATGAAGTCCCTCCTGTCTATGGGTTTGGTTCAGTTTATGCAGGAGGATGGGGGTTCATGAATGATGAAACCGCAGTGCAGAGGAATAAATAGGATTCAAAACAGAAAAAACGATGCCAACTTGTTACCGTTGGCATCGTCTTTTTGTAAAAATGCGATTTTCGTTAGTATTCCCAATCTTCTGTATTCCAATCAGTTTCTGCTAGTGCATCGGTTTCGGTTTCCGTTTCGGTTGTTTCTGTATCCTCGCCGTCACTGGTTGCCGTTGTCGTTGTTGTTTTCGTCTCGGCTTCATCCAGATTGGTTACCCCAGTATCAACAGTAATGATGAATCCATCGACATTGTTTCCGGAAACGGTGTATTCCTGATCCGGCGGTACCATGACATAAGTGCTGTCGCCAGCTTCTGCCGGTACATAATAGACCTGATAAACCTTTCCGTCCCAGTTGGTGATTTCCAACGGGTTGTCAACAGAATAATCCTTCAGTGTTTCTGTATATTCCTCTAAACAAAGGTCGTTTTGCTGCATATAATAAGCATGAGGCTGCCCCACATAGCGATAGTGCCATGATTCATACCGGATTTCCGTCAGGTCAGTTTTATTTTCCGGATACCGCAGAATGAATCCATAGTGGGCACAGTTCTGGTTGATCCAGTCATATTCTCCCGTGCCGTCATAGTCGGCGGAAATACCGTCTTCAAACAGCGAAAAGTCCATAGCATAGCCGGTTTCATGTTCGCTGTATCCGGGCTTTGCAACCAGCGTAGACGTATCTTCGCCCGTGTCCTCTAAATCAGCATCATATAATTCCTGCTGCTGTTCGGTAGTACGATAGCCGCTGATGATAATAATATCATCGTGACCGGTTTCCGTCTGGAAGTCGTCCAGCATATTGTTCAGGTTTTCGATGACATCGCCCCGCAGCATCAGTTCTGAGCCGCTGACAGAATAGGAATCCGTTTTCTTCTCATAAACCGCTTCCAATTCGTTTTCGTCTGTGCTCTCATAGGCGGTGGAGTTATTCACCAGAATCAAATCCCCGTTGTGAATTTCCTGATTGTCCATGGAAACGCTCTTATACAGGTCGCTCTGATTGCCGTTTTTGTTGGAATCCGTTGTTCCTGTTGGGTCTGTAGAATCCGGTGTGGTTGTGGTGAGTGGAACTTGCTGGGCGTTATCCTCCAGCCAGGTGCTGCCGGACATTGTGTTGACTTCTGTCCAGTTGTCCAAAAATGGATGCAGCAGCGTCAGCCGCATGGCAACCAACAGGGCAGCAGAGATTGCAACTTCTGCCAAAATCCAGCCTGTCCGTCGGTTTTCTTTTGTATTGGCTGAGCCGGAAGCAGTTGGATTCGATTTGGATGGTAATTCTACCGATTCTTTCGGCAGTTCTTTTGCTGTCGGTTGTTCCGAAGCGGTTTCGGCAACAGACTGTATTTTTTTCGTCTGTTCCTCCTGTTCAGCAGTTGATTTCTTTTTCTTTCTCTTTTTTTCCTGCATGTAAAAATTGCCTCCTTTTGGTTTGTATGCACCCCTTGCACACAGAAAACCGCTTTTCTTTATTATACCACACCAGATTGAAAAAGGAAAGTCTTTTTTCGGTTTTTTTTATTTTTTTGCAGGGAATCTCGGCGGTTTTCCGAAAAAGAAAAAGTTTTTTTCAAAAAAAGCGGGCTTTTCAAGAAAATCGTGGAAGTTATGTCGCTTTTTCGATTTTTATCTTGACAGTGAAAGAAAAATCATGCTATAATAAAAAGAATGAATGCAGAAATCGGCACTTGTCTACGCTCTTTCTTTTCTTTTTTGTACTGCTCTGAGGAAGTCCCATCTTTGGAGCACGAATTGCAGAAATCAAGAGAAACGGCGTATCTTATTTTTTGTCAATCAGGTCTTGCGGGACGCATCGGAAACGTGCGGTCTGGTCATTTTTCCCATTCGCCCAGCAAAAAAATAAACGCAGGTGTAGCATTTCGCCATTCATGAAAAACAAAAAAGGAGAACACATGCATGAAGTTTGAACTTCTGGAGGTTGCCGGAACGCATATTTTCAGCATGAAAGCAATGACGCTGGTCTTGTTTTTCATCTTTGCAATTATTGTTGTCGGTTACCTGGTCGGAAAAATTTCCATCAAGGGCGTATCGTTAGGCTCTGCTGCAATCTTTTTGGTTGCACTGGTTGCCGGACATTTCAAGGGCGTTGCGTTTCAAGACATTGCCTCTTGGCAGGAGAGCCTGCCGGCAGTCGATCACTATTTTAAGTTGGTGCAGAACCTGGGGTTGGTTTTGTTTGTAACCTCTGTTGGATTGATTGCAGGGCCGAGCTTCTTTAAGAACCTGAAAAAGAATGCAAAGTCTTATGTTGCACTGGGCGGTATTATCATTATTACCGGATGTCTGGTTTGTGCAGCCATTACGCTGCTTGTTCCAAACATCAATTCGTCCATGAGCGTTGGACTGTTTGCCGGTGCGTTGACCAGTACGCCGGCATTTGCAGCAGCACAGGAAGCCGTTGGCGAAGCAAATCCGCTCTATGGCAATGTTGCCGTTGGCTATGCGATTGCGTACCCGTTCGGGGTTATCGGCGTTGTATTGTTCGTTCAGATTATCCCGAAAATCCTGCATGCAAACATGGATGAAGAACGAGCAAAGCTGGTTTCGATTCAGTCGAATGATGCAGTTGGCGGCAAGCAGAAAAAGCTGTTTGAAATGGATAAGTTCGGCATCGCAGCATTTTTCTTAGCAGTGATGCTAGGGTTGATACTGGGTTCGTTTCATATTCCGTTGGGAAAAGGTTCATTCAATCTGGGAACAACGGGTGGCCCATTGATTATAGGTTTGATTTTCGGACACTTCGGCAGAATCGGCAAGCTGAGCCTGAAAGTTGACCAGCACGTTTTGAGCCTGTTTCAGGAATTGGGCTTGATTCTGTTCTTAATTGGTGCTGGTATGGACGGCGGTGCAGAATTTGTTGCTGTCTTGAAGGAATACGGGGCATTGCTGTTCCTGTGGGGAGCATTGATGACTTTGATTCCGATGATTGTTGGATTCCTGTTTGCAAAGTATGTTTTGAAGCTGAGCCTGTTCAACAACTTAGGTTCGATTTGCGGTGGTATGACCAGTACGCCGGCATTGGGCACGCTGATTAAAACAGCCAATACCCCGAATGTAGCTTCTGCTTATGCTGCAACTTATCCGATTGCATTGATTCTGGTTGTGCTGCTCGCACAGTTCCTGACGAGATTATAAGGATTTCCTGATTGACAAGAAAGCGTGCATGCGATTGTGTGCACGCTTTTTCTCTGCATGAAGATCAGGCGGAAAGGTTGCAGGGATGGCTGCATAGAATGAGAATAACCAAAGTCAAACCCGAAATATAAAAATTAAAAAATCAATATTCGAAATTTGCATGCCTACTTGACAGATTGCAAAAAAACGTCTATAATAAGAATCGTGTTTTCCAGATGCATTCAGAAATAAAAAATAGGGAATTAGGGAGGATTTATGTCATTCACAACGATTGAATTCATGTTTCGATTCTTGCCCATCTTCCTGATCGTTTATTATGTCGTGCCGACACGATATAAAAACATGATCTTGTTGATTGGCAGCTTTGTATTTTATGCGTGGGGACAGCATTTCTATTTGCTGTTGCTGATGCTGTCGATTGTCGTCAACTATACATTTGGTAGGTTGATTGGAGAGAGGCGGGCACAAAGGAAGCCCTTACTCATACTTGGCTTGATTTATAACTTCGGGCTGCTGGTATTTTTCAAATATACCAACTTCTTTATCGAAAACATCAATGCCCTGCTCACGGCGACCCACATTCAGATTCCAACCATTTCCGTGGTCATGCCGTTGGGCATCAGCTTCTATACATTTCAAGTGGTTTCTTACTTAGTGGATGTCTATCGAGGTGAACAGCGTCCGGTTAAGAATATCATTAATTTGGGCGTATATATTGCGATGTTCCCGCAAGTTACCTCTGGGCCAATCGGACTTTACAGCGAACTAGAACCGACTTTGCTCCGCCGGCACTGCTCTGTGCTGAATCTGGAATCGGGGCTAAAGACCTTTATCATCGGTATGGGTGCAAAGATGCTGCTTGCAAATCCGATGGGAACGCTCTGGGCTGGGATGTCCCGTTATGGCTATGAAACACTGTCCTGCCCATATGCATGGCTGGGGGCATTCGGATATAGTTTCCAGCTGTATTTTGACTTCGCCGGTTATTCCCTGATGGCGATGGGTCTGGGGCAGATGCTGGGCTTGTATGTGCCGAGAAACTTTGACCATCCTTATATTTCCGGTTCGATGGCGGAATTCTGGCGGAGATGGCATATGACCTTGGGACGCTGGTTCAAGAAGTACTTATATTTTCCGCTGGGCGGAAGTCGGTGCAGCTTTGCAAAGACCATTCGGAATACGTTTGTGGTCTGGGCATTTACCGGACTTTGGCACGGTGCAAGCTGGAACTTTGTATTGTGGGGATTGATTTTCTTCGTGCTCCTGACGATTGAACGGCTGGGGCTGGGAAAACTGCTGGCAAAAACAAAGGTACTGAAACATATTTATGTGATTTTCCTGATTCCGCTGACATGGGTCGTGTTTGCTCTGCCGAATATGCAGGATATTGCAACATATTTCTCCCGTCTGTTCCCGTTCTTTGCAGACAATACCGCAAGCTTTGTCAATACCAAGGATGTTATACGGGCACTGCACGACTATTGGTATTTGTTAATCGCCAGCGTTGTGTTCTGTCTGCCGTTCCCGTCCAGATGGTATGAAAAACATAAAAACAGCAAACTGGTGATTTTGGGACTGGTTTTGATTTACCTGATGTCTGTTTATAAGATGCAGACCCAGACCAGCAACCCATTCCTGTATTATCAGTTCTAAGGAGAGGAGATTTCATGGATTTTTTAAAGCAATGCCCCCTGTTGATTTGTGTACTGCTGACCTCTCTGCTGATTCCGTGGGAACTGCTGAAAAAAGAGGATGACAGTCAAAAGGCTGCTCCGACAACGGTCGCAAAAATTACAACCGTTGCGACAGAGGCAGCAACCACTGCACCGCCTGCCAATGATGGAGCAACACCGGACGGCAGCGAAACCGCTGTTTCCGGCAGTGATTTGACGACAACAACGGTTACAACAGAAGCGGCTGGGGAATATGTTCCGCTTGCAAATGCTGATGAAAGCTATTTTGAAGATGCTCTGTTTATCGGAAACTCTCGAACTGTAGGCATGTATCTCTTTGGCGATATGCCGGAAAGTACGGATTTCTTTGCCGATGTTGGTATGACGATCTATGATGTGATGGATGCAAATATTGATGTTCCGCCAGAAAGCGGTTCAAGCAATACGCTGACGGGCTTGCTGACTGCCAAGCAGTACGGAAAGATTTATATCATGTTTGGCATCAACGAACTGGGCACGGGTACGTCTGAGTCGTTCGTAGAATATTATCAGTCTGTGGTACAGCAGATTTGTCAGATGCAGCCGGATGCGATTGTCTATGTACAAAGTATCATCAATGTTGCAGCGTCGGCGGAAACCGATGTCATCAGCAATGCAAATATCAACGAAAAAAATGCGTTGCTGTCCCAGATTGCCGATAACAAGCAGGTCTTTTATATTGACCTGAATCCTTCTTTGGTGGACAGCAGTGGCTACTTAAATTCGGACTATACTTCAGATGGCATTCACTTGGGCGGCAGCTCGCTGCCACTCTGGAAAGATTGCCTGCTGGCAAATGCAATGCAGAAAAATTCGGGAGCAGGTGCTGCCAGAGGAGCAACGACAACCGTAGCTACAACATTGGATGCTGCTGCACCAGCAGAAGAAGATTCCGAAGCAAATCCGGAATAAGCAAATTTATTCATACAGAAAACAAGGGTATCTGGAAACAGATGCCCTTCTTTTTTATTTGAAAAAAGAAAAATTTGCATTGCTGTCCGCGATGGAGAAACAATTGAATTTCCTGTAAAAACACGTTTTTGCTTTCAAAAACAAATTGCACGAACAGAATTCTTTGAAAAAGATGGTTTTTTTCAATCAAACTGATTTTTTATTATTTGGATAGGATGGAATGATTTTTTTCTTTTCTTTTTCTAGATAGCCCTTGCAAAATGATTTAAAAAGTGTATAATGATACTCATACAGAAATTCAGACAGTTCGACATTGCTTTTTAATGTTTCTACAGGATAGCGACAGACTTTTAAAATCACAGAATTGTGTTCTGTTTGCGAAAGGAAGCGAAAAACAAATTCCTGCCGAACGGCAGACATGCAGAAACAAAAACAAATCTGTTTACAATGTGGAGGTACTGAATGGAAAAGCCATATAATCCGTTTGAGAATGTACAAACTGTCATGGAAGAAGCCATGGAAGTGGGCGGAATTGACCGGACAATGTTTGAAATTATCCGAAATCCGCAGCGAGAAACGAAAGTGTATTTGCCGGTGGAAATGGATGACGGCAGCATTCACGTGTTCGAGGGCTGGCGGGTACAGCATTCCAACATCCGTGGACCATTTAAGGGCGGAATCCGTTTTCATCAGGATGTCAATCTGGATGAAGTCAAGGCACTGGCAACATGGATGTCCTTGAAGTGTGCCGTTGCAAATATTCCGTATGGCGGTGCAAAGGGCGGTGTACGGGTTGACCCGCATACGCTATCGAAACGAGAATTATGCCGACTGACACGGCGGTATACTTACGCCATTGAACCGCTGATTGGACAGGATAAGGACATCCCAGCACCGGATGTCAACACCAATGCACAAACGATGGCATGGGTGCTGGATACCTACAGTATGCTGAAAGGAAAGCCGTGTCCGGGCGTTGTAACCGGAAAACCAGTGGAACTGGGTGGCTCAAAGGGCAGACCGTCTGCAACGGGCAGAGGGGTTGTCATCAGTACCAAACTGATTTTAGGAAAGCATGGAAAAGAATTGGCTGGAACGGCGGTTGCCATTCAGGGCATGGGCAATGTTGGCAGCAATGCAGCAAAGATTTTTTATCATCGGAATGCAAAAATTGTTGCATTGAGCGATGTTTCCGGCGGTATTTATTGTGCAGATGGACTGGATGCGGATGCGATTGCAGCTTATACCGGAAACGGCGGTCTGCTGAAAGATTATAACGGTGCTGGTATCCAGCATATTTCCAATCGGGAATTGCTGACCTGTGCCTGTGATGTATTTGTACCGGCTGCTCTGGAAAATCAGATTGATGAGGAAATTGCAGCAGAAATGCAGTGTAAGTTCATTGTAGAGGGTGCAAATGGTCCAACTACTGCGGCAGCAGATAAGATTCTGGAACAGCGTGGTATTGTGTTAGTGCCGGATATTTTTGCAAATAGTGGCGGTGTCATTGTATCCTATTTCGAGTGGGTGCAGAATATTCAGGAACTCACTTGGGAGCGGGAACAGGTCAACGAGATGCTGGAAAAGCTGATGACAAAGGCATTCGCAGCCCTCTATGAAACCGCTCAGGAAAAACACTGCACGCTGCGAATGGGTGCGTATGTGGTGGCATTGCAACGGTTGATTGATGCAGAAGTCATCAAGGGCTTGTTCCCGTAATGCAGAAAGAAATCTATAAAAACTTTATTTTTGAAAGTCCGGTCGGTTCTTTGGAATCGGCTGGATTTTTTTGTTTTCAGGGTGAAAAATGGAAAAAATGGTGCAGATAAATCAAAAAATCGGGAAAATGATGCGGAACGGCGGACATCCGTCCACCACAGAGAAACGGTATAGAGTTTTCAGAATGATGGTTTGAAGGGCAAATTCTTAATAAATCATGGTTTCTGATGGGGGGAGTTTGTTTTTTTAGGTGGGTTCTTGCTACAGAATCAAATTTTTTTGTTTTTCTTTTCTTTTTTCTTGAAAAACCGAGAAAAAGAGTGTATAATATAAATTGCGTGAGGCGAACGGCACCGTTCCCTCATCGTAAAAACTGACTTTAATTTATGCAGGAGGTTTTGACCCATGGTGTTCACATTTAAGAATCAGTACTTGCAGGGCGTATATGACAAGACTGCAAAGTGCTACGCAAATGAACCAGAATTTTTACAGGCTGTTGGTGAAGTACTGCAGTCTCTGGAACCGGTTGTTGCAAAGGATCCGTCCTATGAAACAAACGGCGTTATCGACCGGATCGTAGAACCGGAACGGATGATCAGCTTCCGTGTTTCTTGGGTAGATGATAATGGTAAGGTACAGGTAAACCACGGTTACCGTTGCCAGTTCAATTCTGCAATTGGTCCGTACAAGGGCGGTCTGCGTCTGCACCCGTCTGTTTGCCCGTCTGTTATCAAGTTCCTGGGCTTTGAACAGACCTTCAAGAACAGCCTGACCACACTGCCGATGGGCGGCGGCAAGGGCGGTTCTGACTTCGATCCGAAGGGCAAGTCCGACGGGGAAGTAATGCGTTTCTGCCAGAGCTTCATGACAGAACTCTGCAAGCACATTGGTGCTGACACTGACGTTCCGGCTGGTGATATCGGTACTGGTGCAAGAGAAATCGGTTACATGTTCGGTCAGTACAAGAGACTGCGGAACGAATTCACTGGCGTTCTGACTGGTAAGGCTCTGTCCTACGGCGGTTCTCTGGCAAGAACAGAAGCTACCGGTTACGGTCTGCTGTACTTCACAGAAGAAATGATGAGCGTTATGAAGAACGATACCGTTAAGGGTAAGACCATCGTTGTTTCTGGTTCTGGTAACGTTGCAATCTATGCAACTGAAAAGGCTACTCAGCTGGGCGGCAAGGTTGTTGCTCTGTCTGACTCCAACGGCTACATCTACGATCCGAACGGCATCAACCTCGATGTTGTAAAGCAGATCAAGGAAGTAGAAAGAGGAAGAATCAAGGAATATGTAAACCGGGTAGAAGGTGCAACCTACACAGAAGGCTGCAAGGGTATCTGGACAATTAAGTGCGACATCGCTCTGCCGTGTGCAACACAGAACGAAATCGACGAAGAATCCGCTAAGATCCTGGTTGCAAATGGTACAAAGGTTGTTGCAGAAGGTGCAAACATGCCGTCTACACCGGAAGCAATCGCAGTATTCCAGAAGAGTGGTCTGCTGTTTGGCCCGGCAAAGGCTGCAAACGCAGGCGGCGTTGCAACCTCTGGTCTGGAAATGTCTCAGAACAGCGAACGTCTGTCTTGGACATTTGAAGAAGTTGATGCAAAGCTGAAGGGCATCATGATCAACATCTTCCACAATGCATATGACAGATCCAAGGAATATGGCGTGGAAGGCGACCTGGTTGTTGGTGCAAACATCGCTGGCTTCCTGAAGGTTGCAGATGCAATGAAGTGGCAGGGTGTTGCATATTAATTTGCAACCTACCAGTTCTTTTCATTGACAACATTGTTTTGACACACATCATGGGCATAAAATAAACAAACAAACCCGTTTCGGTGCAGCTGCATCGGAACGGGTTTTTTGCGTCTAACATCAAATTTGTGTGATTTTTCCTATTATAATAGTATACTTCGATAAAAATCGGGACGGCGGTCTTTCTGTACGGGGAACACCTGTCGGGTTTCTGCAACGGTTTTTGCGGAGAGGTCACAGACAAAACAACCCGCTGCACTGCGGCAGTCCTGTAAAATTGTGCCATCTGGAGCAATGAAACGACTGTCACCGCTGTAATGCAGTCCGTCTTGCGTGCCAACACAGTTGATTCCAGCTACATAGACCTGATTTTCAATTGCTCGGGCGGTCAGCAGGCTGCACCAGTGCAGCTTTCGGCGTTCTGGCCAGTTTGCCGGAACAAGCATACAGTCTGTTTTTGGAGCGAGAGCAGAAAAAACTTCCGGAAACCGCAAATCATAGCAAATCAAACAGCCGAACCGAATCCCATCAATTTCACAGGTTGGCAGAGCGTTGCCCTTTTCAAAAAATTGGTCTTCCTGTGCGTAGGAAAAGGGGTGCAGTTTCACCATGTCAAAGAAAAGCGAACCGTCCGGAGCAACAATGCTGTAGTGATTTTCTGCTTTTCCGCTTTCAGCAGCCTTGACCCAGCCAAATCCAAGATAGCATTGCCCAGTGGTTGCCAACTTCTGCATCCAAGGGACGGTATCCAGACCAGCGGCAATGCTGTAATCCGTATCCATATTGAAGCCGGTGAAGCTCATCTCCGGAAACAGCAGCAGCCGCACTTCCATTGCCTGTGCGAGGTTGCAGATGGAGAGAGCTGTTTTCTTGTTTTTTTCGTATTGTTTGGAAAAAATTTCTGTTTGTGCGAGTGCAATTCGCATAGAAAGAACCTCCGAATTTTTTTTCATTATACCATACGATTTCACATTCTGCAAGCATCTTGCAAGAATTTTTTCCATTTTTTATAGAGAAAATCAGAAGATTTGTAAAAAGATGTGAACGGTATTTTTAGGGCTGCACGGAAGTTTTTTAAGTATTTTTTGGTAAAAATAGGAATATTTCTTCGGCTAATAACTATTTTCATAAAAACAGGCACGATTTTTAGAAAAATTATTGTATATTATGCACAAAATCAAAGTCTGTGAATTGAGGAAGCAGACGAAAATCATGATGAAATCGTGACGAATCTTAAAATAGTCTTGACAAAGCACAGGCGGATTGGTATAATATTGTTATGATGTGTTTATAGAATTGAAATAAAGGGAAATGCTCTGAAAATGGTTTCCCATACTTGAGAAAAAGAATTGCAAAAAGAATAGAGGAACAATCATGACACAAAAAGAACTGCGAAAACTGAAAAAAACAGAACTGCTGGAAATGATGATTGCCCTGCGGAACGAATTGGATCGGGTGCAGGCAGAACGGGATGCATTGCAAGAACAGCTGAAAACAGCGGAACAGAACGCTTTGCATCAGGTGGAAACAGATGCAGTGCTGGCAGTTCAGAAAATATTAAAAGCAGTTGAGGATGAAACCGCTGCTTATCGGAAACGCATCCAAGCAGAATCCAAAGAAACAAAATCGGCATCACCGGAAGTTCCGGCGGATTCTCAGTAAGGAGGCGGTTCGATGGAGAAGCAAACGATAGATTTTCCAACTGCTGCACAGCTGACGGAGGAACTGAAACGAATCCGATACCGAAAAGGCTTTCGGAAGATGCTGCGAAGCACCATTTCTTCGTTGCTGGTGGTTGCAGCGGTTGCCGTGTTGATTTCGATGCTATTTTTGCCGGTTCTGCGTGTGACAGGAACGAGCATGACACCTACATTAATGAATGATGAGTTGGTGATTTGCGGAAAGCGGAGCAACTTCAAAAGCGGTGATGTGGTTGCTTTTTATTTTAACAATAAAATCTTATTGAAGCGGGTGATTGGCGTTGCTGGCGATGTCATTGACATCAAAGAGGACGGAACGGTTTACGTCAATGGAACAGCGTTAGAAGAACCATATGTCAATGAACTGGCATTTGGCGAATGTGATTTAGAGTTGCCGTATCAAGTTCCGGAAAGCCGGATCTTTGTAATGGGTGACCATCGTGCTACTTCTGTAGACAGCCGTTCGAGTGTGGTTGGCTGTATTGCAGAGGAATATGTTGTTGGCAGGGTCATTCTTCGGGTTTGGCCATTAAAAGAAATTGGAACAATTCAGTAATGTAAGGGTATTTCATTTTATCCAATGAAGGAGGGCATTTTTATGAATATCAATCAGAAAATTCAGGAATTTCTGACAGAACATCAATATCAAAAGAAGAGAAGAATTTTTACGGCAGTTTTGTCTTTGATGATTGTATTTTCTGTTGTCAGCAGTCTGATTATGCCCGCCATTAGTATGACCATGCAGGATTTGGACGATGCAGCAGCGGTGGATACCATTGATGCAGAGCCGGCGGAAGAAAATATGATGCTGCTGGGACTGGGAGATGAAAACCGACAGACAGAGCCAATCAATCTTGCAGAAAGAGCAACATCAAGTGGTGGATCTTTTAATATATCAGCTATCGATATAGGCGAAGATGGCAAGGGAAAAAATGAAATTGATAATAATTATGTTGTTAGCACAGATAAAACAAATATTAAATTTGAAGTTTCTTATACACTGAGCAACATGAAAGATGTTTTTAAGAAAGATGCGGATTTTGAACATCTTTATATTGATATTGAAAATTTTGCCATTAATAATACTTATAACGGAATATTAAATGATGAAGCATATTCTGATTATATGGCAAAAAACGGACATGGTATTGTAAATCCAGGTACTTATAAAGTAGAAGAAAATCGAATAAAACTTTACTTAACAGATGATTATATTAAATATATTGATGGCGGTGAGGGAAATGTAACTGGCACTCTGAATTTTTCCGGTGAGTTGAGCCGAAATAATACTGCCAGCGGTGACCAAACCATTAAAATTGGTGGAAAGGATATTGTTATCCCGTTTCAAGATAAGCAGGCTGGTGTAGAAAAAAATTATTGGGTAGATTCCAGCAAGGGCGAAATTGAATGGACGATTACCGTAAAGCCCAACGGACTTTCTCTGAAAGATTATACTTTGGTTGATAATATGTTGCAAAAGGCTTCTGGTGATGTTTTCATTAACCCATCCAGTGCAGCAACCTATAACCCCAATGATAAAAAAGTAACCTTTGATGAAAGCAATACTGGCGATGTAACAATTAAATATCGCACAAAAATTGGAACAGCGGATTTGCAGGCTGGTAATGTGACGAATAAGGCAACTCTTCAAAAGGATGGAGAAAATCCAATTGAAGATTCCAAGACCGTTACTTTTGATAAAACACCTGTCAATGTTACCAAAGACGGACAAGCAGACTATGAAAAAGGCAAGTCCAGAAACAATAAAATTGACTGGACAATTACCATTGCAAGCAAATATGGCACATCTCTGAATGGCTATCAGATTAAGGATGCTAATTTGCCAGACAACGATGTTACCATTTCACCAAGTGGCACGTTGACGAAAAATGGTGATGGCACTTGGACATTGAATGTAGCGGATAATGTAACAGGAGTTACCTTAAATTATAGTGCAAATGCAACTGATGGCGACAATACAAACAGCGTTTCTATTCACTATCCAGACGGAAGCCCGACAGACGGAAAAGCAGAAAAAACTGTGTACTATAAGAAAGAATCAGAAATGATTTCTGTCAATAAAAACGGTAATTACAATCAGGATACCCACGAGATTACTTGGACGATTCAGGTAACGCCGGTAAATGGCTATTCCTTGAAAGATTATTATCTGGAAGATAGTCAGTTCCCGTCTTCAATAGACCAATTTACCGCATCTGGCTGCAATACTTCTGATTTTACCATCAGTGGGAATCGCTTAACATTTACAAGTAATATTAAACAGGCTGTTACATTGCAATACAAAACAAAAGTTTCTGTTCCGGATAATGATACCAATGCAGAAGCGACAACCGTTGTCACCAACAAAATCGAAGATAAATTTACGACAACAAAGGTTGTATCTGTTCCTGTAAAGTCCAGAAATACCATTACCAAAACCGTTGTTGGTGATTCATATGTGCCTGAGCCAACAAGCAATGCAATTTCGCAAGAGTTTTCTTGGAAAGTGGACATTACAAGAGATGGCAGCTTTGATGGCTATATTTATCAGGATACCTTGACAGCTTCTACAAATGGGACACATACCATTACAGCTGATCAATTAGCTGCTTTAAAAGTTTTTGCAAAAAAGGAATATAATGGAAACGCAATCGAATTGAAACAAGGTACAGATTATACGGTTGACCGAAAAACAGATGGAAGTGGATTTGAAGTAAAATTCTTGTCTACAACAAAAGATTATAACTATATTTCTTTTAAATACAGCACAACCGCTACGATTCCAGAATCTGCTGCTTATGGACAGTATATCTTTAACAACAAGGGTTCTTCTAACAAGGGCGGCGGTGAACCGAATCCGGGCGTTACCATTGAAAAGAAAAATCCAGTGCAGACGATTGACATGACCGTTAGAAAGGACTGGGCAAATGATAATGCAAATGTAAGACCAAATAGTATTACATTTAAGGTGCAGTATCAGGAAAATAACACTGGCGACTGGAAAGACTTGAAACAATCCGGCAACACTTATTTGTTTGAGGGCGATAATGATTATAGTTCTGCAAGTGTGGTAGAAGTTACAGTAGATAGCAATGGCAACTGGGCAACAACTGTTTCCAATTTGCCTGTTAGCGTTACAAAAAACAACACTGAAAAAACATATCAGTATCGAGTACAGGAAATCAAGTATAATGATACTGCTATAAAAAATGGTGAGATTTCAATCAATAGCGGTATTTATCGGGCAAACAACAACGGTATTAGTATTGCTGTTTCTCAGAATAATAGAACAGCAGTTGTTACCAACACTTATTATCCAAATATCTCCCTGACACCAGTAAAGGATTGGAAAGATTCCAATAACCAAACCATTCCAAACTACAATGGCGATATTACAGAAATCACCGTTCAACTGGTAAGCAAGAATAGTGATGGAAAATTCTATCCGGTCAAGGATAGCAGTGGAAGCCCTCTGACTGCTAAGCTGAACGCAAGCAATGGCTGGGGCAAAGATTTAACCGCATGGAGCGGCTTGTCCAGTGAAAAAGAATATCGCTTAATCGAAACAGAAGTCAAAATAGGGAATGACACAAAACCTGTCTTTACAGTTCCAGATAACGGCGATTACTATTCCAATAAGGAAACCTCGTTCGTTGTAGGAGATACTTATTATAAGGCTGCTCTGGCTGAAAATGTTACAAAGGTAAGTTCTGATACGAATATTTCTGTTACCAATACCGTCTATGAAAAAAAGAATCTCCAGATTGGTGTTACAAAGCAGTGGAGTCCGTCAAAGCCGGATGGTGTTTCCGGCGTTGTCGTAGAATTGCAGCGAAAAGCCAGCAATTCGAATAGCTGGACAGCTTATCCAGAAAACGATACCACAAAATCACAGAAAACCTTGAATGATTCTAACAACTGGCACGCAAGCTGGAGTGAGTTGCCGAACCAAAATGTAGACAATACGGGTCGTATTAGCTACACATATCGAGTGGTAGAAGTTGGCTATGTCAAAGCGGATGGAACAACGGTTGTTTCAATCCAAAATGATAAGTTTGCTCTTGCAAATGCACAGGGCAATGCAGATGGACTCTATGAGGCATCCTATGTGAATCAGGAACTGACAAAGGATGGAACTGTTCAAATTACCAATACCTATAAGCAACTGACATCCATTGAACTGACACCGGAAAAGAAGTGGGAGGGAGATATTGACTCTCAAACACAAAATCCTTTTGTGGAAAGACCGAAGAGTATTACTTTGCAATTACAGCAAAAACTGGGAGAAAATGGAACATGGGTGTCGATGGAAGGAAAAACCCTGACATTGACAAAGAATGATCAATCTCAGTATGATAAGAGTACATGGAAATCCGATTCCAAGAAATTTGAAAATCTTCCAGAAAAAGTGATTCGTGTCAATGCAGATGGTTCTTATACAGAACAGAAGTATTACTATCAGTTAGTGGAAATCGGCTATACACCAAATGGCAGTGATACTGCAATTAGTATTCCGGCTGGAGAAACCTCTTTTGAAGTAACCGCTCAAAACAACGGTCAAACTTACAATGGACGTTATTCATTTAGTTCTGATGTGAATAATGGTTATAGCGGTTCTTTGAAAATTAAAAATACTTATAAAGAAGATATTGGATTAAGTAAAAATATTGTAATTGGAAGAACAAGTTCTAACAGTATTTCTATTTCAAAAGATGAACTGACACAATTTAAAAAGAAAATTGGAACGGAAGACTATTATATATTCAACTATACAGTAGACTTTTCCAGTAGCCAAAAGGATGCAGCAAGTCCATTTTCTGATATTATTCCGGAAGGATTTGAATTTTGTGAAAATTCAAATTGGGATGGAATACAGATGGCATGGCAATCTGGTTCCACAATTGATCAATATTCACCATTGACCGGAGATCCAGGAAATATTGCTAAACATTTCGATGGATATTATGAACATCCAGTTTTCGTATGGCCGACATATGGTATAAATAGTGCAAAAGTTGCTTCTGATTTGAACACAATTTGGAGCCAATTTGGAAAAGGAGAATGGTATTATTATGACAGAGCAAATGACAGAGTATATTTTAATAAGCCTGATTTGTGGGCAAAAATGTATATCTGTTATTCCATTAAAATTAAATGTGCAGATTTAGAGGCAAAGATTGCGAATGGAAATTATGAGATTCTCAATCAAGTAATCAAACATGAAAAAGATGGTGCAGAAACGGCTCAGAAAGATTCAGCTTCTGTTATCATCAAAAACCAGACCCCGACCGACCTCATCACAAAGACCTATCAGTCAGCCGCTCTTCCGGGTTATATCTCTTATACCTTGGATATTAACCCGCAGGGCAAGACCCTTTCCAGCGGCGATACCATCGACATCGAAGACCTCTTCAAAACCGTTAGCTATTATGACAGCGACTGGAACGGCGGCGAAACGACAAATGGCGAAAATCTGGTCGATGTCCTGATGCGAAACATCAATATTTACAAGATTGATGCAAACGGCGACAAACAGCGGCTTTCTGCCAGTGAGTATACCCTGCAGTTCGATTGCAGCGAAAATGGTGTGCAGAGTGATGGCGAAAAGGGTGCAGCTCTTCTGAAACTGACGGTTCCGGATGCAACCCATTTGCAGGTGACTTATTCCTATAAAATCATCGCCAACAAGAATACACCATCTGTCATTCATGGCTGCAAAGTCAGAAAAAATGGCCGCTATGTGCCAATGGAGAGTGGTCTTGTTCCGCCAGCAGGCGATAAGATTACCTTCTCCAACACGGCAAAGCTGAAAGCAGACAGTGCCTCCGGAGAATCTTCTCATAATAATCAGGAATATACCGTATTCCAGTCTGGCGGTACGATTTCTACCAACCCGATTCCAAAGATTTATAAGGTCAATACTGGTGACTATACCATCAAATCTTTGCATGCAAGCTTCTTGCTGGCAAAGTATGAATCTGGAAACTGGTATTATGCATCGAATGTGAATGCAGATGGAGCGATTACTTGGGGCAAGCAGTCTTTCAATGGTAAAAATGTCCCTGCAACAGATGCATATGTCATCAAAGTGGAAGGAACACAGCCGAAAATCAGCTTGGAACAAAATGTGCTCTATAAGCTGGTGGAAATCTCTGTTCCGGCAGGTTATGAAGGCTCGAACTTGAATCTGTCATCTACAGATTTCAGAGCATTGGTGACTGGCTATCTGAACAGCAATCTGACAACGTACAACAATAAGGATTATGCTACATTCCTGAATCATTATAACCCGAATCATTACTTCTCCTTTAACAGCAATGTCAGCGGAAACCATATTCCACATGATGTGAGCCAAAGCGAGATTCAACAGATTAAATCGGGTGATGACCTCAATATTCCGAATAGTGAATTGATTGACATTGGCGTCAATAAGCAGTGGGTGAATAGTACCAATACAATTCCAGAAAATGCTTCAATTACAGTAGAACTGTACTGGTCATATGAAAAGAGTACCAGCGGCATTCCAGCCAGTGCAACATTGGCAAAAGCTGAAGATTTAGGCATTCTGGACAGCAGCTTTACCGCAACAAAGACTTTGACAAAGCCAGAAAATGCAAAAGTTTGGACAGATTTGCCGAACGGAAAAGCTGGCAAGCCGATTTACTACTATGTAAAGGAAACTGCTTATACTTATGGCAGTAACACGTATACCTTGCAGGAAGGTGGCAGCTATAAATCTGGTTCTGACCTCGGCGGATATTTGCCGATTTATCAGAACAATGCAGCCAATGGAGATGCAACCGTTCAGATTCAGAACACACAGCGTCTGATGCTGAAAAAGATGTGGAAAGACATCAACAATGAGGATATGAATCCGCTGTCGAGTTCTGTCAATGTTACAGTTTACGGTGTTAAAGTAGATTCTGCTGGTAATGAAACCAAAGAAGCATTGTTTACAAATCCAGTTACACTGGGCGATACGAACAGCTGGCAGCTAGATATTACAAGCTTGATTGGCAATAAAGATTTGAGTGTTTACAAGCGGTTTGAGGTAACAGAAACAGGCGTGGATACCAGCAACATGGTTATCAGCTGCGTATTTAACTTAAACCAGAATACTGGTGAAATTATTGTTACCAACAAAAGCACACAGCCAACGGATGCTTCTGTAACAGTTCAGAAAGCTTGGAGCGATGGCGAAACATTGCATGCATCAGAGTCTGTACAGGTTTCTCTGTATCAGTCGACAACAGCTCTTCCATCTGGAATGACATTGGATGCAAATTGGATTACAGCAAATGCAACCAAAATGACAGATACTGAAACAGCAACATACACCGTTCAGCTGAACAAGGATAATGAATGGACGTATACTTGGACGGGTCTGCCGTTGGAGAATGCAACCAAGCAGCCATATTATTACTATGTGCTGGAAGATTTGCAGAATAGTACCGTTGCAAACAAGGATAAGTATACAGCAACTTACACGAAATCCAGCAACAGCACAGCCTACAAGACCAACTACACCATCACCAACAGCAGAAGTGCGATTACAGTACAGAAGCAGTGGTATGATGAAGATGGAAATCTGATTACCAATCTGTATGATGAAGATGGAAATCTGATCGTAAATAATATGGCAAATTTGCAGGAAATCACGCTGAAGGTTTATAAAAAGACTGGAACAGTTCCAACAGATCCAATTGGCATTGTTGCCTTTGGGGACTCCATTACAGATGGATATAATAATTCATGGGAGACTGGTGGCTTAAACTGTTCTAAAAATGAAAAGTGTTATCCAAGTAAACTGACAACCATGCTTACAGCAGCTGGTTTCAAATTAAAAAATGATGCAGTTGCAAATAAGGGCAATAGTGGAGAGCAAATCGGTGAAGCTGGGAATGGATTCCGCAGCCGAGTAACAAGCGATATTCCAGCTGATACTAAGATTGTATGTTTACTAGGCGGTACGAACGATATTCATCAAGGCGGCAGTTCTGTAAAGGGCGACCCTGATGGAGTCTTTAACCGTTTGCAAGGATTGATTAGCGAAATTAAAACGCAAGCACCAGATGCAACGATTTTTGTAGGTAGCATTCCGCATTTTGACTTCTACAAAAATGAAACATTAACAACAGGCGGAAACTGGTGGAATTGGCTCTCAGGTTATGCAGTTAATGACGGTGCAAAGCCAAATGGCCTCATTGATGAGTATAATGCAAAAATCAAAGCATATGCAGAAGAAACAGCAGGTGTTTACTTTGTGGATGTATGCAGCGTTGTAACAGATGATGATATTCGTGCGGATGGTTGTCATCCAAATGAAACCGGTTACACGAAAATTGCAACCGCTTATTCCAACGCAATTCAAGACTACTACACCAACAAAGAACCGGTTCAGGAAAATGGTCAAGATTTGACCATTACGCTGAACAACAGCAACAACTGGCGTGCTGCGATTGATGTTCCGGCTGGCAATGATACCTATTGTGTAGAAGAAGTGAATGTTCCAGATGGCTGGGATGTCACCTATGAAAACAACGCACAGCAGGCAAACAGAACCACACCAATTTTGGTGAAGAACCAGAAGCAGCCGACTGACATCGATCTTACAGTAGAAAAGACTTGGGCGAAAGATGATGCATCTAATCGACCAGACAGCATTTCGCTGACTTTGCTGCGAAGCAATCGCAAGAAACAGGATAATTCTGATGCTGCAAACACAAGTGAATGGTTCTGGGAAGAACTCAGAATTTCAACGCCAACACCGACAAAGAACGGCAACAAGTGGACGTTTGCCTATACAGGACTTCCGGCAAGCGATGCTTTTGGAAATGCTTACTATTACAAGGTACAGGAAGCAGCGGTCAGCGGCTATACCGTTTCTTATGGTCTTAATGGAGCTGGAGAAGAAAACGGCGTGACTGCAGCAGCTGGCGAAACTGCAACCTTGCATGTAACCAATACCCGTGCGATTACATTGCAGATTGAAAAGCAGTGGTCGGATGGTGCAACGAATCAGCACTTGAAGGATGCAGTTCGAGTTCGGATTTATCGTTCAACCGATCAAACAAAAGTTCCAACTGCAAATCTGACCTTGCAGGTTACACCGGAAACGGTTTCTGTTGGTGTCAATGGAACGGCAACGGTTACTGCAAACAAAAAGATTACTGTAAAGGAAATCGCAAATGACACAATTGCAAATGCAACTATTTCTGAGGACGGAAAAACCTTGACCATTACTGGTGAAGGAGCAGGCGAAACCACCATTACAGTTACCGATGGAACGATGGAAAAGCGGATTTCTGTTATCGTATCGGTAGAACCAACTTTGAATCTGGATATTGAGCCGAAAAGCATTCAAGTTGGAGAAACTGCAATTCTGACACCAAGTATGAGTGATGGAAGCGATTGTAGCGGTGTTACTTATTCGATTACAAAAGGTACTGATGTTGTTTCGATTAGCGGTAATACAGTTACTGGTTCGAAAGCCGGAACAGCAACCATTGTTGCAGAGCGAAACGGCAAAACATCAAAACCTGTTACCATTACCGTTACAGAACCACCGCTGAGTTTGGATAAAGACAATGTGACTGTTTCTGTTGGCGATACGGCTACGATTCAGGCAAACCGAACTGTGACACTTTCACAAAATCCAGATGCCAGCATTGCAACGGCTTCTGTAAGTGGAAAAAACATTACTGTAACAGGTGTTGCAGCGGGTTCGACTTCTTTCACTGTAAAGGATTCGGACGGACAGGAAAAGACGGTTTTGGTTACTGTAGAAAAGAGTGTTGAATTTAAGCTCTATAAAGATGGTGTGGATGTTACAAATAAAGGCTTATCTTATGATGATAGGTTTAAAGTGAAAAATGGTACTGTTGTAACATTTAAAACAAGTATACCATTTACCAATGTTGAAACTACAGATGGTTGGTTTATATCTGTAAATAAAGTTGATGAGAAAACATTTACAGTGGGAGTAGGTCAATATAAAAATCCAAGTGCTTATGATAATGGATTTAACATAACATATAATGATGCTTCTGGAACAAGTATTACAAAGAAATACTTTGTTGAAATCACAGATGCTGACCCTCCAATTACACTGACAGCTTCCTCTAAATTTGTAAAAACAGAAAAGACTTTGCAGATAAAATCAAATGTAACAGGTGTGACCTATTCGTCCTCGAATGCACAGATTGCTACTGTAGATGCGACAACTGGACTTGTAACCGGTGTTAGTGTAGGTGAAGTAACGATTACTGCGAAGAAGAATGGTTATACAGATGGAACAATCAATCTAACTGTTACAGATGTAGATATCACTGGAAAAGTGTTGACAAGTAATGAAGTCTATACATTCAATATTCCAGAGAAATATCAAGATAACATTAAAAAGTTAGAAGTTTCTTTTGCGGATTATTCTGCTACTAATAATGCTGGAATTAATGTTTATTTTAATGCTTCTAATGCAATAGATACACAACCAAATAGTTGGATTGAATTTGATGGAAGCAATGGAAATATGAAAAATCTCTATATTTTTAATGATCATAACAATTATTTTTCTAAAGTGAATTATCAATTTGGTATTGTTAATGGTAATACTGCTATTTGGGAAAAAAATTCAGCATCTAAAAATGAAAAAATTATTTTTCAAGCTAAAGATACTGTAAACTGTACAATTACAAAAATTAGCATCATAAACGAAGCAGGAGAAACACACACCATTACAAACTTTGAAGAAACATATACCCCCCAATCCCTCTCAGCCCCACGCAGAGCCGTTGCAGCAGCGGCTGTCATCGAATCGGAACAGTTGCTCTCTGCCACCAACGAAACCGCTGGCGTTCAGACACAGGCTCTCGAAAACACCATTGACGCAAGCGAAGTTTCCGATAGCGACTGGGCAAGCGGTCTGCTGCTCGAAATCGATGCAACTGACCACTGGCAGGGCAGCGTGACGAATCTTCCGGTTACCGACAGCAACGGCAACACCTACTACTATTGGGCGGTGGAAGAACCTGTCACGGGCTATACGCCAAGCTATCTGTTCCAGGATGCTGACGGCTCGCAGAGCAACGCCATCAAGGCAGATGCACAGGCGGACGGCACAGACATCATCGTCCTGAACACCAAGCAGGATACCTCCTACACCCTCCCCAGCACCGGCGGAACGGGCGTGACCCGCTATTATCTCATCGGCTTGCTGCTGATGGGTGGCAGCGGACTGGTAGTTTGTTATCAATTTCGGCGGAAACGCCATGGAAATTGTGCAAAATAAACAAAATTAGAGTTCTTTTGTTGACATTTTTGGAAAAAGTTTCAGAACTCCTTGACAAACGCATGGACTTGTGTTACAATAACATCAAGGAGTTCTGAATAAACAGAGAACCATGTACGGAACGGAAAACATACCGTCGTAACAAAAAATTAAAATGTGACCGGAAGCTGACACAGAACCGGCACAGAAAAGAAGGAGCGTTTATTATGAAAAACACAAAAAGAGCAAGAAGAGCCGCAGCGTTCGCCGCAGCCGTAGTGATGGCAGCTTGTGCAGCGATTCCGATGGGTAGTTCGTTCTCTGCAAGTGCAGTAGCTACTGAAAATACAATTTCCTTTACTGGACAGGAGGGAACCGGCACACATACTTATCAGGCATACATGATTTTTTCTGGTACAGCTGTAGCAAATGGATTTGGCGGTGCTGCTGAATTGCAGGGTATCCAGTGGGCAAATTCGACTGGAGCAGCTGAATTTTTAACTGCATTAAAGGATGATGCAACAATTGGTACTGATTTTGCAGATTGCACAACTGCTGCTGCTGTTGCTGATGTTTTGAAGGGTTATTCAGTAAATTCAGCTAAGGCGAAGGCATTTGCAGATTTGGCAATTGCAAATAAGGAGAAGTTGAAAGCTGTTGGAGATGCTGGTTCTACCATTACTGCTGCTGAAGATGGTTACTATGTAATCGAAGAAACAGGTGTTACTGCTGGAACAAGCACAATGACAGCACACTTGCTTGGTGTTTATGATGCTTCTGCTGGTGCAGAAATTACAGTAAAATCTTCACTTCCAACTTTTGAAAAGAAGATTATGGATAGCAATGACTCTGGAACGACCGTTCAGGATGGTTCTACAAATGGTGCATGGCAGGATAGTGCTGACCACGATTTCGGCGATAAAGTTCCATTCCAGCTGACTGGTACATTGCCGGGTGATTATGCTTCCTATAAGCAGTATAAGATGGTATTCCACGATAACTTGCAGGATGGCGTTTATGGTTCTCCGGAAAATGTAAAGGTTTACTATAAGCATGGTGACACTACAAAAGAGATTAGTTCTGATAAGTACACCATTTCGAACCCAAACACTGCTGATGATGGCTTTGCAGATACACATGGTGATAAGACCTGTAATCTGGAAATCAATATCGCTAATTTGAAAACCGCAACTGGCGATGTAACATTGCAGGCAGGCGATAAGATTATTGTTGAATATCAGGCTGAATTGCTGACAGCAGCAAACATGGGCGAAGCTGGTAACTGGAACAGTGGTTATCTGGAATATTCCAACAACCCCTATCATACTGGTGAAGGAGATACTACCAGTAAGACACCAGAAGATATGGTTGTAGACTTTACTTATCAGCTGGCTGTTAACAAGGTCGATAATGCATTGAAGCCTTTGAAAGGTGCAGGATTCACACTGTATAAGTATAATGGCACAGTTTATGAAGCAGTTGGCACTGAAATCACTGGCGTTACAACGTTTGAATTTAAGGGCGTTGACGCTGGTCAATACAAATTGGTGGAAACTACAACACCAAAGGGCTTTAATACAGTAGATGAATTAGAGTTCATTGTAAAGGCAGAACATGACGAAACATCAGATACACCGACATTGACGAGTCTGACAGTTGTGGATACAGACGGAAATTCTTTGACTGCAACAAATACAGAAGCAGGTAAATTTGTTGTAACTAAGAAAGATGGCTTAGCTGCAACACAGATTATCAACAATTCTGGTTCTACTCTCCCGTCCACTGGTGGTATCGGTACAACGATGTTCTACGTTGGCGGCGGTGTGCTGGTTGCAGGTGCTGGCGTGATCCTCATCACCAAGAAGCGGGCAAAGAAAGACGCTGAATAAACCACGATCCGGAACGTCCGGTTTTCAAAAATCCTAATTTCACAGTCTGCCGGCGGGTGTATGCCTGTCGGCAGGCATTAGGGAGTGCCTCATGAGAAAGAAAAAAACAGGTGTTATTTCAACCATTTTTTTGATTTTGATTTTACTGGTGGGGCTCTCCGTAATGCTGTATCCAACCATCAGCGACTGGTGGAATTCCAAAGTACAAACCCGTGCCATTGCAAGCTATAGTCAGGCGGTCGAGGAACTGGACGACGGCGAAGCGGAACTGCTGCTCCAGCAGGCAAAGGACTACAACAAAGACCTTTACAACCTGCCCGCCCCGTTCACCAACTGCGACCAGCTTTCTGCGTATGATTCGCTCTTGAATATCTCCGGAACGGGAATCATGGGCTATATCACCATTCCTGTCATCCATGTGGAGCTGCCGATTTACCACGGCACGAGCGAAGAAGTGCTGAATATTGCAGCCGGACATTTAAAGGGGTCGTCCCTGCCGGTCGGCGGAGCAAATACCCATTCTGTCATTTCCGCCCATCGTGGCTTACCCTCGGCGAAGCTGTTCACCGATATCGACCAGCTGGTCGTGGGGGATACGTTCACGATTACGGTTTTGGATCAGGTTCTGACCTATCAGGTCGAACAAATCCGAATCATCCTGCCGGAGGAGATTGAAAATCTCTATGTTGAGCCGGAACAGGACATGGTAACGCTGATGACTTGTACACCTTACGGAGTCAATACCCATCGGTTATTGATTCGTTCCAAGCGAATTGATACGAAATACCAATCTCACGCTACGGTTGCTGCCGATGCGGTACAGTTAGATCCCATGCTGGTTGTGCCATGTTTATCTGCACCGCTGTTGTTGGGATTATTTATTTTCTGGGGCGTGAGCGGAAAGCGAAACAAGCGGCATTTTCCACATCAAGACCCGCTGTCCCTGTTTTCCGAAGAACCGCCGAAAAAGAAGAAAAAGTAGGGAGGAACTGCGAATGATACAGCGAAGATGGTTTGCTCGTTTGCGTTATGGTGCAGCGGCATTGTTATTTTTTCTCTGTTTTTGGCTGACACCCATGCAAACAGAAGCTGCTACAGACGGAATGCTGACGATTATCTGTAAAGACGGCGATACCATTCTTCCCAATCTGACGTGGAAGCTCTATCGGGTCGGCAGCTATAGTTCCAGCGGAGAATTGCTGTTAGAGGGTGATTTTGCAGATTACCCCGTCAACGGGAAGCTGACCACCACCGCCGAAGTGCAGGATGCAGCGGATACACTGGCGAATTTAACGGTAGTGGATGCGATTGCACCGCTTTCGACTGGAAAAACAGACCAGAGCGGAGCAGTGACGTTTGCCCCGTTGGAAACTGGAGCATATCTGATTACTGGAAAGCCGGTTGTCGTTGGCGATAAGCGATATATTCCAGCACCAGCTCTGTTATATCTGACAGAAGAATCCGGCAGCGATACGTTTCAATGGAATATTTACCCGAAATTTACCGTGAAGCCGTTCTCGACTTCTTCCACAGTCAGATATAGCGTGGAAAAAGTTTGGCTGCATGATGAAGGCATGACCATGAATCGTCCGGAAGATTTGGTGATTCAGCTGTATTGCGATGATGTCATGCGGGAAGAAGTCACGCTGAACGAAGCAAATGGGTGGTCGTATTCTTGGGAAGGAAATTCTCTGGAAGAATGGCATGTCAAGGAACTTGTTGTCCCGAAGAATTATTTGGTGGTCTATAAGCAGAACGATACACAGTTTTTGATTTTCAATTCTCACAATCAGACAGGTTCTCAGGAACTGACAACCGCACCCATTACAACCACTACAACGACCGAAACCACAACCGTCACAACGGAAACCATACTTTCTGAAACAGAAACGACGATACTAGAAACCACAACTTCCGTTGGAAGCAGTATTGTTTCCGGCGGTACAGCAATTGTTTCTACAACAGAAACCGGAACAGCAACCATAACATCCGGCAGTGGTACAACATCAACCGGAAGTAGTGGCTCTACAACCAGTGGTTCTGGAACGGGAACAACGGTTACGACTACAAAGCCGACTTTGCCGGCAACGGGGCAGCTTTGGTGGCCAGTTCCATGCTTGGCAGCAGGCGGATTGGTGTTGCTGGGTATTGGCTGGCGAATGGATAAAAAAGAGGACTAATGCATGAAACGATGGAAAGCAGGACATTTTGTAATGCTGGCGGGGGCAGTGCTGCTGATAGCAGCACTGTCCCTTGTTCTTTGGAATTGGCATGAAAGCAATCAGGGCGGAGAATCTGCCAAAAAAATACGGGATACCCTTCATTCTGCCCTAGAAGAAGAGGAGCAAAACGGCAATGGTTTCCCGATTGCCACAACGATTGTTTCTATTCCCGAAAAGCAGACAACTACAGATACACAATCTGTTGTGGGAACTGTTCCGAAACAGGATTCTGAATCAGGAAGCGTTTCCGGTGTGGAAACATCCCGTCCGCAGATTGCGGATGCATGGGATGCCTATCAAACGACAACCGGAACAAATCCTGCCAAAGAACAAGAAATATGGGCGGAAATTGACAGCGATTGGTATATTGGCATTCTGACGATTCCAACCTTACAGGTGGAAGTTCCGATTTTTTCGGAATATGTATTTGACCAGTTGCCCTATACCCCCTGTCGTTATGCTGGCAGCTATCTGACCGATAATATGATTGTCGCAGCCCATAACTATGATTCTCACTTTGGACGAATCCGAAAGCTGGATAGCGGCGACCCGATTGACTTCACGGATGTAACCGGAACGGTCTATCATTATCAGGTCATACAGACGGAAATATTACCGGATACCGCTGTGGAGGAGATGGAGCAGGGAAACTGGGATTTGACGCTGTTCACCTGTACGCTCAGCGGAACGCAGCGTGTAACGGTTCGTTGCGAGCGGATTTCCTAAATGGTTACCCGTGAATCAAGATGCTTTTTGATGCCATTCTATCTGTGGATGAGAATGGCATTTTTTATTTTCTAAAGTGTTAATTTTTCCGGTTGCATTGTATTTTCATTGAAAATATGGTATAATACTTCTTTACAAACGGAGAAATGGGGGCATTGTTTTCGGGGAAATTGAAAGGAGCATGATGATGCAATCAAACTGGTTAAACAAGTTAGAACGAAAAGTCGGAAAGTTTTCCATTCCCAACCTGATGAACTTGATTTTGGTCGGAATGGCAGTGGTATTCCTGTCGGATATTTTTTTGAGTGTTCAGTATGGAACAACCCTTTCCAGCTACCTTTATTTTAGCCGCAGTGCGATTTTTCACGGGGAAGTTTGGAGAATTTTGTCGTTTCTCTTTATTCCCATCAATTCTAGTCCAATTTGGATTCTCTTTTCCATGTATTTTTATTGGCTGATTGGGTCTGGCTTGGAACGGGAATGGGGAAGTTTCCGGTTCAACGTCTTTTATCTTTGCGGAGCAATTGGAACGATTATTTCTGGCTTGATTACGGGCTATGTGGGCAACACTTATTTGAATTTTTCGCTATTTTTAGCGTTTGCCCTGCTGTATCCAGATTTTCAGGTGATGCTGTTCTTTATATTGCCGGTGAAAATGAAATGGCTCGCATGGCTGGATGTGGCATTTTTAGCATTAGAATTTCTGCGGAGCAGCTGGTCGGGAAAGCTGGCAATTCTCTTTGCCCTTGCCAATATTCTGTTGTTCTTCGGGAAAGATTTCTGGCAGTTTATCCAGAATCAGATTCGGCGGTATCAGTATCGAAAAAAGATGAAGTAAGTTCAGCGAAAAGAGGCGAATCGCAGTGAAACAGTGGCAGCAAAAAGTATTTGGGATTGTTTTATTTATTGCAGCGATTTTTTTGATTTTAGCGAATTTTGAAGAATCATCCTATGCATTTTCATTTTTGTTTGAATTGATTCAGCCGGTCATTGTAGCAGGTGTTCTGGCATTCTTTTTACATATTCCGATGAATGGCTTCCGGAATTTCCTGCAAAAACATGCCAAACGTCCCCACAAGGAACGGTTTTGGAATACCATTAGTCTGGTGTTGACGTTGCTGTCAGTTTGTATTGTATTGGCAGCGGTCTGTATGCTGATGATTCCGGCATTAATTCAATCTATTATGGATATTTATAACAAGGTGCAGCATAACTTGCCGATTTGGCTGAATCAGCTGGCAGCATATGGCATTGATACGGCGATGTTGGAAGAATGGCTGAAAAATGCAGAACAAGGACAGCTGCTGCAAAAGCTGATTGTCGGCGTTGGAAACTGGGTACCAACCATTTTCTCTGCCGCAGCATCTACCGCAAGCGTTGTGGTGGATGGTGTCGTTGGCTTTATTCTGGCAATTTATCTCCTGATGGAACGGCATACCATCGGCAGACAACTGAATAAGGTACTGGAAGCCAACTTGCAGCATACTACTTGTCAGAAAATTCGGGATACGGGAAATTTGATTTGTCAGATTTTCCGGAGTTTTCTGTGCGGGCAGTGTTTAGAAGCAGTCATTCTGGGAACATTGATGTTCATCGCCTTTGCAATCTGCGGAATTTCTTATGCGGGGCTGATAGGCGTTTTGACGGCAGTTTGTTCGTTTATTCCCTTTGTGGGGGCATTCTTGGCATGCTGCACCGGAGCACTGCTGAACCTGATGATTGACCCGTGGAAAGCATTGCTTTGTATTTTGGTTTATCTGGTGGTACAGTTTATCGAAGGACATTTTATTTACCCGAAAGTGGTTGGTAATTCGGTCGGCTTATCCTCGTTCTGGGTTCTGGTTGCCGTTTTGGTGGGGCAGAATTTGTTCGGGGTGTTCGGAATGATTTTGTTTATTCCGTTGACTTCCGTCGTCTATACACTTCTGAAAAATGATACCAACCGAAAGCTAAAGAAAAAGGCAGAACTAGCACAGGAAACAGTCGGAACGGATTCCGAACCGCATCAAACAGAATAGCATTTGAAACCGCTTTTTTCTTATCGGAAGAGGCGGTTTTCTGTTGAGCAGGTGCGAAGCACAAATAAAAAGTTTTTCGGTGCAGCAGTTTTTCAAAAATGCTGCCGAGGTGTGGGCGAGCAGCCCACATTTGCGGAGCAAATAAAACTGCACAATGAGAGAAAACAAAAATCAAAGAGAGAATCGCAAAGAATCACAGCTTCTCAAGTGCAAGCAATGGATTTCCGGATATTTTCAGGAATAGCCTTGATTTTTTCTCATGAAAATGCTATAATAGTAAATTATACATGAGAGCCGAAACGACTGCACGACAGGGCACTTTTCGGCAAATGGACAGCAGCAGTGAAAATTGCAGTTGTGATTTTATGCAGAAATGAGGGCATTCAATTCATGAAAAGTATGACTGGCTTTGGAAGAGGACAGTTCACAGCAGATGGTGTTGATATTCTGGCAGAAATTCGTTCTGTCAATCATCGGTTCTTAGAGTGTACCGTTCGACTGCCAAGAGCGTACAGTTTTTTGGAAGAACCCATCAAGAAAGCCGTTCAGCAGGTCGCTGCACGGGGAAAAATAGAAGTCAATCTGACCATGCAGCTGCCGGAATCGGCAACCAATACCGTGGCAGTGAATGTAGAACTGGCAAACGCTTATTGTCAGGCATTGCAGGCAGCCAACGAAACTTTGCAATTACAGGACGACTTGACACTTTCCACCTTGTTGCGTCTGCCGGATGTCTGTACGATACAGAAACAGCCGATGCAGGAAGAAGAAATCTGGAGCGATACCAAAATCGCTTTGGAACAGGCATTACAGCGGTTTATAGCAATGCGGGAAACCGAGGGTGAAAAACTGCGGCAGGATGTGTTATCTCGCTTGCAGACCATCACCCAGCATTTGACGGTCGTGGAAGCAGAAGCTCCAACGATGCAGCAGAATTATTATGACCGGCTCTATCAGAAATTGCAAACATTGCTGGAAGACCAGTCGATTGATGCCCAGCGTTTGGTGACGGAAGCAGCTGTTTTCTCCGAAAAGGTTGCCATTGATGAAGAAACCGTTCGGCTTCGGAGTCATTTGCAGCAGTGTGCCGATTTGCTGGAGGCAAAAGAACCAGTCGGCAGAAAGCTGGACTTCTTAGTACAGGAGATGAACCGAGAAGTCAACACCATTGGCTCGAAAGCACAAAATTTGTCGATTACACAGTTGGTTGTAGAGATGAAATCTGAAATCGAAAAGATTCGGGAACAGATTCAAAATATTGAATAATCAGAAAGGGTGATTTCATGCAGAAAGGGTTATTGTTAGTCGTTTCTGGCCCATCCGGATGCGGAAAGGGAACGGTTTTGAAAGAAGTCATGCAGCAGCAGGACTTGTATTATTCCGTTTCCCTGACGACCCGTGCACCAAGACCGGGCGAGGTCGACGGCGTGCAGTATCATTTTGTTTCCAAGGAACAATTTGAAGAGATGATTGCACAGGATGAAGTGCTGGAACATGCAGAGTTCTGCGGAAACTATTACGGAACGCCACGGGATGCAGTCGAAGCCATGCGGAACGAGGGCAAAAATGTCATTCTGGAAATTGAAGTACAGGGTGCTCAGCAGGTAATGCAGAAGTGTCCGGATGCGGTTTCGATTTTCATCGCACCGCCAAGCATGACCGAATTGGAAAAACGGCTGCGTGGTCGGGGTACAGAAGCAGAAGAAGTCATTCAAAAACGGCTTGCAACTGCAAGCGGTGAATTGAAAGATGCACCAAATTACAAATATTTGGTTGTCAACGACCAAGTAGAAACCGCTGCACAGGAAATCTTGACGATTCTGGCAGCAGAACAAATCCATCAAATCAATAAAGAAGAAAAAGTGAAAGAGGTATTAGAATCATGAGTATGTTAAGACCATCCTTAAATCAGTTAATGACCAAGAACGAAAGCTGCTATTCTGTTGTTGTCGGCATTGCCAAGCGGGCAAGAGAAATTGCCGATGAATTGTATGACCAGAAGAAGGAACTGAAGGAAAAGCCGGTACAGACTGCCGTTGATGAACTGGCAGCCGGAAAGTATCGCATCATCGAAAGCGAGGAACTGAATCATAACAACTAATGCAGCTCCAGAACCGGCTTTTTTTCTGGGGGTTGCCGTCTGGGATACAACGTATGCCTTTGACCGATTGTTTACCTATCGGGCAGATACACCCGTTGCGGTGGGCTGTCGGGTGCTTGTTCCCTTTGGAAGAGGCAACCGAGAACGGGTCGGCATGGTGTTGGAATGCCAAGAGCCGCCAGCAGCAGAAACCGCTGTAAAGCCAGTGCTTGCTGTTTTGGATGCGTTGCCCGTGTTACAGGCAGAACAATTGGATTTGGTGTTCTGGCTGCGAGAAATGACGTTCTGCACGTATTGTGATGCCATTCGTACCATCTTGCCGGCTGGCATGCAATTGCAAATCGTTCAGAAAACGGTTTTGGTACAGCCCAAGCCAAATGTACGGCTTTCTGATGAAGAAGAGCGGTATTATCAAATTCTGAACACTGCTTCAACGCCAGCAGCCTTTCAGAAACGCCTGCATCATCCCTTAGCAGCGAATCTGCTGGAAAAGGGGCTGTTGCAACAGGTATCCGCTGCAAAATCTCGGGTGCAGGAATCGAAAGTGAAACTGTTATCCCTCGCTGACCCTCTGCCGGAACGAAAGATGACACCCAAGCAGCAAAGCTTAGTGAAGTTGTTGCAGGAGTGCGGAACGCTGCCGGAGAAAGAAGCCTGCCGCCGCTGTGGGATTACCAAAGCAGTGGTACAGTCGGCAGAGAAAAACGGCTTGCTGGTATGTGAAATGCGTGTTGCAGAGCCGATTGCAGAGGATGTTCCTGTAACAGAATCGCTGGAACAAGTTGTTCTGACCGAGGAACAGGAATCCGTGATGGAGCAGGTATTGCAAAAGGTATTGGCGGAAGAAACTGCTTATTTTCTGCTGCACGGCGTAACTGGCAGCGGAAAGACTCGTGTCTTTCAAAAGCTGATTGCAGAAACACTCAAGCAGGGCAAACAGGCGATTCTGTTAGTGCCGGAAATTGCACTGACACCGCAGATTGTCGGGCAGTTTCAAAGTCTGTTCGGAAATGCAGTCGTTGTCATGCACAGTGCCCTGACCGACCGACAGCGACAAGATGCCTATCAGCGAATGCAGAATGGAACAGCAAAGATTGCAATTGGTACACGCAGTGCGGTGTTTGCTCCCGTGCAGAATCTGGGCATTTTGATTGTGGATGAAGAGGGCGAACGGACGTATAAATCCGAAAACGCTCCTCGTTATCATGCGATTGCAGTCGCTCGGAAACGCTGTCAGACCCATCACTGTCCGCTGCTGCTGGCATCTGCAACACCATCCATTGAAAGCTACTACTATGCCAAAAAGGGCGTTTATACGCTGCTGAAACTGAAGCAGCGGTATCGCAATATGCCACTTCCAGAAGTTACAGTTGTAGACATGAATCGAGAACGTCAGCTGGGCAATGGGACACCATTTAGCAATACACTGCTGGATGCGATGCAGGAAACGCTTTCGCAGGGGAAACAAGTATTGCTGCTGCTGAATCGGCGGGGCTATCATACCATGATTAGCTGTTGCTCCTGTAATGAGCCGGTTTATTGCCCCAATTGTAGTGTACCGATGACGTATCACAAAGTCAGCGACCAGCTGATGTGTCACTACTGTGGGCATATGCAGCCGATGCCGGAAACCTGTCCGCATTGCGGTGGGAAACAGTTCCGAAGAATGGGCTTTGGGACACAGCAGATGGAAGAACAGCTGCAATTGCTGTTTCCGAAAGCGAACGTGCTTCGCATGGATGCGGACACAACTGGCTCTCGATATGCCTATGAGGAAAAGTTTGCAGCATTCCGCAACAAGGAATACGAAATTATGGTTGGTACGCAGATGATTGGAAAGGGACTGGATTTTCCAGATGTCACGCTGGTGGGCGTGCTCTCTCTTGACCAAGCACTGTTTGCCGGCGATTTTCGCAGTTATGAGCGAACATTTTCTCTGATTACGCAGGTTGTCGGCAGAAGCGGACGGGGTGATACCGCCGGACGAGCCATTTTGCAGACGTTCTTGCCCAATCACTATGTCTTGCAGCTGGCAGCCCAGCAGAATTATCCGGTCTTTTATGAGCAGGAATATGCTATCCGGAAAACCATGCTGTTTCCGCCATTCTGTGACCTGTGTATACTGGGGTTTGTCGGCGAAAAAGAAGAAATCGTTGCCGCTGCTGCTGCAGAGGCTGTCCGGCAGATTCAAGTCTATGTGAAAGAGCAGGCGTTTTCCTATCCGCTGTGGGTGCTGGGGGCAGTACCCTGCCACTATGAACGGCTGAAAGGAAAATATCGGTATCGAGTCATTTTAAAATGTAAGAATACATCACCATATCGCACGCTGATTCGGGCTGTCTTGGAGGCAGTCACCGCACAGAAAGCATTTGCAAAGCTGTATCTGTATGCGGATATGAATGGCGATATTGGCGTATAATAGATAGAAGGAGATCAAGATTTTATGGCAATTCGTAGAATCCGAAAAGAGGGTGATCCGGTTTTACGTACCGTGTGTAAACCGGTAACACAATTTGACGAATCCCTGTGGCGTCTTCTGGACGATATGCAGGAAACCTTGAAAGATGCTGGCGGCGTTGGTCTGGCAGCACCGCAGGTTGGCATTCCGAAGCGGTTGTTTATTATGGATTTGGGTCTGCCGCAGATGATTGAAGCCATCAATCCGCAAATTCTCAAAGTGAGCGGAAAGCAGCACGTTGTAGAGGGTTGCCTTTCCTGTCCGGATACTTGGGGCTATGTTGACCGCCCGAAACGCTGCCGGATGCGGGCACAGAACCGCAAGGGCGAATGGTATGAAATGGCATTCGCAGAC